>PVMK01124927.1_pt1 | contig 23170 bp, 28 predicted proteins | sample 1853481 | NCBI WGS metagenome assembly PVMK01 (sample SAMN08533507, study PRJNA380276) | Marine sediment metagenome, whole genome shotgun sequencing project. | reverse complement strand
GCTGCGACAGATTCGGAGAAGTTAGCCTGTATTCTCGAAAAAATAGAAAAGCCGTCGATGTCATTCAGGGGCGCGCCAAAGCTCGAGCTGGCGGCTAGCTGGAACGCTAAATCGGTTAGATTCAATGTCCCATCAGTTGAACCGTTGGCCAGAAATCCCAGGATGTCATTCGGATAGGGCATGATGCCCAGGCTGGGATCGAAACTGGCTCTGAAATCGGTATTGAGACTGGCGTCATCGCCAAGGATATTGCCGATACCGGTGCTGCTCGTATTCCGTGGCGGATTGTTGGGATCGCTGCCGTCACTAAAGCAGCCAGATAGCGATAAACCGAGCAACAGAACGACGGCTGGATAGAACTTTCTCATTATTGTCTCTCCTCCCAGAGTGGGACGGAACCTTGAGGTTCTTATATATATCTTGGTAAGACTACGCTTGATGCTCGATATGACGCAAGAAGGCTTCGGAAATTACTGATGCGAGCCGGGAAAAGCCATGGTCGAAACGCAGGCGCGAAAAGGCCCGAAGGTCGATTCAGAATCATCGCAGGGGAGTGGCGCGGCAGGCGTTTCAGTTTCCCGGCGCTGGAGGGTGTCAGGCCCACCGGAGACCGTATCCGCGAGACTGCATTCAACTGGTTACAGCCGGTGATTGCGGGCGCGCACTGCCTGGATCTCTTTGCGGGCAGCGGTGCCCTGGGTCTCGAGGCCATGTCGCGGGGCGCCGGGGAGCTTGTCTTCGTGGACCGTGAGCGCCGTCTGCTTGAGGCGATCGAGGAGCATTTGAGCGTCCTGGGCCGGGACAGCGGGTATAGCTGCGTCTGTGATGATGCGGCAGACTTCCTCCGGGGTAAACCGAATCAGTTCGATGTCGTATTCCTGGATCCGCCTTTTGGCACGGAGCAGGTGTCCGCGATGTGTCGAACACTCGAAGAGGAGGATCAGCTTGCGCCCGGGGCCCGCATCTATATCGAATCCGAAGCCGGCGTGGAGCTCGAGCTTCCGGACAATTGGCAGCTTTTGCGTAGCGCGCGTGCCGGGAATGTGGGGTACCATCTTGCGGCCGTACCGCAGGCGTCGTTGCGGATACCCGAATAAACACCACGCTATTGGAAGCATATGAAAACTGGAGCGATGTATCCGGGGACATTCGACCCTATCACCAACGGGCACTGCGATCTCTTGCGTAGGGCGGCGCGAATATTTGATCGCCTGGTGGTCGCGATTGCCGCCAATCCGGGCAAGGAACCGCTTTTCGACCTGGACGAACGCGTCGACCTGGCGCGACAGGTACTCGCGGGCGACAACAAGATAGAAGTTGTCGGTTATACCGGGTTGACGGTGGCGTTCGCGAGGGAACACGGTCTCGGCGTCATGATCCGGGGCTTGCGCGCCGTGTCGGATTTCGAATTCGAGTTCCAGCTTGCGACCATGAGCCGCCAGATCGCGGAGGAGATCGAGTCGGTCTTTCTCACCCCCGATGCCCAGTTCAGTTTCATCTCATCGGGGATGGTGAGGGAGATCGCATTACTGGGCGGCGATGTGTCGCAGTTTGTCCCGCCGGTCGTCGAAGAGGCGCTCAAGCACAAGGCCGCAATGCACCGTCAATGATCTGTCTGGTCTGTGTGGATCTCAGGATAATCGGCGACGGCATCAAATGTGATATGTGTTCGCCCCGGGGCCTGATCGCGCGAACTTGCGCCTGAACGGAAATCTGCATGAAACGACTGACCGTCATCCTCTTGTTCCTCGCCATCGTGGCGCCAACGATCCACGCGGCCGATGGTCCCGGCAGGGCCGCGATTGCAGCGGCGCATCCGCTCGCTGTTGAGGCCGGTCAGGAGATCTTCGCAAAAGGAGGCAACGCATTCGACGCCGCAGTCGCGGTGAGCTCTGCGCTGTCGGTGGTCGAGCAATTCAGTTCCGGACTCGGTGGCGGTGGTTTGTGGCTGCTCCACCGGGCAGACGACGGTTTCGAGGTCATGGTGGATGGTCGCGAAGTGGCTCCGGCGGCGGCAACCGTAGACATGTATCTCGACGACGAAGGGGAACCGGTGCCGGGTCTTTCGCGCAACGGGCCACTGGCGTCGGGAATTCCGGGTCTGCCGGCAGGTCTCGCGCATATTTCGGCACACTATGGCCGGCTGTCCCTTGCCGAGTGTCTGGAACCGGCGATTCGCATAGCGCGCGAGGGGTTTCCTGTTTTCGACAGGATGCGGCAGGGCCTGGAAACCAAGGAGAAGATAATTCGGCGCTGGCCGGCGGGCGATACCCTGTATTTTGCAGGTGGCAAATTGCCCGAGGAGGGGCAGATCCTGAAACAGCCGGATCTGGCGCGCACCCTGGAACAACTGGCAAGCCGTGGCAAAGACGGTTTCTATGACGGTGACGTGGCCTCAATGCTGGTCAATGGCGTTCGCGATGCCGGTGGAATCTGGACCAAAGAGGATCTGTCGCGCTACGAGATCAAAGAAAGAAAGCCGCTGGTGGGTCACTACCGTGGTATCCGGATCGTTTCGAGCCCGCTACCGTCGTCGGGCGGCATCGGCCTGATCAACATGCTGAATATCCTGTCGGGCTACGACACGGATTCGTTAGACCCGGTGACGCGAGTCCACGTTACTGTTGAAGCAATGCGGCGAACCTACCGGGATCGCGCCGAGTACCTGGGTGATACGGATTTCGTCGATGTGCCCGTGGACAAGCTGATACATCCGTACTATGCGGCCGGTCAGCGAGCGTCGATACGGCTGGACAGGGCGACGCCGAGCGCGGATCTGCCCGATTACCAGGGCGGTACGGGGCAGGGGCGGGACACGAGCCATTTCTCGGTACTCGATGCCGATGGCAATCGGGTGGCCGGCACCCAGTCCGTCAATAGCTGGTTCGGGAGCGGATTTGTGGCTCCGGGGACCGGCGTGTTGCTAAACAACGAGATGGACGATTTCTCAATCAAGCCGGGCATAGAAAATATCTACAAGCTGGTCGGTGGGGATGCCAATGCGATTGTGCCGGGCAAGCGGATGCTCTCCAGCATGACGCCCACGTTCCTGGAATCCGACCGTGGCATTGCGATTCTCGGGACCCCGGGTGGTTCCCGAATCATCACGATGGTGCTGCTCTCGACCCTCGCATGGCTGCATGGGGCGGACGCCGAAGAGATGGTCAGCCTGCCTCGATATCATCACCAGTTCGTACCCGATGAAATCAAGTATGAGGAGGACGCGTTTAGTGCCGGGGAAGTGCAGCAGCTGCGTTCCATGGGACACACGCTGACCCAAATGAACCGCAGGTACGGCAATATGCAGGCCATCACATGGGACTACGAATCGGGTGAAGTCGAGGCCGCCTCAGATCCTCGTTACACGATCGGCGGCTCGGTCCGCATCTACTGAGAAAATTACCTCTCATGCCATCTGCAGCTTAAAGGGGCGGCGAACTACGGTATGTCGATCAGCAAGCATTTCATCTACTGGGTGTTGCCCGCGCTGATCGTCGTGACGCTGATGGCGATGTATTTCTCAGGCATAGACCCCTTGCGTCAGGTCGTCGCCCCCAGGATCAATCGCGAGTTCGGTCTGCTGGAGAATATCCAGCACCTGATGCTGCTCTGGATTGTCATTATCGGAGTGCGGGCTGTCAGGTCATCCGGTCATCGATGGCGCAGGAGGATGTTCCTTTTCATTGCCGTCGTGACGGCCTTGTTGTTTCTCGAGGAGGTCGATTACGGCCTGCATTGGTGGGAACTGATTATGGGCACGCCACCTGAAGAACAGGCCAGCGTCAGAAACCTCCACAACATCGGCGGCACTACCCAGGACATAAAGTACATAGGCAACATCGTCATGATCCTCATGTTCGTGGTGATGCCGTTCGTCGCCACACGCTCCACCTCCCAATGGTGGCGATACTTTCGACCTTCACGCTATTTGGTCATCACCGCCGTTGTTACTTTTCTCCTCGCCCGACTGGCTCATTATCTTTACGATAGCGGCTACTATCCGGACGGCCCCATCAGCTCCAATATCTCGGAATTTCGGGAAGTGATGGTCTACTACGTGTGGCTGATCTATTTCTGTGTTCTGGCCAGGAAGCAATGGCCGGGACAGGATAAATCAGAGCTTACTTAGCATCTCCGGCAGACATCAACGCTGGCATGCCGGGCAGTAAAACGATGAGCGTTGGCCAATGACCACACGTCGTATGCTGGAATCACAAGTCAGGCAAGCCTGGCCTTCACGGCCATAGACGCTGAGTTGCTGAGCGAAGTAACCCGGGCGCCCGTCGCTGCCCGCGAAGTCCCTGAGCGTCGTGCCACCCCGGGCAATAGCGGCGCTCAATACTGCCTTGATCTCATCCACCAGTTTTTCAATGCGTGGACGTGCGATTCGTCCCGCCGCGCGGCCCGGGTGGACGCCTGCGTAAAACAGAGCCTCGCTGGCATAAATATTTCCGACGCCGACTACGATGTGACCGTTCATGATGAAGTTCTTGATCGAGACGCGCCGGTCACGCGCTCGTTTGTGAAGATATTCACCATCAAACCCATCTTCCAGCGGTTCCGGACCCAGATCTCTTAGCAGGCGATGCTTGTCCGGGTCGCTCGTCGTCCACAGCAGGAGTCCGAAGCGACGTGGATCGGTAAAGCGCAGCACGCGCTCGTTCGCCAGCACGATGTCAACGTGATCGTGTCGGCCTGGCCGGGTCGTCTTTTCGAGCAGGCGCAGGCTGCCGGACATCCCCAGGTGGAGTATCGCCGTCCCTTTCTCAGTCTGCAGCAAGAGATATTTTGCGCGTCTTGCCACTCCTTTTATCAGGCATCCCGGCAACGTTTCATCCAGATCGAGGGGGATCGGCAGGCGCAAGCTGCGTTGGCGTACCGTCACCTGAGCGACCCGCTGGCCCTTTAACCACGGTTCTATGCCGCGGCGCGTCGTTTCAACCTCTGGTAATTCAGGCATGATATGCAGCAATTCCCGGGCGATCGGCCACGCAGCTTGGTCGGTCGCTTATTTTGAATCGAATCGTCATGTTCCGTACAATTAGCCGGCTAAATCCGGTCAGGAGGACCGCTGCATATGCAATATCTTTATGGTGTTTTAGACCTCAGCTTCTGGGGTTACGTGACCGCATCCGTCGTGATGATCCAGATCTCGGTATTGTGTATCACACTTTATCTTCACCGGGACCAGGCTCACAGGGGATTGGATCTCCATCCTGCGATCCGGCATTTCTGCCGTTTCTGGCTGTGGACCAGCACCGGCACGACCACCAGGGAGTGGGTCGCGATCCATCGCAAGCACCATGCGCGGTGCGAAACACCTGACGATCCGCACAGCCCACAGGTCCTGGGGCTCAAGAAAGTCCTGCTCGAAGGAGCGGAACTTTATCAGGCGGAGGCGAAGAACAAGGAAACTATCGCGAAATACGGTCGCGGCTGCCCGGATGACTGGCTCGAGCGTCATCTGTATAGCCGGCCCGAGCTCGGCATCACAATTTTTGTCGTAGTGTACCTGGTGCTGTTTGGCGTGCCGGGCATCATAATGGTTGCGGCACAGATGGCTTCGCAGCCCTTGCTGGCAGCCGGCATCGTCAATGGCGTGGGCCACTACTACGGCTATCGCAACTTCGAGTGCGAAGACGCATCGAGAAATGTAGTGCCGTGGGGGCTGGTTCTGGGCGGCGAAGAGCTTCACAACAACCATCATGCATTTCCGAGTTCGGCCAAGTTCTCCATACAGTCCTGGGAGTTCGATATTGGATGGTTGTGGATACGTATTTTATCGGTAGTCGGGCTGGCGAAAGTAAGACGGGTGGCGCCAAGACCGGCGCTGGAGCCGGGTAGAAACGTGATCGACCTTGAAACGGCGCGTGCGGTTATCGTCAATCGCATGCACGTTCTGAGGGACTACACGCGCAATGTAAGTGTGCCGGAGCTCAAGCGGGAACTTGCAAGCTTGAAGGAAAAGGGACGGGCTCTGCCCAAGAGGGCGCGGCGGTTGATAACAAGACAGCCGAGCTTGCTCGACGCGGCTGCTCGCGAGCGTTTGAGTGATCTGCTGGACAAGAGTCAGGCGCTGAAAACGGTACAGGAATTCCGCGCCCGCTTGCAGGACATCTGGTCTGGAGCAATGGTCAGCAACGATCGACTCATAGCGCAGTTGCGCGAGTGGTGTCAGCAGGCGGAAGCCAGCGGCATTCGTTCCTTGCAGGAATTCGCACAGACCCTGCGCGGGTATACGGTCGGTCCTGCCATGGTCTGAATTAAGTAGATTGTTCCTTTAATTCGAACGAAAAAAAACCCGCCATCGGCGGGTTTTTTTAACTCCAGGATACGGCCTTACTTGATTTTCGCTTCCTTGTACATCACGTGTTTACGAATCCTGGGATCGAATCTCTTGATCTCCACCTTGTCCGGATGCAGACGCTTGTTCTTGGTGGTTGTGTAAAAGTGCCCGGTACCTGCCGAGGACACGAGACGGATTTTTTCGCGCATGATCGGTCTCCCTTAAAGCTTTTCGCCGCGCTCACGCAGTTCGGCGACCACGGTTTCTATGCCGCGCTTGTCGATTGTGCGCAGGCCGTGATGCGAGACACGCAGCTTGACGAAGCGCTTCTCGCTTTCCAGCCAGAAACGATGAGTATGAAGATTTGGCAAGAAACGCCTGCGCGTCTTGTTATTGGCGTGGGAAACGTTGTTTCCCGTGACCGGTCGCTTGCCAGTGACCTGACAGACTCTCGACATCACTGAATTCCTCTGATTTTTTCGGGCTGCCCGCAAGCAGAAAAGCTCGTCTTTATACCAGCTGAATCGAGGCTATGCAAGACTTCCTAGCCTGCCAGGAGCCCGCGCTCCGCAAAGGAAACGGTTTCTCCATCGCCTACGACCAGGTGGTCAAGCACCCTGATGTCGACCAGGCCAAGCGCGCTCTTCAGGCGTCGGGTAATGATCTCATCGGCCTGGCTGGGTTCCGCGATACCGGATGGATGGTTATGGGCAAGAATCAGCGCCGCAGCATTGTGTTCCAGGGCGCGTCTGACGACCTCACGCGGATGGACGCTCGCCCCGTCAATCGTGCCCCTGAATAATTCCTCGAACATTATCAGACGGTTACGATTGTCGAGATAGAGACAGCAAAAGACCTCATATCGGCGGTCACGCAGACGTGCATGCAGAAACTCGCGCACTGCGGTCGGGCTGGTCAGAGGCCCGTCGCGCTTGAGAGGCTCGGCCAGCTGGCGCCGGCCAAGTTCGACCGCCGCCTGCAGCTGGGCGTACTTGCCGGGACCCAGGCCACTGATTTCGCAGAGGTCGGCCTGGCGCGCTGAAAAAAGGCCGCGCAGTCCCCCAAAACGGGTGAGCAGGTCCCTGGCAAGAGAGACGGCCGTTTTGCCTCTCGTTCCGGAGCGTAGCAGGACGGCAAGGAGTTCGGCTTCGGATAACACTCCCGCCCCCGCTGTGAGCAGCTTTTCCCGCGGTTTTTCGGTATCGGGCCACGAAGAAATCGGGCTGTGTGTCGAGGATCGTCCCTGAGTGTCTGTCATTCGCTTAGACTATGTGGCCGCAGGTGGGATTGTCAGGGAGCAAAATGCCCGATCTTGATGGAAAACGCGTGTTGCTAGGGGTAACAGGCGGCATTGCCGCCTACAAGAGTCCTGACCTTGTCCGCAGGCTCCGCGACCGTGGCGCCGAAGTGCAGGTGGTGATGACTTCGGGTGCGACCCGCTTCGTGACGCCGATAACCTTCCAGGCCGTTTCCGGTCGTCCGGTACGTGACGGTCTGTGGGATGTGGCGGCGGAAGCGGCCATGGGCCACATCGAACTGGCGCGCTGGGCCGATCTTGTCCTGATAGCCCCGGCGAGTGCTGATTTTCTCGCACGCCTTACCGCTGGCCTGGCCGATGATCTGCTGGCGACCATGTGCCTTGCGACATCGGCACCTATCGCCGTTGCTCCGGCGATGAACAAAGTGATGTGGGACAGCGCCGCGACGCGCGAGAACATGGGCCGCCTGGTGGAGCGGGGCGTCAGAATCCTGGGGCCGGGTGAAGGCGACCAGGCATGCGGTGAGGTCGGCCCCGGCCGCATGCTTGAGCCGGAACAGATCACGCAAATGGTGGTAGATGCGATCTCGGGGAACAGTGGTCCGCTGACGGGTCGTCGCGTCGTGGTGACCGCCGGGCCGACTCGCGAGGCGATTGATCCGGTGCGCTTTATAAGCAACAGAAGCTCCGGAAAGATGGGTTTCGCCGTCGCCGCTGCCGCCGCCGGTGCCGGCGCCGATGTAACGCTGGTAGCCGGGCCGGTGAATCTGGAAACACCTCCTGGCGTCAGGCGGATTGATGTTGAATCCGCGACGCAGATGCATTCATGCGTCCATGAGGCGGTTACGGGAGCGGACATCTTTATCGCCGCTGCAGCTGTTGCGGATTACAGTCCGGAGCATCCGGCCGGGCAAAAAATAAAGAAGAACGATGAAAAAATGAACCTCGCTCTTGCCAGGGCTCCCGACATACTTGCATCGGTGGCAGCGCTTGCAGACCGACCGTATGTGGTTGGGTTCGCCGCAGAGACCGAAAACCTGGAGGAAAACGCGCGTCTGAAGATGTCGCGAAAGCGGCTGGATATGATTGCCGCGAACCTGGTCGGATCCGGCAAGGGTTTCGATGTCGACGAAAATGCACTGCATGTCATCTGGGATGGCGGGCAAAAAGAGCTGACCGTTGCCCCAAAGGTTGATCTGGCACGTGAGCTCGTGGAACTGATCTGCGAACAGCTCGCAACAAAAAGACAGGCAACAAAAGGAGACTGACCCGGCATGCAGGTCATCGAGCTAAAAATTCTGGACAAGCGGCTGGGAAAGGAATTTCCGCTGCCGGACTATGCGACGGACGGTTCCGCCGGTGTCGATATGAGAGCCTGCCTCGATGAGGACCTGATCCTGGAGCCGGGCGATACGGAGCTCATTCCAACCGGGATGGCGATCCACATCGGCGACCCGGCTCTGGCTGCCATCCTGCTGCCGCGTTCCGGGCTGGGGCACAAGCATGGCATCGTGCTTGGAAATCTTGTCGGACTTATCGATTCCGACTACCAGGGGCAGGTGTTTGTGTCCTGCTGGAACCGGGGTAGCGATTCTTTCACTATTCAGCCGGGTGACCGCATCGCTCAAATGGTGCTGGTCCCGGTAGTCCAGGCCCGCTTCGAGATAGTAGAGGAGTTCGACCCGTCGGTGCGCGGCGCGGGAGGTTTTGGCCACTCGGGGCGGAGTTAGCCCGAATATTGCGTGAGTTTCGCCAGGCTGTCCTTGATTATCATAGAATCTCATTAGCAAACCAAAGTAAGCCAGATTTGCCAGGAAGCGCAAAGTGTCCCGCTGCCGGTTTGTCGCCTGATTTCACGGCGCATTCCGGCTGATCCCTCTTGAACAATATCTATGTCTATCCTTCGGCGCGCGATCAACCAAACTGCACTCGTGAAATAAGCGGACAATTCCGGCAACTCATGCAATAGGCAGGCCAGGGCCGCCGACGCACGAGTAGTCGTTCAGCTCTCCGGGGACGTTCCCTTGAGTTCGTGGAAGCGGCTGATGTCCTGGGCGAACTTCTGCTGGATTTCCTCCTGCTGCGTCTTGCTGCGGCTGAGTTCATTCTCATAGACGGTAATCTGCGCCCGCGTGTCCGCGATATCGTCAACCAGATCCACCGGCATCCCGTCTTCGCCCGATGATTCCAGGGCAGTCGCCTGCGTTTCGAGATCGGTGAGGCGTCGGTTGAGGCTGTCGATGTAACGCTGCGTCAGCTTGTCCTGTGATTGCAACAGCGCGACGCGGCTGTCCCGTACCGACTCAATTTCCCCGACCGAAAGATAGGTCTGTAGCAAAACCCTGTCGTTCGCCCTGCGACGCGCCTCTTCCTGCCTGAAACGCAGTTCATCGCCAACGCCGGACGTGACCTGCTGCGATTTGTCAGAGGCAGCCTGCTTCGCTTCGGTTTCCTGCTTTCCGAATACCTGCTCTGCGTATTCGGGCGGCACGGTATCGCCGAAATGGATATTGCCATCGGCATCTACCCACTTGTGAATCTTTTGCGCCGCGACCGGAGAGGACGCAAGCAAGACCAGAATCAGAACTGCGAGAGTACTTTTCATAATGTCGGGTATATCACATTTAGATGTATTCGCGTGAGAAGCGGATCACGAATGACTATTCGGGCTGTTAGATACCGTATTGCGCCCGATAGTTTCGCAGGGCCTCAAGATGCGCCGCATGTTGCGGATCATCTTCCAGGTGGGCCACAAGATCCGCCAGACCGATAATGCTGATGACCGGCGCGCCCAGATCCGATTCGACTTCCTGTACTGCCGATCGTTCACCCTGACCGCGCTCCTGCCGGTCAAGCGCAATGAGGACACCCGCAGGCTCAGCACCGGCCGCGCGGATCAATGTTTCGGACTCACGGATTGCAGTGCCGGCCGTGATGACATCATCGACTATCAGCACTCTGCCAGCCAGCGGTGCGCCGACAATGTTGCCGCCTTCTCCGTGGTCCTTCACTTCCTTGCGATTGAAGGCCACGGGGAGGTCGAGCTCGTGCTGGTCGGCCAGTGCGGCGGCGGTCGTCGTCACCAGCGGGATGCCCTTGTACGCCGGTCCAAACAGCATGTCGTAGTCGAGACCGGACGCCACCAGGGCGGCGGCGTAGAAACGACCCAGTTGCAGAATCGCGTCGCCGGTATTGAACAAACCCGCGTTAAAGAAATAGGGGCTGAGACGACCCGATTTCAGTGTGAACTCACCAAAGCGGAGTACCCTGAGCCGCAGGCAAAATGCGATAAATTCCTGTTTCAATTCCGGCAACTCATGCAATACGCGGGTTATGTATGATACACGCTCGTCGAGGCCGGGCAGTTCATTCTATATAGATCATGAAAGTCATTTCGCTCAATGCAAACGGCATCCGCGCGGCCGCCCGCAAGGGCTTTTTCGACTGGCTTGCAGATCAGCAGGCCGACGTCGTGTGCATACAGGAGACAAAGGCCCAGGAGCATCAGCTTGGCGACGATGTTTTCAGACCCACAGGATTTCATAGCTACTACTTCGACGCTGAAAAGAAAGGATACAGCGGTGTCGCGATCTATTCGAAACAGCGTCCCGATAAAGTTATCCGGGGACTCGGTTTGGAAGAATTCGACCGCGAAGGTCGATACATCGAGGCCCGTTTCGGCAAGCTCAGCGTGGCCTCGCTTTATCTGCCATCCGGGTCGTCCGGCGATGTACGGCAGGAAGCCAAGTTCCGCTTTCTGGATTCCTATATGCCGAAGCTGAAGAAGATGCGTCGCCAGAGGAGGGAATACATTCTTTGTGGTGACTGGAACATTGCTCACAAGAACATCGATCTGAAAAACTGGCGCGCCAACCGAAAAAACTCCGGCTTCCTGCCGGAGGAAAGGGCATGGCTGGACGAACTGTTCGGTCCGGTCCGCTATGTCGACGCGTTTCGCCAGGTCAACAAGGAAGAAGACCAGTACACATGGTGGTCGAATCGTGGTCGCGCCTGGGACAAGAACGTGGGGTGGCGGATCGACTACCAGATCGTGACGCCAGGGCTGGGCGACAAGGCACTCGGCGCCTCCATCTACAAGGATCAGCGCTTCTCCGATCATGCGCCGCTGATCGTGGATTACGACCTGGAACCGGGCGCGCTCTGACGTGCGGGAGCGGGTCGCAGGGTGGCGGAGTGCCATCCAGGCCTACCGGCATCCGCGAGTGCTGGCGATGCTGTTTCTTGGTTTCTCGGCCGGATTGCCGTTCCCGTTGGTGTTCTCGACGCTGTCAGCGTGGCTCAGGGACTATGGCGTAGATCGCGCGACTATCGGTTTCTTCGCCTGGGTCGGCCTGACCTACTCCATCAAGGTGCTGTGGGCGCCGATCGTCGACAGGCTCAGGCTGCCGTTGCTCGGCCGTCTGATGGGGCAAAGGCGATCGTGGATGCTGCTGGCACAGTTTGGTGTTATCGCGGGGCTCCTGAGCATGTCCACACTGGATCCGGCCACGGAGATCGCCCGGGTAGCCGGGTTTGCCCTGCTCGTGTCGTTTTCATCGGCGACCCAGGACATCACCATCGACGCATGGCGTATCGAGGCTGTCGGGGAGCGTCGCCAGGGCGCGATGGCAGCGTCCTACAATCTTGGCTATCGTCTCGCCGTCCTTGTCGCCGGTGCCGGCTCCTTGTATCTGGCGGATTTTTTCAGTTGGGAGACCGCCTATACGTTTATGGCTGTGTCCATGCTGGTCGGGTTGGTCACGACCATTATCATCCGCGAACCGCAACACCGGCGCGATGCCGGGGTGGTGGCCATAGAATCGAAGGTCGCCGACGTCATGTCGGCCCACGGGGCGCTGTGGCGACCCCTGACGAGGCTCACCGAATGGCTTGCGGGCGCCGTCGTGGCGCCGTTTGCAGAGTTCTTCCGTCGTAACGGAAAGTTCGCCCTGATCCTGCTGGCGCTGATCGCCACGTTCAACATCAGCGACCGGGTGCTGGGGATCATGGCCAATCCCTTCTATCTGGACCTGGGCTTTACCAAGTCCGAGATCGCCAGCGTTTCCAAGATCTTCGGATTCTTCATGACCATCGTGGGCGCCGCACTGGGTGGTGTTCTTGTCGCGCGCTATGGCAACCTGCGAACGATGCTTCTCGCCGCCGTGATGCTGGCCCTGACCAACCTGATGTTCGTGGGGCTGGCCGTAGTCGGCGCCGACCTGCGCCTGCTGATCTTCACCATCTCCGGGGACAACCTGAGCATGGGTCTGGCGGGCGTGGCCTTCATCGCCTATCTCTCCAGCCTGACCAACCAGGCCTATACAGCAACCCAGTACGCTCTGTTCAGTTCTCTGATGTCGGTGCTGGGGAAATTTATCAGCGGCTGGTCGGGTGTAGTGGTCGAGGCGTGGGGCTATCCGGTGTTCTTTTCTTACGCCGCCGCCACCGGGATACCGGCGATCCTGCTGATCATCTATGTCATGCGACATGTCGATAAGGGACGCTCGGGTACGCCTGAGGCGAGGTCATGAGCGACCCGGACGCTGGTATTGACGTCTGCGCCCTGGCGGATCTCGATGATGTGGATGCGCGTGGCTTCGAGTACGAGAGCGACCGCCTGCGCGAAGGATTTGTCGTCCGTCGCGGCGAGGACCTCTTCGCCTACCGAAATATCTGCCCGCATGCCGGTAACCGGCTCAACTGGAAGCCCGACGCATTCCTTAGCAAGAAACGCGATCTCATCATCTGTGCCGTACACGGGGCGATCTTTGATATCGGGACCGGCAGGTGCGTCGACGGACCTTGTCCGGGGCGCAGCCTCAACCCACTCCGGGTGGAGTTGGTAAAAGGGCGTGTCGTAGTTCATCCCGACTAGTGGGCCAATCTACTCCACCTGGCTAGTCTGCCTGGTCCAGGAACTCCAGCGGGTCGGTGCAGTCCTTGCGACCGGCCATGTCGCGCTTGGCGAGATAGTCCTCGGATTCGATGTCCAGTGATCCCGAATAGTCCTCGGGTGGGTCGGCCGGCCGGCAATGCATGTCGTACCAGGCCTCTATTTCCACTTCCTCGACGGTGCCGTCGAAGTCCTGAATCTCAATGGTGCCATCGGCCTCGTCTATGGCCACGATCTCGAACAACTCACCCCCGACCTTGCGGTACCAGTCCCCAATTTTTGCCATCGCAATTGCCATGCCTGTTCCCCGGGAAATGGCGGCCTGCTATCCTTTGCGCCGCGTTGGGTGTACGGGGCGTTTCATAACGCCCTCATGTCTATTTAGAGCCAAGGCGTGCGGAGACGCAAGTCGCAGTCGGATGGCGCAGGGCAATATGTACGAGCAAATTTTCAAGACCTTTATTTTGTTCTTCGTGGTCATCGAGCCGGTCTCGATGGTGCCGCTCTTTGGCGCCATGACGCGCGGTGGGGAGCCCGGCTACAGACGCAGGATGGCTATCAAGTCGGTCGCGATTTCTGCGGGAATCCTGATTGTTTTTGCGCTGCTAGGAGACTATCTTTTGCAGGCGCTTCGGGTCAGCGTCAACTCGTTCAAGATCGCCGGCGGCTTGCTGCTCTTCATGCTGTCGGTGGATATGGTTTTTGCACGCCAATCGGGTCTCCGTTCGACCACCGTGAGGGAGCAGGACGAAGCCCGATACCGGGACGACATCTCGGTGTTCCCGATGGCTTTTCCGCTAATCGCCGGTCCTGGGATGCTGGCCACCCTTCTGCTGGTCATCGTGGAGGCTCGTGGCGACCCTGTTAAGTACGCCATCGTCATGGGAGTCATCCTGGCCGTCCTGCTGATTACACTGATACTGCTGTTGGCAACGAAACACATCATGCGTGTGCTGGGCGTTACCGGCGCCAATGTCATCAGCCGGCTTTTGGGTGTTGTACTGGCCGCACTTGCGGTTCAGTACGTGGTCGACGGCGTCCGCATGGTCTTCATCGCCTGACCGGAAAAATAGGGGTCCAAAAATAGGGGTCGGATCCAATTTCCGAAAGAAATTGGATCCGACCCCTTTTCAGTTCCGTGTGTAGATCAGGTCCCACACGCCATGACCCAGGCCGAGGCCGCGGCGCTCGAACTTCGTCTCGGGCCTGTCTTCCGGGCGCGGCACGAAGGTATTGAATTCGCCGCTGTTATCGAACCACGGTGATGCGTTCGCCACCTCCAGCATATGTTCCGCATAGGGTTGCCAGTCAGTCGCCATGTGCAGTGTGCCGTGCGGTACGAGCACCCGTGCGACCTGCTCCAGGAAGCCAGCCTGGACGATGCGCCGTTTGTGATGACGTTTTTTTGGCCATGGATCGGGGAAGTACAGGTTCACGCGACTGAGGCTGTTTGGTGCCAGCCAGCTTGTCAGGACATCGGCTGCGTCGTCGCGGACGACCCGGACGTTGGAGAGTTGCCCCTTGTCTATGGCCAGCAACAGGGCACCCACGCCGGGTTGGTGGACCTCGATGCCCAGGTAGTCCCTGTAAGGATGGATTGTGGCCAGTTGTGACAATACCTGGCCATCGCCGAATCCAATTTCGAGAATCCTGTCTGCCTTGCGTCCGAACAGGACATCGAGATCCAGCGTTCCAGCCGGCTGCGCTACACCATACAAGGGCCACAAGGTTTCGAGGGCGTGGCTTTGCGCTCGCGTGATACGCCCCGACCTTCGCACGAAGCTGCGGATCTGTCGGCGCGGTATTTCCACGAATAGATCAGGGGTTCCCTGGCCCGTATATCTCACCGAGGGGCGAGATAATGGCGCAGAGATTTGGATTCACAGTGGATTCTCTGAGGGAGCGGAATACAGACTGTATTCCCGATGGAAAAAAATTCGTTGTGAGTTCAAAGGTCAAGACAGGGCTCGTCATCTTGGTGAGATATGCGGGCTAAAGAATCGTGCCGTCTATGGGCGACGACGCCGATGCATATCGTTTACGGGGTATCCGGCCGGCGAGGAATGCTTCCCTGCCAGCCTCAATTGCCTTGCGCATCGCCGATGCCATCAGTACCGGGTCCTGTGCGCCCGCAATTGCGGTATTCATCAGCACGCCGTCGCATCCGAGCTCCATCGCGATGGCGGCATCCGATGCGGTGCCCACACCGGCATCGACAAGGACCGGAACCTTCGCTTCCTCAACGATGGTCAGGATATTGTAGGGATTCCTTATACCCAGACCTGAACCTATCGGTGCTGCCAGGGGCATGACGGCGACACAGCCCATCTCCTCCAGCCGGCGAGCCACGATCGGATCGTCATTTGTATAGACCATGATCTCGAATCCCTCCCGGACCAGCACCTCGGTGGCCTCGAGAGTGGCAGCGATATCGGGGAACAGCGTCTTCTCGTCGCCGAGTACCTCCAGCTTCACCAGAGGATGACCATCCAGCAGTTCGCGCGCGAGGCGGCAGGTGCGGATTGCATCCTCGGCGGTATAGCAGCCGGCGGTATTCGGCAGAATCGTGTAGCTGTCGGGCGAAATGAAATCGAGCAGACTGGCCTCTCCGGCATCCTGACCGATGTTGGTGCGACGAATCGCCACCGTAACGATCTCGGCTCCGCTCATTTCGATGGCGGCACGGGTTTGTTCGAAATTCTTGTACTTGCCGGTGCCTACCAACAATCGTGAAGTGAATTGCCGCTCGCCGATTGTAAAAATATCGCCGTCAGACAGGGTCTTTTCCGCAGGTGTAGCCATAGGGTGTCAAATGCTCCTGGATTTATCCGCCGCCGACGGCGTGAACGATTTCGACCTGGTCGCCCGGTTGGAAATCGCATGTCTCATGTGTGCTCGCGGGCACGATCTCGCCATTCACTTCAAGCGCCAGGCGTTGTCCGGTCAGACCCATCATCTCGATAAGGCCGGCTGCCGTAATGCCATCCGGCAGCGTCCGCTCTTGTCCATTTAGGGTGACTTGCACAATGCCGTCATTGTAACCTCACCTGAGGGGCTGGAATTGCGATCCCGCGGTCTCAAATCGAGGTCGCTGTTCGCAGATCATTGCTGTGCTGATTCCATGCGTTGATAGAGCCGCATCCAGACATCTTCCTGGGTGGTGTATTGCAGATCGATCTCTGATTTCTCGTTCAACAGCGCTTTTAACTCCATTTTTCTTTCCGGTGCGTAAAGATCCGGCTTCGCGAGCTCGTTCTCCAGATCATTCTGCCGCGTCTGCAACTCGCCAAGCGTTTTTTCCGCCGTGGCAAGTTTCCTGCGCAAGGGGTTCAGGAGGTTTCTTTGCTCCGCCTCGCGTCGTTTTCGTTCCTTGCGCTCGGCAGCGCTTGCGCCGCGGTCCTTCTTTCGGGAAGAGCGCTCGGACCCGGCTGCACTGTCACGCAGCCATTTGGGATAGTCGTCCAGGGTGCCCTGGAAACGTGACACTTTGCCAGCGTCCACCAGCAGCAGTTCATCGCAGCAAACCCGTAGTAAGTGGCGATCGTGAGACACCAGTACGGTGGCGCCGGAAAAATTCTGCAATGCCATGGCCAGCGCCTGGCGCATCTCGAGATCGAGGTGGTTGGTCGGCTCATCCAGCAACAGCAGGTTGGGCCGCTGGAAGACGATCAGGGCCAGCGCCAGTCTCGATTTCTCACCACCGGAAAACGGCCGGGTCGGCACCAGCGCCTGTTCGCTGGAAAAACCGAATCCTCCCAGGAACTTCCTCAGCTCGGGTTCACGGGCGCTCGCGTCGAGTCGCTGAAGATGTTCCAGGGCTGACTGCTCCGGTTCGAGTTGCTCGAGCTGGTGCTGGGCGAAATATCCGATCCTGAGATCCCTCGATCGCTCCGTCAGACCGCTGCCCGATTCGAGCATGCCCGCCAGCAGTTTTATGAAAGTCGATTTACCCTGGCCGTTGCGGCCCAGCAAGCCAATCCGATCGCCACCATTCAGAGTGCTGTCGATATTCTGTAACACCGGCGGCCCCCCGTAACCGGCATCAGCCCCCTCGAGACGCATCAAAGGGTAGGGGATTTTCTCCGGTTGACGAAAAGAAAACCGAAACGGGGAGTCGACATGCGCCGGCGCAATGATTTCCATCCGCTCGAGCGCCTTGATGCGACTTTGTGCCTGTTTGGCCTTGGAGGCCTTGGCCCGGAATCTGTCGACAAACGATCTGATGTGGGCGATCTCTTTTTGCTGCTTGTCGAATTCCGCCTTGTGGGTGGCGAGATGTTGCGCCCTCAATCGCTCGAAGGCCGTGTAATTGCCCGTATACAGATTGATATGCCCGTGTTCTATGTGCGCTATGTGGCTCGTCACGGCATCGAGAAAATCCCGATCGTGAGCGATGAGCATGAGCGTGCCCGGATATGACTTCAACCAGTCTTCCAGCCAGATAACCGCATCCAGATCGAGGTGATTTGTCGGTTCATCGAGCAGTAGGAGATCCGATCTGCATATCAGGGCCCGGGCCAGGTTGAGACGCATGCGCCAGCCGCCTGAAAAAGTCGATACAGGACTCGATTCATCGCCACGGCTGAAGCCCAGCCCGCTCATCAGCCGGCCGGCGCGGCTGGGGGCAGCGTAGCCATCGATGGAATCCAGTTGAGCGTGCAGGTGGGCAAGCCTCGATCCATCGCCCTCCGCATCGGCAATCGCTATCTCGCCTTCGATTTCGCGTAGCTGCGCATCACCGTCGAGGACATATTCGATCGCGGCCCTGCTGTCAGACGGGGTTTGCTGGGCAACGTGTGCCACGACCCAGTCGCTCGGGTAGTACAACTCGCCACTGTCCATGTGCAGCTTGTCGAGAATCAGATCGAACAGGCTGGACTTGCCCGTACCGTTGGCTCCGGTCAGCCCGACCTTCTGACCGGGAAAGACCTGGAAGCTGGCGTGCTCGAACAGCAGCCTGGGTCCACGCCGAAGCGCTATGTCTTCAAATCGCAACATTGGGTCAATTTACTTACGTTTGTGGGTGAAAGCGGGCGACTAGTTTACTGTTTCCCAGCTGCGGGTCATTTTCTTTCTCGATGAACGGCTCTATCGAAGGAGCACAGGCGCCGCCGGATCCGACCCGGTGTCGTGCTGAATCCACAGTCCCGCATCGCGTATGCTTACCGGCAGCGTCGCAAACAAGAAGAATCGATATGACGAATACAACCGAAGCCACGGCCGGGGGCGCCAGCACACGGTTAACCCGTGTACTGGACTGGGTAGAGCGTGCCGGCAACCGGCTGCCCGATCCCGCCATCCTTTTCTTTGTTTTCATGCTGCTGACATGGGGGTTTTCGGCTTTGCTCGCCGGCGTCGAGTTTTCCGCCATCGACCCACGTACGAGTGAACCGATCGTCGTCAAGAACCTGCTTGCGGGCAGGCAGGTCACCGGTTTCCTGTCGCAGATGGTGCAGATATTTGTAAGCTTCCCGCCGCTGGGTGTCGTACTGGTCGCGATGCTGGGGATCGGCGTCGCGGAACACACCGGCTTTATCAACGCCGCATTGCGTGCGCTGTTGTCTTTTACCAGCAGGCACCTGCTCACGCCGATGGTCATCCTCGTCGGTATCGTCAGCCACTCAGCCGTGGACGCCGGTTACATACTCGTGATCCCGATCGGTGGCGTCATTTTCTACGCGGCCGGCCGACATCCGCTCGCCGGCATTGCGGCAGCATTCGCAGGGGTATCCGGTGGATTCTCGGCAAACTTCGTACCTTCTGCCCTGGACCCTCTGCTCGCCGGTCTGACGACTGCCGGAGCCCAGGTACTCGATCCCGACTATTCAGCAAACCCCCTCAACAATTATTTTTTCACAACGGCTTCATCAATCTTGATCCTCGCCCTGGGCTGGTTCCTGACCGACCGCATTGTGGAGCCGCGTCTGCAGGCTTCGACACCGGTCGATGGTGATACCGGGGACCTGCCTACGATGGAGGAATTGACCGACAAGGAACGCCGCGGCTTGCGAATCGCGTTGATCGCGATGGCTGGTGTGTTGGTCCTGTTATTGGTGACGGCCCTGCCGGAAGGCTCACCGTGGAGGGACGAGGCCGGTGGGCTGGCGGGATTGGGATCGCCACTGATGCGTTCCATTGTGCCAATCATTTTCCTGCTGTTCCTGATGCCCGGTATCGTCTACGGATATGCTGCGGGTACGGTCAGTAATCACCGCGACATTATCGCCGGCATGACCAAGGCGATGAGCGGCATGGGCTACTACATGGTGATGGCGTTTTTCGCCTCCCAGTTCGTTTTTGCATTCGGGCAGTCGAACCTCGGTGCGCTTATTGCCATCACCGGTGCGAACTGGCTAAAAAGCATGGGGCTTTGGCCGAGCTTTACCCTGGCGGGAATCGTGCTGGTGACGGGTACGGTTAACCTGCTGGTCGGATCCGCCTCCGCGAAGTGGGCCTTACTGGCGCCGATCCTCGTGCCGATGTTGATGAGTCTCGGCATCTCTCCGGATCTGACCCAGGCGGCGTATCGTGTCGGCGATTCGACCACCAACATCATCACGCCGCTGATGCCGTATTTCCCGTTGATCGTGGTGTTCTGCCAGCGTTACTTCAAAGCGTCCGGTATCGGCACACTGGTCGCCATGATGTTGCCGTATTCGGTCGTGCTGTTGGTCGCCTGGACCCTGTTCCTGCTGGCCTATTGGGCGATTGGGTTACCGCTGGGGATACAGGCGAGTTACGTTTACCCGGCGGGATAATGGTCTTTTCAGGCTACTAGATTCCAAGGCAGTTGTGATCCCGGTAAAATACGGATGTCCGATAAGCTCGGATGCTGTTCGCCTTTAAGCCCTCGAAGTCCAATTTGCGGAAGCCCTGGTTGACCAGAAAATCGATTCCTTCGGCATGATTAGTAACATCAGCATCATCAAGAATGATTACGCCTGTGTCAGTGAGTGCTGCAGGAGCCTGCTTTAAACAATCGACCCTTTTTTCTGCGTCGACTACGATCACATCGAATTTTTGATCCTGTTGGCGAGCGATTTCACAGTAATTTTCCTGGCTGCCTGCCTCGAAGAGAATAAGCCTGACGTTTGAAGGGATCGTCTGCCGCACATATTCATACCATTGTTCATTCATCTCAATAGATGTCACATTCTTGACCAGCGATGCGTAAAAGCATGTTGAATTGCCACTGCCGTACTCAAATAGCGACAAATTCCTGGTGAGCCTTTGTTCCAGAAATTGAATAACGTGATAATTCATCCATGGAATTGGCGAGCCGTCCTTTCTGCAGGGTTTCTTGGTTTTGACGGATTCGATGTAGCCCAATTTTCGTAACATAGATCGGCTCGAATACACTAGCGCTAATGCCTTAAGAAATACTGTGACAGCAGGAAACATGCGCCGTAGCACTGATCGAATGCGCAGCAGTGCTGACAAAACTGGTCCCCGCTCCTTCATTTTTCCGCCACACCTTTCGTTAATGGGCTTAAACGCGCCGCCATCTTACTTTCAATATTAGTCAATGACCCAAGGACCATACCGCGATTTCTCTTATCAAGCGCCAACTGTTATATCCAGGACAGGCCGCTACGATTCCTCTACCAGCAGGGACTATTGGTATTGTCGAACCCTAGGTACACTAATGGAAACGCGAAATCGGCGGGTGTTGTTCAATGGCAGAACCTCAGCTTCCCAAGCTGATGACGTGGGTTCGATTCCCATCACCCGCTCCAGCTCCTCACATTGAATGTCGTCGGGTCAAACGCAATGTCGCTAGTTGAAATCATGCCTCTGCTTGCACGGTCCCTGGTTCTTGTGCTTTTCCTGTTTACTACTGCTTGTGCCGGTGGCGGCGACATGACCCGCTGCCCGGACCACAGCGAGGTGGAGGGCAGCGAGTGCCATCTGGCCCCGGACGGAACCTACTATGGTGATGGGGCGGAAATCCCCGAGGATGTGACCGACGATGTCGCGGACAGAATCGATGAAGAAGCCGACGAAGAATCGGGTATTGAACGGGTGGAAGTGACCGATATCGAGATAGGTGGCGACTGAGGGGCCAGGTGACCAGTACAGTTCTTCCTTTTTTTTATGTAGGTCTTGGCGGATTTGTTGGCGCCATACTTCGCTATGGCGCGACGCTCATGACCGCCGGTTACTCCCTGACCGTGCCTTGGGGGACACTGATCTCGAATCTGGTTGGCTGTTTTGTCATTGGCGTACTCGCGGCGCTCAGCTCCGACATCGACGCGGTTTCGCCCGAAGCGAGGTTATTTCTCGCCACGGGTTTGTGCGGCGGGTTTACGACCATGTCGTCGTTCGTCTACGAGCTGGCCCAGTACCTGAGGAATGACGAGATTCTTATTGGTTCTGTCTATTTTGGGGCGACCCTGGTCGGCGCGATGCTTCTTTTCTACCTGGGTAGCTCGCTTGTTGTCCTAATGAGGGGTTGATCAATGCACATTGAAGGCGATGCGTCGCTGTTGCGGGTATTCATCGGCGAGTCCGACAAGCACGGACACAAATCTTTGCATGACGCCATAGTAGAGGAAGCCCGTGGGCAGGGGCTTGCCGGCGCAACGGTATTGCGAGCGATCGGCGGCTACGGGCTCAGCGCCCGGATGCGTAGTACGCGAATTCTGGATTTGTCGAGTGACTTGCCAGTGGTCGTTGAGATCATTGACGAGGAAGCAAAAATCAACGCTTTCCTCGATCGTCTCAACGAGCTATTGGAGGAGGCCGATTGCGGCGGACTCGTGACGCTGGAGAAAGCCCACATCATTCGCTATCTTCACGGCACTAAAAAATAGGGTCGAACCACAGTTTTCTTTTTCGATCGCCCAAGGGCCGGTCCGGCAAGCATGCGACATCGCAAGAAATTGTGGATCGACGCCTTTTTCGTTACGAAATCGACAACGGCAAGCGCGTGTACCATGCTTTGTGGTAGCGCGGCGAGGAAGGAGAGGCGCCATGTCGTTGTTCGCGGAGCTGAAACGCCGGAATGTTCTTCGTGTAGGCGCGGCCTACGTGGCGTTGTCGTGGCTGATCATCCAGGTCATCGAGGCGTTGTTCCCGATGTTCGGGTTGAGCGACGCAGCAGCCCGCGTCATCGTTATTCTGCTCGCAATAGGCCTCGTCCCTGCCCTTATTTGCGCATGGGTCTTCGAGCTGACACCGGACGGCTTCAGGCGCGACAGCGAGATCGATCACGCATCGCGGGACAGCCGGAAACTTGCCCGGCGACTGGACCGGTTAATCATCGTCGTTTTGGTGATCGCCCTGGGCTACTTCGCTGTCGATAAGTTCGTCATCGATCCGGCACGCGACCAGGCACGTGAAGAGGAGGTGGCCCGGGAGGCTCGTACCGACGCGCTCGTGGAGTCCTACGGCGACTACTCCATCGCCGTGTTGCCGTTCGAGGACATGTCTCCCGAGGGCGATCAGGAATACTTCTCCGACGGCATCTCCGAGGAGTTGCTGAACCTGCTCGCTCGAATCCCTGAATTGCGGGTGATCTCACGCTCATCGGCGTTCTCTTTCAAGGGCCAGGATATCCACATCCCTACGGTGGCCGAGAAACTCAATGTCGCCATTTGCAGGGAGAAGATGTGTCCCGCCTTCAGGTACAGGCCATAGGCCCGGGTATCCACCGGCGTTGTCCTCGGCATCTTGCCAAGCAGGGTCAGGTGCAACTGCTCGACGACCCTGGCCGCCACCTCGTCCTGAATCG
>PVMK01189027.1_pt1 | contig 23174 bp, 20 predicted proteins | sample 1853481 | NCBI WGS metagenome assembly PVMK01 (sample SAMN08533507, study PRJNA380276) | Marine sediment metagenome, whole genome shotgun sequencing project. | reverse complement strand
ATCGGGATTCAAAAGCCCTTTACATTTTTCCATTAAAGGCGCTGGCCCAGGATCAACTGCGTACCTTTCAGGAACTTTCAGCCCACGGTAAAATGGTAACGCCCACAATTGAGATTTACGATGGTGACACTTCGGCCTGGCATCGGAAACGTATCAGAGAAACACCGCCCAACATTCTTTTGACCAATCCGGAAATGATTCATCTTTCGCTATTGCCCCATCATTTAAAATGGGCAGAATTCTTTCGTGCCCTGGATACGGTTGTGGTGGATGAAGTTCATACCTATCGGGGAATCATGGGGTCGCACATGGCCCAGGTTTTCAGACGGCTTCGAAGGATATGTTCTTTTTACGGTGCTGCTCCTACATTCGTCTTTTGTTCTGCCACCGTGTCCAATCCTGCCCAGCTTGCCGAACAACTTACAGGGTTACCGGTCGATACCATCACAGAAAGCGGCGCGCCCCTGGGGAAGAAACATGTCGTATTTATCAATCCGGATCAGGGACCGGCACAGACCGCCATACTCTTACTGAAAGCAGCACTTCACAGAGGTTTGCGTACGATTGTTTATACCCAGTCTAGAAAGCTTGCCGAGTTGATCGCGATTTGGGCGGGAAGTCAATCCGGGCCGTTTGCCAGCAGAATTAGTGCGTATCGGGCGGGATTCCTTCCTGAAGAGCGAAGGGAGATTGAAGCAAGGCTTGCCAAAGGTGATCTGTTGGCCGTGATATCTACAAGTGCGCTTGAACTTGGTATCGACATCGGTGATTTGGACCTTTGTCTTTTGGTTGGATACCCCGGTACAGTTGTGGCGACGTGGCAAAGAGGCGGCAGGGTAGGGCGAAGCGGACAGCAGTCCGCGTTGGTGCTTATCGCCGGTGAAGATGCTCTGGATCAATATTTTATGAGAAATCCTCAAAATTTTCTTGACCGTGAGCCCGAAGCTGCGGTGGTCAACCCATACAATCACGAGATCACATCCAAACACATCGTCTGTGCGGCGGCCGAACTGCCCATACAGTCAGATGAACCAATGATGTCTCATAAACATATTAAAAAGGCTGTTTTAAGCCTTGAGGCCAAAGGCGATCTTTTAAGAAGTGAAGATGGAACTAAAATCTATTCCAGCCGACAGGCTCCACACCGGCATGTCAACCTGAGAGGGACGGGAGACCGTTTTAATATTGTCAGCAATAAGACCGGCCGGAGCAAGGGAGAAATCGATGGATTCAGAGCCTTTAAAGAGACCCATCCCGGAGCTATTTATCTTCATAAAGGAGATACATTCCTTGTGGACATCCTCGATCTGGATACGCGGATCGTTAAAGTTTCCAGGGCCCAAGTCGATTATTATACCCGGGTAAGATCACAAAAAAATACGGAGATACTGGATATATATGATGAAAAAACTATTTCAGAAACAGTCATATATGCTGGAAAACTTAAAGTAACAGATAAGGTGTTGGGGTATGAAAAATGGCGGATACATGCTAAAAAAAGATTGAGCGTTATACCCCTGGATCTTCCGGAACAGATTTTTGAAACAGACGGTCTGTGGTTTAAAATTCTCCCCCCGAATTCAAAAAAAAGCTGAAGCAAAATATTTACATTTTATGGGGGGGATCCATGCCATTGAACATGCTGCAATCGGCATCTTTCCCCTTTTGGTGATGGCAGATCGAAATGATCTCGGCGGTATTTCCACCCCCTTTCATCCACAGGTTGGCAGCGCGTCGGTCTTTATTTATGACGGAGTCCCGGGCGGCGCCGGCCTGAGTCTCCAGGCTTTTAAACGCGCCAGGGACCTGCTCGAACACACATTTGAATTGATCCGTGCATGCCCATGTGAATCCGGGTGCCCCTCCTGTGTACATTCACCAAAATGCGGTTCCGGAAACAGACCCATAGACAAGGCTGCCGCCGGTTTTCTCCTCGAAGAAATCCTAAAGGATCGTGATTCTGAAAGCATGGAAGAAGTAAGATTCGACGAGCCTTTGCGAAAGGATGAATCCGGCTCCGATAAAAAGGGGTTAACATTGCTCGGAACAGGTATCCCCAAGGATATGGACAAAAGATCCCCAAGCTTTAAGGGGAGATTTCGGAAAAGATCGGCAGATAGACGCAAACAGGGAAAAGTTGTAAGGCGCACCTTCCAGGAATCGGGACACGCCGTGGCCGAGGACGACATTCATTTTTGTGTATTCGATGTTGAGACCCAGCGTTCTGCGCAGGAGGTTGGCGGTTGGCATCGAGCGGATTTGATGGGTATCAGCTGCGTCGTACTTTATGATTCTAATAAAGACAAATATTTCGAGTTTTTGGATGATCAGATATCTCAACTTGTCGAACACCTTAAAGGTTGCGATCTTGTTGTCGGTTTCAATATCAAGAAATTCGATTTTCGTGTGCTGGGTGGATGTTCGGATTTCAATTTCGGAAGCCTTCCGACCCTTGATATTCTTGAAGATGTTCATAAGCGCCTCGGCTACAGACTCTCTCTGGATCATCTGGCAAGCGTAACATTGGGCAAGAAAAAGACCGCGGACGGCCTCCAGGCCCTGCGGTGGTGGAAACAGGGGCGGATACGCGAGATTATCGACTACTGTAAAAAAGATGTAGAGATTACCAGGGATCTTTACGGGTACGGAAAGAAGAACGGTTATCTTCTGTTTACCAACAAGGCCAAAAAAACGGTCCGGATTCCCGTTAAATGGTGATAAATACAAAATGCCTAAAAGTGGGTAAAATGCCTATTTATCCCGTGTTTAACGGGGAAGTGAGCGTAACTACTCAGGTGGATAGACTGAAGGTTGAAGGCTTTTAGGGACAAATCATGCGCGATCACACAAAACTTAGGGCATTCGGCGGGTGTCGAAACAGAGAAGGTCTTAAATGGTTTAATTCGAGCGTTGCGAGATGATTGATATACTTCAGCCTTCAGTCTTCAACCTAAATACCTGAGTAGTTACAAATGTTTAACGGGGAAGTGAACTAAAATGCCTAAAATGCCTATTTATCCCGTGCTTAACGGGGAATTGCCTAAATTTATTGAATAAACTCTGCCGCCTTTGAATCCTGCCTCCGGCCCATAGTGCCTACCCTCCGGCCTGTATGTCCTACGGGCAGGAAGCGGGCCCGGAGGGAATCCTTGACCCCTTGATTTTAAGCATTTCACTCGATCCCTCGACCCCTTGAATCCTTGTCCTTCTGTTCTTTAGCCTTTCACTTGACCCCTCGAACCCTTGACTCCTTGAACCCTCTATAATCACCCCTGCTCAATTGGAGATGACCCACTTATTTTACCCTAATTAACTACAACTAATCGGCTTCCGATTACCCTCTCGGGTGATACTTCTCATGTATCTTCCTGAGATGGTCACGAGCGACGTGGGTATAAATCTGGGTGGTAGAAATATCGACATGGCCCAGCATCACCTGGACGGTTCTCAAGTCAGCACCGCCTTCCAGAAGATGACTGGCAAACGAGTGCCTTAAACTGTGGGGCGTTATTTTTTTTTGATTCCCGATCGTAGTCCATACTGTTTTAGGAGTTTCCAGAAACCCTGTCGGGTCATTGGTTTTCCGGCTCTTGCAACAAACAGATAGCGACTTACGCGGTCTTTTAAAAGCAATGGCCTGGCTGTGTTTATGTAGTCTTCGACTTTCTTTTTTGCGTGTATGCCAAAGGGTATGATCCTTTCTTTTGATCCTTTTCCCATGACCCGGACAAAACAGGCTTCTAGGTTTATATCGAGAAATTTCAGATTGACAAGTTCTGAAACCCTCAAGCCTGCGGCGTAAAGAAGTTCAAGCATGGCTGCATTCCTTTTTCCCAGATGGGTATCGGTATCTGGAACGTTTAACAGAAGTTCGACCTCTGCAACGGAAAGGACATCCGGTAGTTTAAGTCCGCTTTTGGGAAGATCGATAAGTCTGGCGGGGTCGTACTCAAGCACTTTCTCCTGGACAAGGAACCTGTAAAACCCTCTTAGCGTAACCAGGTGTCTGGCACATGACCTCGATCCCAGGCCGGCGTCTCTCAAAGCGATCAGATGCTTTAATATCAATGGGGTGTCGGCATTGGCGATATTTTTAATTTTTTTTTGTCTGAGAAATTGGAGATGCCTGGATAAATCCCTGCTGTACGATTCAATGGTTTTTTCCGAAAGTCCCTTTTCGAAAGCCAGGTAGTATAAATATCGATCTGCAAGAATATCTAATGAAGACATGTTTATCCGTTTATGTTATACGTTTATTTAAGCTTGAAAAACTTGGTTATCTGGGCACGTTCAGAAACAATTGGCTATGCCATCTTAATTCGGTTAAACTGGAATATTGGAATAATGGAGTGTAGGAGTAATGGGTTTAGTGGAATTCTATCTATTTTTATATACATAACGACAAGAGGTGTGCAGTGCTGGAATCCGGGTTCTGCGTTTTGAACCCTGTGATTAAAATAAGATATCTTTCGCTTTTAATGCCCAATATTCCAGCCTTCCAACCACGTGCAATGAGATGTTAATCACACCCCTATGGGGTGAAACCAAAGCCTGCTCCTCCCCCGCGAAGCGGGATCTCCGATGGGCCCTGCCTGCCCCGCTTAGCGGGGGGATGCTTTATTTCGATGGCACGCAGTATCCGGCTATCTTTTCGTGACTCTATAACTTGATCCCTTAAAAGGAGTCAAATTGTTTTGCAAAAATTTCACCCCAATGGTATCGGTTCTTAAAAAATCAAGTTTGCTAAAAGAGATTGAAAAGGACGTGTGAGCTTATGAAGAACATACTGCTTACAGGCGGGTCCGGTTTTATCGGTACATGTTTCATCCGGTATCTGCTCAAGGAATCCGATTTTACCGGACGGATCGTGAATGTCGACAAATTGACTTATGCCGGCAATCCGGAAAATCTGATTGATATTGAAAAAGATTTTCCAGAACGGTATGTTTTTATCAAAGCGGACATATGTGATGCTGCCAAAATGGCAGGGATATTTGGCAAATATCAAATCGACAGCGTTTGTCACTTTGCCGCTGAATCCCATGTGGACCGATCTATCGTAAAACCGGATGCTTTTATTCAGACCAATATTATGGGGACGTTCAATCTTCTGGAGTGTTGCAGATCACGGCTGAAAGACATCGTTCGTTTTCACCATATCAGTACGGACGAGGTTTATGGAAGCTTGGGCAGGGAAGGCTATTTTACTGAAAATACGCCTTATAAGCCCAACAGTCCATATTCCGCTTCCAAAGCGTCTTCCGATCATCTGGTGCGGGCATATCATAAGACCTACGGCCTCCCAATGACGATCTCCAATTGTTCGAACAATTACGGCCCCTACCAGTTCCCGGAAAAACTTATTCCCCTGATAATTCTAAATGCCCTTGAAGGAAAAAGCCTGCCGGTTTACGGAGATGGCCTAAATGTAAGAGATTGGCTCTTTGTCAGGGATCACTGCACCGCCATCTGGACCATCATGAAAAACGGAAAGAATGGAGAGACCTATAATGTCGGGGGCAACATTGAAATGGAGAACATTAAAATCGTGGAAATGATTTGTGATATTTTGGATGAAACAAACCGGTTGAACGACAACCGGTCGCGAAGAGACCTGATCCAATTTGTCAAAGACCGGCCCGGTCATGACCGGAGATACGCCATTGATTTTACCAAATTGAATCAGGAATTGAACTGGAGCCCGGAAGCTTCCCTTGAAACCGGAATTCGCGAAACCATAAAATGGTATGTGGACAACCGCAGATGGGTAGAGCGCGTAAGAAGCGGGGAGTATCAGACCTGGATTAAAACCCATTATATTTAAAAAAAAGGGTTCAAGGGATCGAGGGTTCGAGGGGTCAAGTGAAAGGCTTAAAAAAAAGGGTTCAAGGGCTCGAGGGGTCAAGTGAAATGCTAAAAAAAAATAGGGTTCAAGGGGTCGAGGGGTCAAGTGAAAGGCTTAAAAAAAAGGGTTCAAGGATTCCAGGGGTCGAGTGAAAATGAAAAAAAGCAAAATTCTGGTTGTGGGCGGTGCCGGATATATCGGGTCTCACATGGTCAAGGACCTGATTGAGTCGGGTTACGATGTGATGATTTTGGATGATCTTTCCACAGGCCACCGCGAACTCCTGACAGGAGGAGATTTTGTGGAAGGCAGCCTCGGTGATTCGGATTTGTTGGATCGATTATTTTCAGCCCACCGGATTTCAACAGTCATGCACTTTGCCGCGTTTTCGCTGGTGGGTGAGTCCATGGAAGATCCTTTGAAGTATTATCATAACAACATGGCTTCAACCACAACGCTTTTAAGAGCAATGATTCGGCATGATATCAAACGGTTTATTTTTTCCTCTACGGCTGCGGTTTATGGAGAACCGGTTGAAGTGCCCATTGCGGAGACGCATCCGTGCAACCCCACCAACCCTTATGGCGCCAGCAAGCTCGCCGTGGAAAGGATGCTTCGGGACTGTGATTTTGCCTATGGCTTGAAATACATCAGTCTGAGATATTTTAATGCAGCCGGGGCGGATGAATCCGGCACTATCGGCGAAATGCATACCCATGAAACCCATCTGATTCCTCTGATTCTGGAAGTTGCATCCGGGGAACGTGAGAATATCAGGGTTTATGGTACAGACTATCCCACACCTGATGGAACCTGTGTAAGGGATTATATCCATGTCAGTGATTTGACCCAGGCGCATTTGCTGGCACTGGAAAATCTTTTGCAGGGCGGAGAGAGTACTGTTTATAATCTTGGAAACAACCTGGGTTATTCGGTCAGAGAAGTTATCGACCTGGCAAGAGAAGTCACCGGCAAGCCGATTCCCGAAATCGAGGCCGATAGACGGCCGGGTGATCCCGCAACACTGATTGCAGGCTCCGATAAAATAAAACAAACGTTAGGCTGGAAGCCTCGCTATGAAGATCTGGCAACGATCATCGAAACCGCTTGGAGATAGCATCGGAAGGACGCAACAGCGAGATCTACACAATGAAAAATATATCGAATGTATATCCGGTTCTATTGGCAGGCGGATCAGGCACACGGCTGTGGCCCGTATCGAGAGAACGCAATCCCAAGCAGCTTGTTAAATTCATCGGAAAGGACTCACTTGTCCAAAGTACCGTCAAAAGGCTGAATTCTTTTTTAGACATGGAAAATATCCGAATTGTATGCGGAAAAGAACATGTCCACGAGATTGCACGGCACATGGAAGAGATGGACATATCGGCCGATGAAAAAATTATTGCCGAACCCTGCGGCCGAAACACTGCACCGGCTATTTTATTGGCCATGCTTCATATTCTCAAAAAAGAAGAAGATGCCGTATTGTGCATTTTCCCTGCGGATCATGTCATCCGAGATCAAAACGCATTTCAGGAAAAATTCCTGTCCGCTGTAAAGGTTGCAGAAAGGGGACATATTGTGACCTTCGGCATTAAACCCCATTATCCGGAAACAGGCTACGGATACATCGAGGGCGCCGGAGAAATAGGGGGTGGAGCACTTTCCGTAAAAAGATTTGTTGAAAAGCCTGATTTGGAAACCGCCAAGAAATATATAGACGCCGGTAATTTCTTTTGGAATAGCGGCATGTTTACCTTTAAAGCATCTGTAATGGCCCAAGAGTTGAGTGTTCACCAGCCCGAGCTTCTAAAAAAAATGACACAACTGCCTTTCCAGGGAACTTCACCGTCTCAAAAAGAGTATGAGCAGTTGCCGAATATCTCCATAGATTACGCAATTATGGAAAAAACAGACAAAGCCGCTGTTTTGCCTTCGGACTTTGGATGGAGTGATATTGGGTCATGGAAGTCTCTTTATGATTTTATTCCAAAGGATACCAACGGTAATGTTGTTGACGGGGACGTTATTTCAAAAGAAACAAAAAATTGTTTGATAATGGGACAGAAACGGCTGATAGCCACCAGCGGAATAAAAAACATGGTTGTGGTGGAAACACCTGACGCCGTTTTTGTTTCTGATATGGAAAACAGCCAGGATGTAAAATCTATTGTCGAAAAGTTAAAGGAGAACGGTCGGACCGAATATCAAACGCATAAAACAGTACGCTATCCATGGGGAATCTCGACGACCCTGGAAAAAAATGATGATTTCAGTGTCGTTCAAGTGGAACTATATCCAGGTTCAAAGCTTGAAATTGAAACCGACACATCGACGGTTGAACATCTGGTGGTCGCCAAAGGCATGGCTAAAACAACGACAAATCATCAGAGCAGGACCTTAAAAAAAGGACAGTCTCTGATGGTTTCAGAAAATCAGAGCATTCTTATGGAAAACCCGGGGAAGGATTCGCTGGTCATTGTTAAGGTGAAAAGTCATGGATCATCTCCCGATTAGTTGTAATTAATTGGGGTATAATAAGTGGGTCATCTCCAATTGAGCAGGGGTGATTGTAGAGGGTTCAAGGATTCAAGGGTTCAAGGGTTCGAGTGAAATGGCTAAAGGAAATAAAATGCCTATTTATCCCGTGTTTAACGGGGAAGTGAGCTAAAATGCCTATTTATCCCGTATTAAACGGGGAAGTTATGGAGTCGCTTTCAGCCGTCGTAGCCAAAGGCTACTATGGCGAAGTCGGCTCGCTCTCTCCGAGCTGTAGGACTCCGTCTCGTAGAGACTACGCCTCGGAGAGCTCTACGAGCCGGAAGCCGCTGATTTTATATAATTGGCAGAATTCCTTAACTTTAGCTCACTTTAGTTCACTTCAAACTTTAGTCACTTTCAAGCTTACTGCTTTTGCAGGCATAGCCCAATATCTGTGACCTCCCTGAGGACTATGTTTTTAACAACCAAATAGAAATGGAATTGGAATACGATTATGAGCGATAAAGACGAGACACGTTTAAAACTACTGGAAATGATCGAACAAAAAACAGCTCGAATTGGCATCATCGGCCTCGGCTATGTCGGATTGCCACTGGCGCTTCATTTTGGGAAGAAAGGTTTTCATGTGATCGGATTTGATCTGGATTCAAGGAAGATCGATAAAATCCTTCACGGAGAATCCTATATCAAGCACATTCCTTCCGATACGATCAGAGAAATGACCGATGCAAAGCGGTTTGATGTTACCATCGATTTTAGCCGCTTAAAAGAGGCAGACTGCATTCTGATCTGTGTGCCGACACCGCTTTCCGATAAAATGGAGCCGGATTTGAGCTATCTTCTGGAAACCACAGAGACCATTGCCGGCAACCTGCGAACCGGACAACTTATTGTTCTTGAGAGTACAACGTATCCCGGAACGACGGAAGAGATGCTTCTTCCTCGGCTCGAATCCCATGATATGAAGGTGGGGAGAGGATTTTTTCCTCGCATTTTCTCCCGAGAGAGAAGACCCGGGAAACAAAGAATTCACTGCAACCAATATTCCTAAAGTGGTCGGAGGCGTCACCACTTCCTGCCTGGAAGTTGCCACGGCCATATATAACGCCATTACACGAACAGTGCCGGTGTCTTCTACCCAGGCAGCTGAATTGACCAAGCTGCTGGAAAACACCTTTCGTTCCGTGAATATCGCCCTGGTCAACGAACTGAAAATACTTGCTCACAAAATGGGAATCGATCTTTTTGAGGTGATTAATGCCGCATCCACCAAGCCCTTTGGTTACACACCGTTTTATCCCGGGCCGGGTCTGGGAGGGCATTGTATCCCCATCGACCCATTTTATCTGGCGTGGAAAGCAAAGGAGTATGACTTTTCCACGCGTTTCATTCAACTTGCCGGTGAGATCAACGTTTCCATGCCATATTACGTGATTGAAAAAACCGTGGAAGCCCTCAACAATAACAGGAAAAGCATCAATGGAAGCAACATCCTGATTTTAGGAATTGCATACAAAAAAGACATCGATGATGACAGGGAATCTCCGGGTTATGCCATCATGAAAATACTTTTGGAAAAAGGGGCAGATTTAAAGTATAACGATCCATGGATACCAAAGCTGCATACAACACGGAAATACAATTTCCAGATGGATTCGACGCCCATTACACCGGACCTGCTTGCAAAAATGGATGCAGCAATTATTGTGACCGACCATAGTGACTATGACTATGCCGAGATTGTCAAGCATTCCAACTTGGTGATCGACACCCGAAATGCCACCAAAGGAATAAAAGGGGCAACGGAAAAGATTGTGATGGCGTAAAAAATGAGGATCATCCCCGATTAGTTGGTGTAATTAGGGTAAAATAAGTGTGTCATCTCCAATTGCGCAAGGGTGAGTATAGAGGATTCAAGGAGTCAAGGGTTCAAGGGTTCGAGTGAAAATGCTAAAGAAAGAAAGATGCTTTGAAAGGATTCGAGGATTCCCTCCGGGCCGTAGGCCCTATGGGCCGGAGGCAGGGTTCAAAGATTCGAGTGACCCGCCACAAAACAGGCGGATAAAAATGCTAAAGAATTACAAAGAGTTGAAAGTCTGGCAAAAGTCATACGAACTCTGTTTAGAGATATAATGTTAAAGGCGCTTATAAAGTTCTTAGAAAACAAACCCTTGAATCCTTGACCCCTGGAATCCTTGGACCCTCTTCTCCAAAATGAAAGGAATAACATGAAAGGAATAATTTTAGCCGGCGGTTCAGCCACTAGGCTCTATCCGATAACCCGTGTTGTGAGCAAGCAGCTTTTGCCGGTTTATGACAAACCGATGATCTATTACCCATTGTCCGTATTGATGCTGGCGGGGATCAGGGAAGTACTCCTTATTTCCACGCCGGAGGATTTACCGTTATTCAAGAAACTCCTTGGAGACGGTTCTCAACTGGGGCTCTCTTTTTCCTATGAAGAACAGCCCCGGCCCGAAGGGTTGGCCCAGGCTTTTATTATCGGAAAATCATTCATTGGAAAAGATCCGGTCTGCCTGATTTTAGGAGATAACATATTTTACGGACATAGCCTTACAAATATTTTAAAACGGGCGGTTCAACATAGAAAGGGCGGTCTTATTTTCGGTTACCTGGTAAAAGACCCCGAACGCTACGGAGTGGTGGAGTTTGATCAGAACGGCAACGTTCTTGGAATCGAGGAGAAACCCAAAAAACCAAAATCGAACTATGCGGTTCCAGGACTTTATATTTATGACAACAATGTGGTCGATATTGCCGGCAATTTAAAACCTTCCGCCAGAGGAGAACTTGAGATTACCGATGTTAATCTGGAATATTTGAAAAGGGGAATGCTCAAGGTTGAACTTCTGGGGAGAGGTTTTGCATGGCTGGACACCGGAACTCAGGAAGCCCTTCAGCAAGCCGCCAGTTACGTCCAGGCCATTCAGGAAAGACAGGGACTTAAAATTTCGTGTCTTGAAGAAATTGCATACAACCTCGGTTACATCGGCAAGGAGCAATTGGCGAACCTTGCGGCGGACATGATGAAAAACGAATACGGACGCTACCTCATGGAGTTAATCACCGAGGAGGAAAACAATACACACATAAATTCATGATCGGTGGAAGAGTTTGAAGTGAACTAAAGTTTAAAATGAGCTAAAGTTGATGTATGTGCCCTTGGCACTATCAATTTAAGAAGAAAATGATTTGCGCTGAAAGCGCTTTCCTCACTTCCCTGTTTAATACGGGATGAATAGGCATTTTAGCTCATTTCCCCGTTAAACACGGGATAAATAGGCATTTTCTTAACTTAAGTTCACTTTAGGCAATTTAGGCATTTTAGTTCATTTTAGGCATTTTAACTCTCTTGATCCCCGGAGGGATCCCTGTCTATTTCAGTTGGAAACGGATGGGCACCCGAACCCACATCTTTACTTTTCTCCCCCCCCCTTGTTCCCGGATCAAAGGTCCAATGTTTTACCGCAGCCATCGCCGTTCTGTCCAGAATAGGGTGTCCGCTGGAGGATAAAACCCGCAAATCAGCGACATTCCCATTTTGGTCCACCAGTACTTCAAGCACAACCACTCCCTGAAATCCTCTTTTTCGCGCTATTTGAGGATAGGGTGGTGGTGGGTTGGTTAGATACAGTGGCCTGGCTTCACGGATGATTTCATTGGCCGGCGCCGGTGTGCTGTTTACGGTGTCCTTTTCAGGAACGGTCGATATTTGAGTTTGTACAGACTTATCCGGAGCCTCTGAATTGTTGACGGTCGGTTCAGAGATTGCTTTGACGATATCCTTTTGCTCGGGTTGAACAACCGGTTTAACGATTTTCTTGGGTTTGGGCTCAGGGAGATGTTTGTACGCGGGTTTCTTTTTAACCTTTTTAACAGGCACATGTTTTTGGACGGGGGGGTGCGGGGGTTTCACCGCAGGTTCGGATATGGGCATTTGAGGTTGCCCCATGACCAATGTCATGGTCATGACCCGGGGCTTCAGACGGTGAAACGTTATTCCCTTGAGGGGGTTGTACGTCAATCCCAGGAGGACCCCGTGTATTCCCAGAGCCAGTATCGTAGCTGTCAGTATTCTTTTCACTTTGCTTGTTCACCCTATAGTTGCATAAATAACATGACAAAATGGGTTTAAAAGTTATAATTACAAGCCATTCAACCTTTTTTAACTGTTCTGCTGGAATGAACTCCAGACGGCATCCTGAAATCAGTGAAAAGCAGCCATGTTATTTACCCAATGGGAAAGCCGATGGCGCCGCAACTCCTTCGTTGTAAAGAGTTTGCGGTAAAATACTACAGCTTCACCCTTTACGCCTCTCGTAGTGAAACGAAGATCCCGTTATCGGGGGGATTTGCAGCACCCTCGACTTTTGCAACGTTAGGGTTCAGCTTCCGCCTGGAGGGAAATTCGATGGATGCCTGCCATCCGGATCTGATCCAGAACCTGGAAAAGATTCTGGTATGAAAGACCGCGGTCCGCAAAAAGGAGTATTCCGGGTTCACTTGCAGATGCGGTTTTTGTTCTCAAAACCGATGCCAGATCGTCAAAGGCAATCCGTTCTTTGTCGACATAAAGCGTTCGGTCTGATTTTATGGTAACGGAAAGCACGAGTTCTTTATCGATTTTAGCAGAAGAGGACGTGGGAAGCATAATCGGCAAACTCCGGTGCACCGCCATGGAGAGCATTGTGAATATAAAAAAGACCAGAAGGAGAAACACAATGTCGATCAAAGGAAGCATTTCGATACGGACTTTTTTCCCTGTTCTCACGTTGATTTTCATTGGGTGCCTTCTTTATCTCCGCCGTTGGGGTTGACCAGTTTTTCATAAACGATTTCAAGACTGGTTGCATATTTTTCAATGGCAAGGGTGGCGTTTTCAACCCGTGAGTTAAAGTAATTGTAAGGGAACACCGAAAAAATGGCGATCCCGAGTCCGGATGCCGTTGTGATCAATGCTTGAGCGATTCCGGCGGTTACGGCCTCCGGGTGTTCAATGCCTGTGGCTCCCAACACTTCAAAAGAAAGAATGATCCCGATGACGGTACCGAAAATACCCAGGAGCGGGGCCACGGTAATCATCGTGTCGATTACGCCCATATATTTCTGCATCCGTTTGATCTCTTCGGCGGCGGCAGCCTCCATGGCTTTAACCATGGAAAACTCCCGATGAAGAATTCCGGTGATCAGAATTTTGATGATATAGTCCTTCGAACTTTGGGTCTTTAGTCTTATGGATTCCCAGTCACCAGAGCGGCACAGTTCAAGGATCTCATCGAGCAGCGCCTTGTCTCTGCTCATATCCATTCCGATCCAAAAGAGAATTCGTTCGATAATCACTGCCATCACAATAATAGAGCAGGCCAGCAAAGGATACATGACCGGCCCGCCGCTGATAAATATGTCCAGCATAATGTCTCCTATTTACGGTTAAAATTCGGCCGAAACCCCGAAAAGAAAGTTGATCTTTGGCGAAGGATAAAAAGCCTCCTCCCAAGGAGAACTAAACGTGCTCAGGACGCCGTATTCCGAATATTCCTCATTGGTTAAATTGTTGATATTTAAAAAGGCGGTTATATTTTTCCAGCGATACTTTAATTTTGTGTTCAGAACGAAATAATCATCCTGCTCATCAAAGGCATTTGCAAAATCACTCACAAACGGTCGTTCGCCCACCCAGAACCCGTTTACATTCAGAGAAAAGCCATACCCCAGAGAAAACAATGTGTCTAAGGTCGCTTTGTGTCTGGGCGACGTTGGGGAATTTACTTCCATCATAACCCCGCCGATTATTTCTGCATCCGTATAGGTATAACTCCCGCTCAATGTTACTTTTTCATAGACCTTGCTAAGAACAACTTCCACGCCGTCCCGCCGGGTTTTTCCGTCCAGATTCACATTGGCGCCAAAGTATCCGCTGGCCGGGTCGTAAAGAATTTCATCTTTTGTATCGATGTAAAAGAGATTTACATTTGCAAACAGGCTGGGTGTGAAATAATACCGGACACCGAGTTCATAATCGTCGGAGGTTTGGGGAATCAGATCTGTATTTATGGTATTTGTATAAAAGTTGAACAATTCATCCAGGACCGGATATCTGAAGCTGTGTGAAAAACTGAAATAGGCATACGATTTTTTATAAAAATTGTAATTGATACCTGCCGTGTAAAGATTTTCACTCATTTCAGTGGAATCCGGCGTGTCAGTGGAATTCGGCGTGTTGTCCTTAAATTTGAATTCCGCCTTATCATACCGATATCCTCCGGAAACGGCAAGATTGTCCAAAAGGTAGATTTCGTCATGAACGTAGACCCGTAGTTGTCCTTTTCCAGTTCAAAAATACCCACATCCGGATACCCCAGGTACATGGTTGTGTTGGTGATGTCTTCGGCAGCATTCTCAAAGTCCAAACCAAAAGTTAAACTGTTGTTGAATCCTTTTATCTTTTCTTTGAAAATAAACTGGGGGGAAAGTGCAATGGTTTCAATGTCTGTATCACCTTCATAGGTTCCTCCGGAAAAGGAGCTAAAGAACAATGAACTTCTGTTTCTAAAAGAAAAATCGATTTTAAACAGACTGTCATTCAAGAAGAATATCTCCGGCGCCAGCTTTACATAGTAATCCTCAACGTCAGCAAAATCGTCCGGATGTAATGTGTCCGTTCTCGATACGCCCTGTTCGAAATCGCTCTTTTTAATGGCTCCGGGTAAGCCGGTGTCGTCTTTATGATAGCCGCCGCTCAAGCTAACTTTCATCCGGTCACCCACATAATACCCCAGATCGGCACCTATATCCCCGGCTTTGGTGTCGCTGTTATCCCTGTATCCGTCGGAATTAAGATAACTGCCGGATATGTCGTAAGATAAATTGTTTGAAGACCCGCCTATCGAGGCATTCCCCCTGAACGTACTATAACTTCCGCCAGTTATCTCTGCATCTGTCTTAAATTCTTTTCCTTCTTTAGTGATGATATTGATGACACCCCCTGAAGCATTGTCTCCGTAAAGCACACTTCCTCTTCCGCCCCGGATGACTTCAATTCTCTTTACTCTGTTCAGAGAAATCAGCGTCCAGTCGCTGCCACTCAGATCCGGGTTGTTGACTCGTCGTCCATCGACCAGAACCAGTGTATTTAATAGTCCGGTCTCTCCGAAACCTCGCAAATCGACGGTGTAGTTTCGTTGATTTCCGGCAATATCATTGACAAGAATACCGGCTTGGGTTCTCAAAAGATCAGGAATGTTACGGGCGGTTGAATTTTTAATGTCATTTTCCGTAATAACGGATACATTCGCCGGCACTGACGAAATCTTCTCCGCCTGTCGGGTGGCGGTCACCACCACCTCTTCCATGGTTGTTTTCGATCTTTCATCTTTTTTCTCATCTCCCGCCCAGGTCGATCCCGGAAGCACCAATGCCATGAAAATAACACAACAATTGATCCACTTTTTCATCATTTTTCTCCTTCCCTAAATTAGGTTTCATTTAGGGCCCGGGGCAAAAAAAATCCCCGGACCGAATTTAATCGATCCGGGGATGTCCCATTTTTATCCTCGAGATCCTTCTGGCAAACCTCAGTCCGCGATAGTTATACCATCTGTTCAGACAGGTTTTCTGACTTCCCCGCCTTTTAGCAGCCTTCCCATCCATATTCGACAGTGGCGCACAGTGGCCAAAAGGGGTCCCTTACCGAATGTCATTGGCAAGGGGTCGGAGTTACAGCGGCGGGCCCGTCCCCGATTTTAACGGGGTTCCCTATTAAGCTCAAATCGAGCATCTGAACAAATCCTAAATAATTTAGAATAAATGATCCGGTTACGTCAAGAAAATTTTTATTTAATATTGAAAAATATGGTCTTCCGGCTAAACTGGAATATTGGAATAATGGAATGTTGGAGTAATGGGTTTTGAGCCCTGTGATTAAAATAAGATAATTTCAGCTTTTAATACCCAACATTCCAGTACTCCATCCTTCCGGCCGGCCTGTAAGATAGACTTCACCCCTCTGGGGTGGCACCAATGCCGGATCCTCTGGTTTTGCGACGTTAGGATTTATCTGAAACTCCGGCTTCCTCAAAGGTGAGCACTTCATTAAAAACACAAACCGCGCCTTCCATAATACTCATGGCCAACGTACCGCCGGTTCCTTCACCCAGGCGCATTCCGAGGTCGAGAATCGGTTCTATACCCAGGTATTTCAACATTACGCCGTGACCGGTTTCTTCAGATCGGTGACCCGCAAAAATATAATCGATTACCATGGGGCAAAGGGCATGGGCGATCAAGGCTGAAGCCGTTGAAATGAAGCCGTCGATGACCACCGGGCGGCCATAAAATGCGCCGGCCAGAATACACCCCGCAATCCCGCCAATCTCGAAACCGCCCACTTTGGCCAAAACATCCAGCCCGTCATCAGGATCCGGCCGGTTGACCTGAATTCCTTTTACTACCGCCGCTTGTTTTATTCGAAGGCCTTCGTTATTCACGCCGGTCCCCCGGCCGACCATCTCTTCAGGAGGAATACCGGTAACCACACATCCAATTGCCGCAGAAGGGGTGGTGTTTGCGATTCCCATGTCTCCTGTACCCAAAACTTCAAAACCTTTATGAAAAAGATCGGCAGCCAGTCGAAATCCGGTTAATATCGATTTTTCAGCATCATCTCGTGACATGGCCGGACCTTGTAAAAAGCTGGAAGTTCCTCGGGCAATTTTCCGGACGAACAACCTATCACCGCCGTCCAGTGATGCCGGGTCCAGCTGAGGGATAATACCCATATCCACCACCCAGACGTCTGCACCAACATGCCGGGATATGGCATTGATTCCAGCGCCACCTTTTAAAAATGTCTGTACCATCGCACCGGTCACCTCTTGGGGATAAGCACTGACACCTTCACTCGCAACCCCATGATCTCCTGCCATCACCAGAACAGCCTTGCGCTTCACCGAAGGTTCAAGGGTCTTCTGGATGGCGCAAAGTCGTTCGGAAACTTCATGAAGCCTTCCCAGAGCCCGGGTCGGCATTACCAGCTGAGACGTTCGTTCACGGGCCTTTTGGATCCATGTATTGTCCACCGGTTTGATTCCTTTTAAAATTTCTTCCAATTTCATATTATTCACTCCTTTTCGTTACCCAAAAAAAATCCTCAAGCGATAATCGCTCGAGGATTTGCCATCTCCCCAAAGACAAAACTCAATGGCAGGTCTTCTGACTTTCGGATCGTTCTACTTGCCGCGCCTTCCCATCCCGAGGCTTGTGCAAAATTGAACACTTTTCACAAGCCTCGCTCAATAAATCGGACAGTGGCATATTGCGGCGTTGGTCCCCGATCACAGCGGCGGGTCCGTACCGGAATTTCACCGGTTTCCCTATTTGCCCAAGTTTATCATTGGGCACCATTAAGTTGCGTCGTTAATTTTTCCAATTCAAATAGATTAACATGGACACCTTGTCAACAATTTTCTATGCTAAATTAATGCAACGACCAGACACGTAGACACCAGAGCGAAGCGGGGGAGTACACCCCGTGAACATGTACCAAATACCTGCTCCTGAAAGGGACTGTATGCACGAAGATCATCACGAACATACGGATTACAGCCATGCTTTTAAAATCGGCGTGGCGCTTAATTTCGGTTTTATTATTGTTGAAGTTGTTTTCGGTCTCATGGCTGATTCCCTGGTATTGTTGGCAGATGCGGGACATAATTTAAGTGATGTACTTGGATTAGTATTGGCATGGGGCGCCGGCTATTTAACCCAACGTGAAGCAACCGATCGACGGACTTACGGCTGGCGAAAAACTTCCATACTTGCGGCATTATTCAATGGAATTATTCTTTTGGTGGCTATCGGCGGTGTCGGATGGGAGGCTATTCGTCGCTTTAACGACCCTTCCCATGTGGCTGGAGCTACTATTATTTGGGTCGCAGGGATTGGTGTGATTGTCAATGGCATTACGGCTCTATTATTTATGTCCGGCCGGGAGAGGGACCTGAACATTCGAGGCGCGTTCCTGCATATGGCTGCCGATGCCGGTGTATCGGCCGGTGTCGTTCTGGCAGGAATCGGGATTATCATAACCGGATGGCAATGGCTTGACTCGGCCTTTAGCCTGCTGATTGTCGTGATTGTTTTTATCGGTACTTGGGGATTACTCAAGGATTCATTCAATTTAGCCCTTGATGCAGTGCCCAGGCATATTAATACCGAGGAAGTCAAAAATTATCTGTCAGGTCTTCCGGGAGTAACCCAGGTTCATGATCTACACATATGGGGAATGAGCACAACAGAGGTCGCTCTTACCGCCCATCTTGTGAAGCAAAGCACGGAAGATGACGATTCCCTAATCGCTGAAATGAAGAAAGAACTTCACAATCGCTTCGGAATCGAGCATATTACCATTCAATGGGAAAGAGGCGAGGAGTTATTCAACTGTGAAGACTCCTGCGAAATTTGAAATGCTCAATTTCGGTTAAACTCAAAGCCCGGCAATTATCCGTGCCGGGCTTTGGTCATGACTGACTAACGAGTGGATTGGATGATCTTTCGATACTCACCATATTGTGAAAGCCGATCCGGTTTATCTATTTTCCGGAATCTTAGTAGATAGAGCGCCCACCATATTTTTCATGTCTGTCGGATCTCCGTTAGGATGAAGCACAATCATAAGCACGGCCCACTTGCCGAAGGGCAATTCGGAAAGGTGGGTTTCATATTTGCCGTTTCCATTGGAGTCCGTTTTAAACATATACGGCGGGTTGCCTGCTCCCGTCTCATGTTTTTTGGGTTTCATATTTACAAACCAGACCGTATAAACTTTGCCGGGTTGAAGGCCTTCGGCCTGAATGCTCAAGCCGTCTTCGCTAAAAGTGGCTGTTCCGTTTGCGTTTGGGTGAGCCTTGGTCGCCATCAACGGCAGATTCACTGTTGCCCAGGAAAGGGTGCCGAAGGTCAGCAGACTAAAGACCACCGCCAATATTATTATGTTTTTTGTTTTCATTATTTTTCTCCTTCTTTTTTAAAGCTTCTGAAACTCCAATTGAGTGAAATCGCACAATGAGGAATTTTCATATGTTATCGGTTGCCGGAAAATAAGGTCGTTAGTGCATTGTTATGTTTATCAGAAACAAGAATTGATATTCAAAAACCGATAACGACCGGCAAGAAACGGATAACGACGGATCGAGGCATACTCGATATTGTTTGTATGATAGTCGTCTCAAACATGAAAACCTTACATAAAACGCCGGACAAATTTCATCTCCCTGTCAAAAAGCTCTCACAATCACCTCTCAGCCGCGCTATGATCACACTGAACCCAGCATCTGCTGTACAGCACAGCACATCAGATTATTCATAACCTAAATGAGCGTAAACAATCTTTAGTATTTAAAACCGGACGAGGTAAATCATGGCAGAAAATCCTCTGTTTAAGGTGAAGCATCATCCATTTTGTCCTGGAAAATTGAAAATCAATTTTTCTGGCTTTCTAATAAAATAATTTAGTCACTCCCAGTAATGCCGCATCTTGAAAATTTCCAGGGTAAACCGGGATATCAAGCTGTGCTTCCAGCTCACTGCGGGAGTAATCTAGTGCATTCGCAATACCACCCAAAACGATTAAAACATCAGCATTGAAATCATATACAAAGGGACGAAGAAATTTGCCTAAATCTTCTCCAAATTCACGAAACACTTTCATAAGAAAGGCGTCGCCATGTTTAATGTCCTTTGTAATTTTAGCGACATTGTCGTAATATAAACCTCTTTTTTTAAAACGTTCAATTAGCCCTCTTGTCGAAAAGAGATCATCAGCCCTTTTTCCATTAAATTCAAAAAGAAATAATTCTGCGTTTGGTGGTATCCCCTGTCCTGCATATACAGAAACACCGTTTACAACAAAGCCTGCACCAAGCCCTGTTCCAAGCGTGATGCCCATAACGCGATCAAAGTCTTTACCAGCGCCATAATTCGCCTCACCAGTGATAGCGGCTTTGGCATCGTTGCAAAAAAGAATTTGTTTTTTGAAATCGAGTAATTTTGATAATTTATCTCTTATGTTCACTTGATAGAGATTGTCATATTTTGACTGCCCCTGAATTAGGCACAATCCATTCTCATAATCAAATGGCCCGGGGAATCCAATTGCAATGCCTAAGAATTCATTAGGATTCACTTTAGGCAAATACGTTTGAATAATTTCAGCAAAGACGCGAAGAACCTTTTCTTTTGAAGCCTGGCTATTAATTGGCGTATGGCAGACAAAATCTACTAAACCATCGGATTTCACCAGACCGCTCTTAACGGAACTACCACCTACATCAAGGGCAATGACACTGTATTTATTATTTTCAGTTTTCATTTCTTAATTTTTTGGCAATAAGATCAATAACCAATGCAGCCGTCCACGAAAAATCTTTCTCACCCAGTCCTTTGCCGGAATCAGGATCGTAATACTCATAAAAGCCGTAACGATCAGCAAGTGCAATTAACGAATTTTCAATCCACTCTGAAAGCTCCGCTTCGCCATACTGTCTTATTCCCTGAGCAATATACCAGTTAATATTGACCCAGACCGGGCCTCTCCAGTAAAATTCCCCTTCAAAGTCAACCTGACACATATCATAGCTGGGTATGGCAACACAGTCCATATCTGCTATACAGAAACAATGCGTTCGAAGCGTATCCAAGACCACTTCTCCCATGTCCTTGTCTGGGATACCGGCAAAAAGAGGCATATATGAAAAAATCGTATCCCGTTTTATGTGTTTCTGATGTTTAAGATCAAAATTATAATAAATGCCTTCAGTCTCATCAAATAATTTTTTATTTATCGCCGTTTTGATTTTATCCGCTCTCTCATAGTGAATGCTGGCATCATATCCCAGGGTTTCTGCCATCTTCCCAAGGTCCAGTTCGGATTTACAGAGAATAGAGTTAAAAAGAACTCCCTGGATTATAAATGGATGATTTTCTGAGATTTTTTTCCAGTCATAATTATTTTTATATAGATTCTCAATGAGATATGAATACTTTTCAATATATGTACGCTTCGGCCGCTCACCCTGTTCTGCAATCTCATCATATTTTTCTTGCATACTCAAAGCCCATTCACTGGTGTCTGTTATGGCAGCAAGTGGTTCATCCCACAACGGAGCATTATCAAGTCCCGATTCCCACGGATGGACAATAGATACAAGATTTTCAGCCTCCGGGTCACGCCAAGTAAAATAAAAATCATGGAGTTTTTTTAGTTTTGGATATATTTCCTTTAAGAATGACAACGCCCTTTCCTTATTAGGATCAAGCTTTACAGAATCAACTATCATGGTAGCATGTACAGGGGGCTGGCTGATACCTGAAGTAAAAATACCGGATGGAACTTTTCCTGAATTGTCGGCGTTCCAGTAGTCCGGTCCCGGAAAATGATGGGTATACTCAGGGTTGAAAATGATATGCGGGAGAAAGCCGTCACTCCACTGTCCTCTGAAAAGTGATCGAATTTCTGTGTATGCTCTTTCAGGATCGTAGTGAAGATACCCGCGTGAAATAAACCCTGAATCCCAGTTCCAGAGATGTGGATAGAGCCGATTCGACGGCATGGTCCAGCCTTTTAACTGGTTTTTTTCAAGAACATTTTTGGCTTTTTGATAAATTTCGCTAAGCTGGGTATCAGTGAAATGAGGGATTATATTCCTGCTGTCTAATTTTACCGGCTTCTCATCGTCTGCTGAAATTCCAAGAAGGTTTTTGAGACGTTTTCTATCGAAGCCTTTTATGATTTCTCCTTTTATTACAACGACAGGTATGGTAAGTCTTCCGGTAAGTCTTTCTACATCTTGCCTAGCAGACTCCGATATCGTTACATCTCTGCCCGAATATTTAATTCCATTACTACCTAAGTATTCAAGCAGCTGTCTGCAGTGAGGACAAGCCGGAGAAAAATACACGATAATTTCGGATTCTTTATAAGCACTCGTCGCTTTTTCAGTCTGCATCTCTCCTGGTTGTATGAGGGATGTATCATTCAAAATTTCCCCTATTTTTGACAGAAGTTTTGGTATCTCAGGCACTCTGCCTTGAGAAAATACTTTCCCGTTTACAGTCAGGATAGGGGCATGCCAGCCTCCCCTCCAGATAATCTTCCAAAAATTGTCTAACCAGGGGACAATCCTCAGCGAAACAGGCTTCCTATGAAGCTGTTCGGTCATAAGCCGCTGAAGTATTACGTAGGAAATATCGCATTCCTTACAACGCTTTTTAATACGGAAAAAAAGATACTTCCCGGCATACCGATAAAGGGTCAATTCTACAGCTTTCTTTTTCGTCATAATGTTCCTATATTTCCGAAATACCACATCTAAAATGTTTCATTCATTGACTTTGTCATGATGTAGATCTTCCGATAAAAAAGAGGCTGCTCCGCGATCCAACAGCCATGTTAGCCGACCATTCTGCGGTTGGATTTTTTTTGCAGGCAATCGAATTTTTCTGTCCTCCAAAACCGTTTGAACAGTCCTTGCTTTCTCTTCTCCTGTAATCAGAAATACAATGTGACGGGCTTGATTTAGCAACGGGAGGGTCATGCTGATTCGGTTCACATTTGGATCACCCCCCTTGACATCCACTACCAGCTTCTCCTTCTCACATATGGTCTTTTGTCCAGGGAACAGGGAAGCAATGTGTCCGTCTGCTCCCATACCCAAGTATATCAAATCAAAACGCGGAATACGCGCAGGTTCAAAAGAGAAAAAATCACTCAGTATTTTTTGGTATTCTTTTGCAGACATTTCAGGGG
>PVMK01122657.1_pt1 | contig 23190 bp, 22 predicted proteins | sample 1853481 | NCBI WGS metagenome assembly PVMK01 (sample SAMN08533507, study PRJNA380276) | Marine sediment metagenome, whole genome shotgun sequencing project. | reverse complement strand
TGTTGAGGTAGTCGTGGTGGCGAGACTTGTGGATGCGGGCGCGGTTGTTGTACTGGCCGGATCAGCATTCGAGTCGGTCGACCGCAGCCCGATTGCGAGCAGCACGAATGCCGCGGCGACGCCTATGAGAACAGTGGTTGGCCTGCGCATCACGCCAGCGTATCGAAGTGACCGCTATGACTTGCCAAGTCTCGTGAGCGCTACAGCCTGTGCGATGGCAGCCGATGTGATGTCGGCGAGCTCCACGCTCTCGTTCGGGCCGTGGTACCTGCTTGTGGGGTCGGCTACTCCGATGAGAAGTACCGCCGCGTCCGGATAGATATCACTGAACGCTGCAACAAACGGGATCGAGCCACCCATGCCTGCCTCAAGGGGCTCTGCGCCATAACCGACCCGCATACCTTCGCGGTATGCGTCGTACGCCTCGCCTTCTGTCTCGAGGTCCATCGCGGCACCCATCGCCCCAGGCACGATCGTGGCTTCAGCTCCCCACGGAACGGCAGCTTCAAGATGGGCAGTGAGCGCTGCCATCGCTTCGCTCGGGTCCTGGCCAGGCGCGATCCGCAGTGACACCTTGGCACTCGCCTCAGGAACCAGTTGGTTGATCGCCTCACTGATAGGGACAGAGTCGATTGCGAGCACAGATATTGATGGTCGGGTCCACAATCGGGACGTCAACGTTCCGTGGCCCATGAGTTCGAGTCCTTCGACAGGGAGCATCTGCTGTACAAGTTCATCCTTCGTGAGGTCGAGTGGCTCGACGTCGTACTCAACGAGGCCTTCTACCGCAACGGATCCGTCTTCGTTGTGCAGCGACGCCAGGACATGCACAAGGGCGGTGTTTGCGTCCGGATACGTGCCACCGAACGATCCTGAGTGCACGGCGTACCGAAGGGTTCGAATCGATATGGTGCAGTCCACAAGGCCTCGCAGGGAAGTGGTGAGCGTTGGCGTTCCGACCCGCCAGTTCCCTGCATCGCCGATGACGATGGCGTCCGATGAGAGCAGCGATGTGTACTCGTTCAGGAAGTCGACGAGATGTGCCGAGCCGATCTCCTCCTCGCCTTCGATGAACACTTTCACGTTGACAGGAAGGACGTCGGCGAGTGCCCTGATGGAGGCGAGGTGAAGAACGATTCCGGCCTTGTCATCCGCCGAGCCTCGTCCGAAGAGGCGCCCGTCGCGCTCGAACGGCTCGAAGGGTGCTGTCTCCCAGTCCTTCGCTGGGCCGGGTGGTTGGACGTCGTGATGGGCGTAGAGGAGGACCGTTGGCGCGCCCTCTCGCCCGCGTTTCTCGCCGTAGACGGCCGGGTGTGCTCCGTCTATCTCGAGAAGTCGCACGTTCTCGAGGCCGGAGCCTCTCAGCAGGGAAGCGACAAGCTCAGCGGATCGTCGAACCTCGCCGGTCGGGTATCCGGGGGCACTGACGGATGGGACTCGAATCAGCTGTTCGAGTTCGTCACGAATCCGAGTGCTGTCGAGTCTGACCGATGCTGTGAGTTGTGCGTCCATCTGCCCATCGTACTGGGCATGGTTCAGGTGTCGTCTCAGGCGAACCGGATAGCGCTCGTGGGTCGTTCAGGCCGCAGCTCGGTGGTTGTGGCGAACGAAAGCTCGAACGTTTGCTCCGGTTTGGGATTCGGAGTGGTGATGCCGAAGTCGCTACGTGCCATGGGCAGATCGATCACGATGTGGGAGATACCGAAGGCCTGTGCGTACCCAATGCTTCCGCCCATCGAGGCTGCCAGTTCGTAGACGGAGCGGAGCGCACGGTACGCATCGGAGCCGAGATCCTCTGAGACGGTGTTTCCGGTGAGGGCGGCAATGGCCTCGATGTTGAGGAGATCGTCCCTCGCTGAGATCGAAGCGGTTGCTCTTCCTGCTCGCTCCACGCTGTGCAATGTGATGTGCGCACATCCGGAGTCGGTGGCGGCGTTGAGGGCGGTCCTCAGAATCTGGCGCACCTTGGCGCTGTCACCCCAGGCTCGTGTCTGAGCGAAATCCGATTCGAATGTCGCGTCGGTGATGATGGTCGATGCGATCGAACGCATCTCGTCGTCGAGAAGTACAACACCCTGGAGGGGTGATCCGTCAGTCGGTGTTTGGCCGATTTCAGCCAGATCCGAGAGTGCCCGCTCGACCTCAAGGGCGTCGGCCCTTATGGCCACCAACATCTCGCGCTGTTCATCAAAGGCGAGGTCGGGGGAGTTGACCATGTGGTCCGAGAATCCGACGATCGATGTCAGGGGATCCCGCAATGTGTACGCCATCCGGGTCCGTAGAGAGGTGTCGGCGGTCCGCATCTCGTCGATAGTGTCGAGCAGTGCGGCCTGTTCGATGGTGAGGGTATTCCGGCGTCGCACGACCGCTGCCGTGTACACGCCCATGATCACGAATGCCAAGGCACCACCGGCCATCACGAGGCGGGGCGAGGTTGCCATGGTCGTCGTGATTCCGCCGAGCAGGAACAGGATCCCGCCTGTTACGGCGGTGACGATCCATGCGGTTGGTGCTGTGCGGTCGAGTTTCATTGGGTTACCTCTCACTCTGTATCGACAAGCGGCGGAGGTTGGTAGAGGGTGCTTGTCGGGCGCGCGGACGGACTAGTGCTCTGTCCACAAACGTTCGGGGTGTCGATGTCGATTCAGGGTCGCCGGTCGCAAGGGCGCAGGACGCAGGTGCAGTCTGGAGTGCATCAAGGACGAGGACACCGCGAGCGGTGTTTACTGGACGACAGAACAGCGCAGAGGTTTGTGGACAGAGCACTGGTCCGCGGACTGCTACGTTCCTCTCCATGGAAGAGCCGATCCTTGTCGCTGTCGACGTGCCGCTTGTCGGAGATGAGCGGAGGAAGAATTGGGCGAAGATCGTCACGAACGTCGACGAGTCGCTCGCGACCGGCTGGGCGTTCGAGGGCGAATTCATCGCGACGGGTGGCATCCAGGATGTCCCGATCGGCTCGATCCTGCTTCTGTATGGCGAGAAGGGATCCCAATCCAACCCACGGATCGAGGCCAGGGTGGTGAGAATCAACAGCGATGGAACGATGAGCCACATCACCACGGTCAAGGGCAGGGCATGGGCGCGGACGCTCAGGGATCAGGTTGTTGAGCTGCTTGCAGACACAGAGGAGGGCCCAATTATCCAGAAGGCTTGGGGGCCAGAGCTGCTCCAATACTCAACTGAAGCCCTCGAAGAGGAACTACGACGTCGCAGCTGACGTCCTGCGAGCCAGAGCGAGGCTGAACAGGCTCTGGCTGTCGGTCCACCATTCACTGATGGTGAGTCCGGCTCCGTGCAACTCTCCAGCAACCTGCTCCCTGGAGAACTTGCATGACCACTCGGTGTGAATCGACTCACCCGCCTTCAGCTCCACGGTCAAATCTGTGGCGGCGAATCGGACTTGCATGGCCTTCGAGGCGCGGAGTCCCTGCTCCATGCACCCGCTCTCAGCCACCAGCCGGGTCGTGTGTTCGAACCCGTCGAGATCGAAGTCGCTACCGAGCTCGCGGTTGAGCACCGTGAGTATGTTCTTGTTGAACGCCGCCGATACGTCGTCGTCGTACGCGGCTCGCAATATCGCCTCGTCCTTGATGAGATCAATGCCGAGCAGGAATCCATCCTCTTCGGACAGCATCGAAGCCACCGCACGGTAGAGATCGGATCGCCCGCTCGGCGGAAGATTGCCGATCGTAGAACCGAGAAAGGCAACGAGCCGACGTCCGTGCCTTGGCACGGCTTGGAGGTCCGATCCGAAGTCTCCGAGGTATCCCCGCACCGTGAGCCATGGGTAGGTTTCTGTGAGGTTCTCACCTGCGTGTCTCAGCGCTGCCTCGGATGCGTCGATGGCGACGTAGACGTTGCCTGCCTCTCTTTGGTGGATGGCCGAGAGCAGCAGACGCGTCTTGCGTGCATAGCCAGCTCCTATCTCGACGAGTTCGTCCGGGTGGACCGCGGCGATGATGTCATCGGCATAGGTCTCGAGGATCTCGGTTTCGGCTCGGGCAAGGTAGTACCCGGGCAATCGTGTGATCTCTTCAAAGAGCGCTGAGCCGTGGTCGTCGTAGAAGTAGATCGATGGAAGGCTCTTGTACTCACCCGTGAGGCCGCTGTGGACGTCCTTGATCATTCGTTCTCTGATGTCATGTTGGCCCGCAATTCTGGTGAGCGAGAATCGTGAGTTGTTGGTCACGTCACATCCCAGGCCAAACGCACACCTGCAAGAATCTGTCGTCGCTGGCGGTAGTCCCAGTTGCGGTACGTGTTGCGCGTGACCGACGGTGCTGTTGCCCACGATGCCCCGCGCAGAACCCTGAAGTGCTCATCCTCAAAGAACACCTCGGAGTACTCCGGATAGGGGAACATCCTGTATCCGGGGTACGGGGCGAACGGTGACGAAGTCCACTCGTATACGTCGCCAAGCAGCTGTTCCACGCCGAATGCCGACGCGCCGTGCGGATAGCTTCCCACAGGTGCGGGGCCCCAGCCCGACTGGCCGATGTTGGCATGGCCGGATGTTGGTGAAGTACCTCCCCAGGGGTATGTGCGCGTGCGGTCCGTGTCTGGCTCTGCGGAGGCGGCCTTCTCCCACTCGGGCTCCGTTGGCAATCGGCCACCAGAGAAGGTTGCGAACGCTTCTGCCTCCCAGTAGCTGATGTGGATCACCGGTTCGTTTGGGTTCAGCGCACGGACTTCTCCGAGGAAGAGTTGGGTCCACCATCCGTGCCCATCTCGGTGCCATCCTTGTGGCGCCTCATGGTCGACGCTGGTGCGCCATGCCCAGCCGCCGGGACTCCAGAGCTCCTCGCGGACGTACCCGCCGGACTCGACGAATGCGGCATACCTTCGATTTGTAACAGGGAACTTGTCGATGTCGAACGTGTCGACTTGTACAGGGTGGCTCGGTCGCTCGTTGTCATATGCAGACACCCGGTCATCAGTCCCCATGCGAAATGCGCCAGCGTTGATGCGTACTCGCTGAGCATCATCGACCGACCGGGGTGCCGGTAGGTTCCGCGCACGGGCGGGGCCGAATCGAGAGAGGTCCTCCCTCAAGTTCAGCGCTTGCAGAATCGTCTCCTGATGTTGCGCTTCGTGCTGGATGGTCATCTCGAATACATATCCACCGTCAGCGAGGCGCGGTCCGTTGAGCAGATCCGTACGTTCGAGGACGATGTCGACCTCGTGTCTCACTTCGTTCAGGTACTCCGTTGCTTCGGCGCGGTCCAACAGAGGGAGGTCGCCCCGCACCCACCTCGGGTTGTCGAACGGGTTGTATATCGCATCCCTGAGATCATCGTGGGCGTCGCGTCCGTCCAACTCCCTGAGGAGCCAGTACTCCTCGAAATTCGCGATGTGTCCCATGTCCCACACCAATGGGCTCATCAGCGGATCGAACTGGTCGTGTACGTCGCCATCGCTGAGGGGATCGGTCATTGAGAACGTGCGCGTGCGAACCCGGTGCAATTCTGACGCGAGCCTGCGCCGCGTATCCGACTGTTGTTGAGATGTCACTGTGTGGCCCGGAGATTGATTACTGAACACAACGGCCGACTGAGCACGTTCATTCCTCTGAGTTCGTCAAGTCCTCAGTCACCGCGGTGGCTGGTCGTCGTACTGAGCTGACTCGATGATTCCGATGCGTCTGCCAGCCGAACAAGCCCTCGTAGAAGGCCGACCCTGCGGTCATGTCTGGTACCGCGACGTCTGCCCATCCGATTGTTCCGTGTGCGAGTCCCATGTGTCCTCCTCGTTCCCTCGCTGGCGATTGCCAGGTGCTGGAATTCACTCTACGCGGTTCCAGACCTCCAATGGCCGACGCGTAACAGTGTCTGAATGTGGAGACTCTTTCGGTGAAAACCTGTATTCTGCCGGAATGCGTCTCATGCCCCGACTCCTCGTTCTTGCTGCGACGGCCTCCGTGGCTGTCGCCGGGTTCGCGGTTCCGACGCTCGCCGCAACCGACTCCGGTACAAATAGCGCGACTGTGGGAGCGTGTGGGAGCGACACATCTGCTGCCAGCGGCGTTCGAGCGGTTCTGACACCGGGAGCACCCCTTGTTGAGGACGTAGCGTTCAATACCGATGATCCGGACGCTCAAGACAGTCCGCTTGAACTGATCCGTTTCCCTGACGAGGCTGGTCTTTGGGCGGCTGCCGGTTTCGTCTCGGACGAGTCCCTGACCGCTGGCGTTGACCTCTCTGTTCCCGCCATCAGCGCCTATGCGTTTACGGGCCCGGAGCGTTGGGACACCGAGGTTTCAGATTCTGTCGTGAGGCTCTACTGCGGCTTGTTCGACCGCCATCCCGATGCGTTCGAGGTTGAGTACTGGGTTGGGCGCTATCGCAACGGGTTGCCGTTGGTCACGATCGCAGAGGCATTCACCCATTCCCAGGAGTTTGTTGCACGCTACGGCGTTGTTTCTGATGCCGGCCTCGTCAAGGTGCTCTTTCAGGATGTTCTCGGTCGCGAGTCGAACGCCGAAACGGTTTCGCTGTTGACGTCCGCACTTGCTACGGGCGAGGAGCACCGAGGTCAGACGGTTGTTCGTTTCACGGAGTCAGCGGAGTACGTACGCAGCACAGGGACGGCATCACCTGTCAAGCCGATCCTCCCGTATCCCGATATCGGTTCCGGCAGGAGAATCATCTACACCAACGGTGGACAACGCGTGTGGCTGATCAACGCAACAGGCGAACTCCACAAGACCCATCAGGTCACTGGGCGCAGGGGCATTCCCGCCGTTGGTCGGTACAGGATCTACAGCATGTCGCGGTATGCGTGGGCGCCCTACGACGGCATCACCATGGAGTTTATGGTTCGGTTCGCACGCGGTGAGTGGCCGTACGGTTTCCACTCAATCCCTGTCTGGCCAGACAAGAAGCCGCTGCAGGTCCCCGCAAAGCTCGGAACGCATGGTTCGGGTGGCTGTGTCCGTCAACTCTGGGATGACGCCGAAGCGGTCTTCGGCTGGTCCACTCTCGGCACCCGAGTGATCGTTACGCCGTAGCCGTATGCTCAATGACGCCAGAACGGAAGGCACGGGTAGCATGCCCCCATGCACTCTTTGATCCTTGCTGCTGAAGCCGTCGAGCACACCTCGAGCACGATGGCCGGCGATGACTTCGCGACCATTGCGTTCGCACTGCTCGGCGTCGTCATGCTCATTACCGCTGTCGCAACGTGGCGCGTGACGCCCAAGGGCGAACACCACTAGTGCTCTGACCTAGGCGATCTCGACCGATCGTTTGGACAGCCCGTACCAGAATCCATCGATAGCAGTCCTGACCTCCATCGAATCGTCTGCAGCCGCACCCAATGCCACGAACAGTGGGGCGAAATGCTCCGTTCGTGGGTGTGCCAGACGGGCAGCAGGTGCCTTGTTCCGGAAGTCGATCAGCGTGTCGATGTCGCGAGCGGTCAGCGCACGATCGAGCCAGTCGTCGAACTCACTTGACCACCCAGGCGGTGTCGCTGAGGCTGACTCGGCAAAGTTCACGGTCTGAAGATTGTGCGTGCTGAAGCCGCTTCCGAGGATCAGCACGCCCTCGTCGCGGAGCGGTGCGAGCCTCCGACCAAGTTCGAAGAGGGCATTCGGCTCGAGCGTCGGCATTGACATCTGCAGCACGGGGATCTGCGCTGCCGGATACATCTCGACCAGGGGGACGTAGGCACCGTGATCGAGGCCTCGCGCCGAGTCCCTGTAGATCCGCTGACCCGGCTCGGCAACCAACTTCTCCACCGCGTCTGCTAGCTCCGGTGCGCCGGGAGCTCGGTACGTGACTTCGTAGAATCGCCGCTCGAATCCAAAGAAGTCGTAGTTCAGGGGAACGGTCGTCGTCGCGCCGATCGAGAGCGGGCCTCTTCCCAATGTGCAGAGATGACAAGCACGGCGGTCGGCGTAGGCAGACTGTCGCTCCATCGGGAGAGATCTCCGGCCCATGCTGCGTCATCAGCGAGGGGAGGCGCACCGTGGCTGAGGAATATCGTTGGCATCCTCGTCACTGACGTTGGCTCCATCATCGATACTCCGTTTCCGCTCGCTCTCAATCGGCGCACTATCACCGCGATACCGAGGAGTTATAGCATTGCCTGATGGCCGAGATTCCGCACGACACCCCAATCGGCCCCCCGCCGCTCACAGAGGTACTCGGCGGTGGGCTCAAACTCACCTTCGGATTCGTGAAGCGGAGGCCGTGGTCGTTCTCGCTCGCTGTGTTCGGTGCCCTCCTGTTCGTTTCGGCGATCGTCGCTTCAGCCGTTGTTGCTGGTCGGATAACCGATTCGCTGATCATCCCCGTCCTTGAAGAAGGCAAGTCACCAGCAGGTCGGCTGTGGCCCGCGATCGTATTGGTCATCGGCGTGGCGGTGTGGAAGTCGATCGGGGTCACGCTGCGGAGGTCAGCTGCTGGATGGCTCCAGTACGGAACGAGAGCGGATGCTCGGAAGCGACTGATCGATCACCAGATGCGTCTAGACCTTGCGTGGCACGACACGAGGTCAACCGGCGATCTTCTCTCAGTCAGCGAAGTCGATACGAACCAGGGAACCTTCGTGCTCGCTCCATTCCCCTATGCAACGGGCTCCTTGTTCCTACTCATCGGCACGGTTGTCCTGGTCGCGGCAGCCGATATCTTCCTCGGTGGCATCGTCCTTGTGGGCCTGGTAGCAATGCTCGTGATTGACATACACGGCGCTTTCCGGACATACCAGCCGTTCATTGAGGTTCAGGAGCGCCGTGGCGAGGTGTCCGGTATCGCCCACGAGTCGATCGATGGTGCTCTCACGATCAAGGCGCTGGGACGGCGGAAGGAGGAGACGGAGCGGTTCGGTGCGGCTTCGGACGACCTCAGGGACCAACTGATCTCCGTCAACTCCACGTGGGTCGGATATCGGGCGGTCGTCGAGTCGATTCCCACGATGATCACGCTCGCCATCCTTGTCGTCGGTGCGCTCAGGCTGGCCGGTGGGGGCGTGTCTGCTGGTGATCTGGTTGCGGTCGCGTATCTCATGTCGCTGCTCACGATGCCGGTTTCGCTCCTCGGCTTCGTCATTTGGGAGATGGCCCACTCAATGGCGGCATGGAAACGGGTTCAAGCGATTCTCGACGCGGATGACGTTGTTGACCACGGCGCTGACGTTGCCAGCCATGACGCCAGTGGCGGAGCGATGGCCAGCGACGGTGTCTCGTTCGGGTACGGAGTCGATGACCTGGTTCTCACGAACGTCGACCTCGACATCAGCGGTGGTCGGACCATTGCAATCGTTGGTCCGACAGCGTCAGGCAAGTCCACTCTCGCTCTTCTTCTTGCGAGGCTGTGGGATCCGGTGGGCGGACTCATCACCGTGGACGGCAGGGATGTCAGGAACTTCGCACGTTCGGAGCTCGCCACAGAGGTGGCGTTCGTCGCTCAGGAGTCGTTTCTCTTCGACGACACGGTTGAAGGGAACATCACGCTCGGTGCTCCCATTGGCCGCAGCGATGTCAGGGCAGCTGCATCGCTCGCAGGTGCACAAGAGTTCATCGATGAACTCGAGTACGGATTCGACACACGCATCGGCGAGAGAGGCATGTCTCTGTCAGGTGGCCAGCGACAACGTGTTGCCCTTGCCCGTGCACTCGTACGACGGCCAAGAGTCCTGATCCTCGACGATGCAACGTCCGCGGTCGATCCGTCCGTCGAGACGCGGATTCTCAAGGGTCTCCGTAGGTCGGAACTTCCGTCAACTGTCGTGATCGTGGCGTACCGTAAGGCTTCTATCGCGCTCGCAGACGAGGTCGTCTTCATTGATGATGGAACGGTTGTTGCTCAGGGCACACACGATGAGCTTCTGGCATCAACACCGGGATACGCTCGACTGCTCACCGCTTACGAAGAGGATGCAGCGGCCCGAGCAGAGGCTGGTGACGGCCGATGGCGACGGAGACTCCCATGAAGACGTCAACGGCGCTCGCCCGATCGTTCAAGATCGCTCCTGAGCTCAGGACAGGACTGGTCTTCACGCTCGTTCTGGCGGTCGTTGGGACGGCGCTCCAGGTCGTGGTCCCCGTTGTCCTGCAACAGATCATCGACAACGAGATTCTCGGATCGGGGGATATCGATACAGCGGCTGTCCTGCGCCGCGGTGGCTTTGCGGTGGTTGCCGTGCTGTTGGCTATGGTCGCGAGGCTGATCTCGTTGCGCCGGCTGGTCCGCTCGTCATCTGCGGGACTCTCCCAGCTGCGTATCAGGACGTTCGATCATCTTCACCGGCTCTCGATGCTCGAGCTACAGGCCGAGCGCAGGGGTGCCCTCGTCGCACGGGTGACCTCTGATGTCGAAACGATTCAGCACTGGATGGAGTGGGGCGGCGTCGGCATGGTGCTCGGCCTGAGCCAGATCGTTCTCTCGCTGGTGGTGATGATCGTGTACGGCTGGCAGCTCGCCACTGCTGTTGTGATCGGCGTTGTTGCCTACACGCTCCTGGTGATTGTGTTCCAACGCATCCTGTCGAGGGCCCATGACAAAGTCCGCGAACGCGTCGCGGACTCTCTCGCCGCAACGGGTGAAGCCATCTCGGGCCTGTCGACAGTTCGGGCCTATGGGATGGAAGACGTCGTGATGGAGCGCGTTGATGACACGCTTGACCGCCAGTTCAAGGCCGAGGTCAACACAGCGATCTTTGCATCTTCCCTCTTCTCGAGCGCAGAGCTCTTCGCCGGTGTACTCACTTCAACCGTGATAGTGGTTGGCATCATCTTCGGTCCGGAGTGGGGAGTGTCGGCAGGCACGCTCGTTGCGTTCCTCTTCCTCGTCAATCTCCTCATAGAGCCGATCCAGCGACTCGTCGAAACTATCGATCAGGCACAGTCGGCTGGATCAGGCCTCAGGAAGATTCTCGGCGTCATCGACACGCCGATCATGATCCCTGACCCTGTCGATGGCACGCGGTTGCCCGATCGAAGCCTGCGCGTCGAGTTCGGTGGAGTGTCCTTCCACTACCCGGATGGCCCGGACATTCTTAAGCACATTGATGTGCACATACCCGCCGGTCAGCGTGTTGCGGTTGTCGGCGAGACCGGGTCTGGGAAGACGACCTTCGCCAAGGTCGCGACTCGACTCCTCGAGCCACAGACCGGATACGTCTCCGTTGGCGGCGTCCCGGTCGACGAGGTGCCGTTCGACTCTCTGCGATCTCAGATCGCGTACGTGCCACAGGAGGGCTTCCTGTTCGATGCGTCAGTCTCTGACAATGTCAGATACGGAAAACCTGGTGTTGGCGACGACGAGGTACGGCGCGTGTTCGAAGATCTCGGACTCCTCGAATGGGTTGATTCACTCTCCGACGGCGTTGACACCTCGGTCGGCGAGCTTGGAGGGAGCCTGTCCGCTGGAGAGCGACAGCTCGTCGCGCTCGTGCGTGCGTGGATCGGTGACCCGTCCGTGCTTGTTCTTGACGAGGCAACTTCCGCGGTTGATCCAGCACTCGAAGTGCAGATCAGGAACGCTATTGAACAGGTGACCCGTGGCAGGACGTCGATCACCGTTGCTCACAGGCTTTCCACGGCCGAGGCTTCAGACCGGATTCTGGTGTTCGACGACGGCGAGATCGTTGAGGACGGATCGCACACCGACCTCCTTGCACAGGGCGGTGTTTACGCGTCCATGCATGAGGATTGGGAGGGGTCGACGCGGGGTTAGCGCTCTCTTGACCATCGATCCTCGATATGGATGAATAGCCCGAAGGTGGGTCCAGAAAAGAGAGAAGGCCCCGGTGGGGCCTTCTCAAAGGGTCGGTGGGCGACTGGCTTGGTATTGGATCGCCTTGTTCGAGAACAAGTTGCCCCGCCGGCCTCCCACCTGTTCCTAAGTATCGTCCTGATCCGGCTCTTCTTGAGTATTTTGGCCATGGGTCGAACGACCCCTTCTTGGTGAACACGTTCAGTCTCCTGCCCCGAGAGTGTGCTTTTCAAGCCAAGAAAGTGGTTCAGGTGGTGACGCGTCTGCCCCTGCCAACGAGCGCAACACCAACGATGGTCGCGGTTGCTCCAGCAACGATCACCAGAGTGATTTGTTCATCGAGTATCAGAGCGCCTCCGACAACGGCGACCAGTGGAGCCAGATAGGCGGTCACGGCAACGAGCGTGGCGGAAGCGTGCTTCGAGGCATACAGGGTTGATCCGAATGGGAGCAGAGTCGATCCGAGGGCCAGGGCCACCAAGAGGATCCAGAGATCTGAGCTATACGATCCGAGATCGTCGAATCCGACGAACGCGCCGATCACCACGGAGACAGCGGCACCGGTGAAGAACATTGGGAAGGCGAGCGGCGCCGTGTCATGGAGCGGGGCGTACTTGCGTTGTAGGACACCGGAGAACGATCCGAGGAGGACACCGATACCAGCGAGAGCGAATCCCGCAAGGACGTGTCCCTCATCTCCGAGGCCGGAGTCCCCGACAACGGCGATCATCGACGTTCCGGCGAGTCCGACGAAGAGACCGATGATCTGGCGGCCTGTGATCCGTTCTCCAATGAACAGCGCAGCCATCACCGCGGTTGTTGCGGGCACAAGTGTGATGACGAGACCCTCGACGCCGGCCGAGATGTAGTGGAGTGATGCCATGAAGAACAACGGGGCAAGCCCCGTGCGGATGGCCCCTATGTACATGCCGTGCCTCCATGCCAGTGCAGACGGAGCGGTCCGCACCGCGAGGACGTAGATCAGGAGCGCAAGGGAAGCGATGATCGTGCGGACGACAAGGATCGTGAGCGTCGTTGCTCCCAGTCCGTACGCGGCGCGGGTGCCAACGCCGGCGAGGCCCCACCCAGTCGATGCCGCGAGAATCGCGAGAATGATTCTGTTTCGCATCCCGGCACGCTACCGGTGGGCGAGGGATCTGGGCCGCGAGTGACTGCCGACAGCGACCTTGTGGCAGTACGATTCCAGTGTTCGTAGCGGTCCGCCCGGGTGCTAGGGGGTTGGAACCGGTTGATTGGAGTTTCTTATCGCAGGCAAGGATGACTATTTCAGGGCAAAGGGTGTTGTCGTTGAGACACTCCCGAATGCCACGTTCCGCGTGAAGCTGGAGACAGGACACGAGGTCACAGCACGCGCCTCCGGAAAGATGCGCAAGGGTCGCATGATCCGGATCATCCCCGGCGACTCGGTTGAGGTTGACGTTTCTGCGTATGACCCAACAATGGGTCGCATCGTTTGGCGATACCGGTAGACAATCCGGAATTCCGCATTCGGTTCTGGGTTCAGTAGTTACCGATCACAGTTCGGGCAGACGCCCTCAACCTCAAGAACATGATCGAGCACTCTGAACTCCGCCTGCGATCCCAGTGACTGCACTATCGCGTGAAGTTGTTGCTCAGCGGATTTCGGCACAGAGACATCCTCGATTGCTCCGCATGCGACACACACGACGTGGTGGTGGTGTCCTGTGAGGGATTCGGCGAGCTCGTACCTGGCAACACCATCCGGCCCGTGCTGTTTTCTGACGACGTCGCACTCTTCGAGTACGACGAGGCTCCGATAGAGCGACGACGTGGGCACATCTTTCGCCGTGTGATCGCGCAGCTCTGCAGCGGTCCGAGGACCAGAAGCTATCTGGATCGCGGTAACGACCGAGCGTCGACCTTTCGTGTATCTGACACCACCGTCGCCGAGTTTCGACTTCACGAGTTCGTGGAGTTCAGAGGATGGAGCCGCGTCAACCATACTTCTGAGAGTATCGGTGCTCTCTCAATATCAATGTCCAATTGGGAATGACTCAGTCTGCGCCGTCGTCGTGGAATGCCTCGAGGTGGATCGAGCGATCCTGATGGACATGTCGATTGTCTGTCGGTCGATGCGCCGGATCGTCGAGGAAGATGTGTTCACCCTCGACGTGGAGGAGTGCTGCTCCATAGGCTTCCTTGAGATTCGATGCGGTGAGGACGCTGGTGGGTGGTCCGGATGCGATGACTCGATTCGCGAGAAGGACCACGTGACCTGCCACCCTGGCCTCGGCGAGATCATGCGTGCTCATGATGACGGTCCCGCCACGTTCCTGCTCATCGTGGATGACCGCATCGATCGCCTGGGCCGATGGAAGGTCGAGACCGGTGAGCGGTTCATCGAGAAGGAGCAGGTCTCGGTCCTGAGCCAAACCCTGAGCAATAAATACGCGCTGGCGCTGTCCACCTGACAACTCGCTGAGATGTTTGCCTGAGAGGTCGCTGACCGACATTCGTTCCATGGCCTGGTCCACGAGGGACCTGTCCCCGCTGTTGAGCCTGCTGAACTCGCCAATGCTCGGGTATCGCCCCATTGACACGACCTCGCGGACCGTGATCGGCAAGGCTTCGTTGACCTTCGTGGTTTGCAGGACAAGGGCGATCCTCGATGGCGACGAAGCAGCCCCGACGGTGAGCACCCCGGTCGTCGGAGTCGCGAGCCCCGCGATCGCGTTGAGGATCGTTGACTTACCCGAGCCGTTCGGGCCTATGAGGGTCGTTACGACTCCCTCAGGGATCGTGAACGACGACTTCGCGATCGCGACGTAGCTCCCGTAGCGGAACTCAACGTCAGTGGCGGTGACAGCAGGCATGGGTAGAGACAATAGACAAGAGGGCAATGCCACAGTGCTATGACCCGTCAATGTCTCGTTGTGTGCTCGATGTGTCTGGTTCAGCACCCTGCCCGCGGGGGCCCTGCCCTCGTCTTTCGGCCTATGTCTGCTCCTTCTGATATCTTGTCCCCATGGAGCTTTACGCAAGGGTCAACATTCTCGACGGAAGAGCCGTGCGGCTTCCGTACGGAGACGTGCACGATGCGATCGCCCTCGATGACGATCCCGTCAACCGGGCGAAGGGCTGGATCGCCAAGGGAGCGGACCGCCTTCATATCGTCGACCTCGACGCCGCTGCTTACGGGGACTACAAGAATCGTGACCTCATCGGGGACATCATCAAAGCTGTTGACGTACCCGTCCAGGTGGGCGGCGGGATCAGATCACAGGCAGAAGTTGAACGAGTCCTCGGCATGGGCGCGTGGCGAGTGGTGATCGGCACACTTGCGATCATTGATCAGGTCCTGTTCTGGGAGCTCAACCGACAGCATCCCCACCGCATTGTTGTTTCGCTCGACGTACGGCCTGACCTCGAGATCTCCATCAAGGGCTGGACCGAGCGGACAGGCGAATACCTCGAAGAGACGCTGATCAATCTCTCATCAGGTGGCGCCGCCGGCTTCATGGTTTCCGAGGTGGGAAGGGACGCACTCGTGGAGCCACCGAACTTCGAGGCTCTCAAGATTGCTGTCTCGCTCGTGGACGAGCCAGTCGTAGCAGCTGGCGGTGTTCGCGATCTCGACGACATCGCAGCACTTGTCAATCTCGAGGAGAACGGACACAAGCTCGCGGGCCTCGTCGTTGGACGCGAGGTCACGGCTGGTCGTTTCACTGTCGAGGAGGCAGCCAAGGCGTTTGCGGATGCAGGGCATGTGCACGGACCATGGACGCGAGCCGAGCTGGATTCCGCTCTTGCTCGATACCGGGAGACGGTAGAGGACCCTCAGGACGCTGATGCCGCGATCGTGTTTGTCGAGTGGCTTGCCTCGGGAGGCGAGTGACAACTGGGCATCGCCCGCCCGCATGCACATCGCGTTGTCTCCACTAGATTTCGAGGAGAGGTGATCACTATGAAAGCATTCTTCAAGTTCGTGTTCGCGCTTCTGATTATCGGAGCGGTCGCAGGCGTAGTCGCATCGATTGTTTCGAAGAAGAAGCTCGAGGCCATGTCAGATGACGAGATCAGGGAGTTCCTCGGTCAGAAACTCTCCGGCAAGGTTGGAGACGACCAGCTCGTAACCATCCAAGAAGCCGTGATCTCGGGCGTGCGCGGGAAGCAGCCGTCCGCTGACCACTACATCGATGAGGTCGCCGATGCCATCGATGATCTTGAAGACGTCGTCGATGACGGCGCGGACGAGGTCGAGGACGCTGTCGAAGCTGCTCCGGACGCCGTCGAGGACGCTACCGAGTAGCAACTCGGTTTCTTGAACCGTCCACGCTGAAGAGTCCGAGAGCGACCCATACGGCGACAAAGCCGACCATCTCCGCGCTCGATATCGACTCCCCGAATACGACGAGACCGACGATCAGTTGAAGCGTCGGAGCGACGTACTGCAGAAAACCGAGCGTCGAGAGCGGAATCCTTTTCGCAGCTGCTCCGAAGAGCAGGAGCGGGATCACCGTGATCAATCCCGCTCCGAAGAAGAACAACACCGTTCCCGGCGAGGACGCGAACGTCGCTCCGGTCGGCTCGTTCACGATCAGCAGCAGAAAAAGCGCAGGCACGACGAGAACGGCTGTCTCTCCGAACAGCGACACAACCGGCGGCGGCGTAACATCGTGTTTCTTGAGGACGCCGTAGAGGCCGAATGAGAACGCAAGAGCGAACGAGATCCACGGTGGCACACCGGCGAGGAACCCCATTATCGCGACGCCAGCTACCGCGATTGCCACAGCACTCCACTGGAGCGGTCTGAGGCGTTCATGAAGCACAACGACTCCGAGGGCCACAGATACCAACGGGTTGATGAAGTACCCGAGCGACGCTTCAACGATGTGACCGCTGGTGACCGCCCACACATAGATGCCCCAATTGATCGTGAGGAGCACGGCCGCCGTCACGGTCACCAGACGTGGTCTCCAAGTGGAATAGCTCGTGCGGAAGATCCGCCACTGGCGTCGTTCAGTGACGATCAGGAAGAGGATCGGTACGGACCACACGATCCGATGGAGGAGGAGCGACATCGCGTCTGTGGACACGAGATTCCAGAAGATCGGCGTGAGACCCCAGAACACATAAGCGGAGAGTCCGAACCAGATGCCACGTTGGTGTTCCATCCGTGGACGGTAGCGACCAGCGGGTCACTCGAATTGTCACACTGCAGCGATAAGTTGGCCGCATGTACCCAGCAGTGACGCCTCGCCGGATCCGTCCGGGACCAACACGCCGCCACGAGGCGAGAGTCCAGAGATTCTCTCGCGACGCTGTGCTGCTATCCACGTTGGACGGTCTCTCTGTCTCAGATACCGAGGTGCCGGACATCGTTCTTGAGGTGTGCTCGATGCTCGGCGTCGAGGCGCCGAAGCTCAAGTTCCACGCAAAGCGGTCCCCCTACACAGGTGCGACCGAACAGCCACGGTGGTTGCTCGTTGACGCGCACGGTCGAGACAGAATCGAAGAGCTCGAGCGCACCATGCGAGCACCGTTCGCGCCGTTCGGTGCGATCCGGCTTGGCAGGACGACCACGCTCATGACGGTTGCCCATGAGCTCGGTCACCATCTGGTGTTCTCGCTGGAACCATCGTCCACGCCTGGCCATGGCAGGGTGTGGGTGGGTCGCTTCGACGATGCGGCACTTCGCATGGGTCGGATCGTTGGTCTTGAGCAGCGTTCAAGCCCGGTTGCCATACTTACCTAGTCAGAATCTCAGCAATCTTCCGATCATGCGGCGAGGGCGTCATCTTCCATCACAACGTGTTGTTCTCGAAGGGCTCGAACATCTCAGTCGGCGATCACTCGTTGATCAATCGGTACGTCATGCTCGACGATAGGGCGGATTGAGATATCACAACATGAATTGGCTTGCGGGTGGTGCGTTCCCTACGCTGCGTGTGCGAGGAAAGGAAGACCTATGCATTATGGACGCATAACTACGGTTGTCGGCTCCGTGCTGGCGATTATCGGACTCGGACTCAAGTCTGCCAGCTCGGCAGCAGAGGACTTGATGCCGTCGTTGAGTGAGGCAACGGCTGGGGCCGTGCCCGACGGATTCGACCGGATACTCATATCAATGTGGGACGACAATCTGGCGGGAACGAGCATCTTCTTGCTTGCGCTGGTGGCGGTGCTTGGCGTTTCGCTGGTTCCCGATATCAAAGAGGCACTTACCCGTATGAACGGGCTTGTTGTGACCGTGCTCGGCGTTGTCATGATGATCGTCGGGATCGTCGCAACCGTGGCTGCATTGGGCGACGCAAGCGATCTGCAGGACGCGTTCGGTCAGATGGCTGCGGGAGGACAGATTCCCGAGGCTTACACCGTCTCGATCAGTGTCGGCTGGTACCTGCTCGTCATCGGCGGCGTTGTCGCTGCCATCGGCGGAGTGCTTGCTCTGATTGCACGCCCTGACGAGAACGCACTCGACGGCTAGAACAGTCAGCTAGTGATTGGCAACTCGTGATCCGTTGACCGCCCCATCGAGGGCGGTCAACGTGTGTGGAGGTCTAGACAGGATTCTCGACACGAAATACCGGGTGTGCGTTCGCGACCCGAGTGAAGTCAACAATCGTTGGATTGGGTGCCAAGTCGAAGTAGTCAGCGACGTACTTCTCATTCTCCTTGTAGTACCTGGCAAGGGCTTTGCCAGCCTCTTCGCCCTCGGTCTCTACCCCCTTGACGCGACGTGTCGCTCGGCCCCGTTTGAGGGTCGCACGATCCGAGGCACGCAGGTTGAGGACCCAACTGACCGCGCCGTACGGCGCGACGAGATAATCGGCACCATCGACGGTGACAGGCGTGACCATGACCCTGCGTTTCTCGCCGGATGTGCGACCCTTGGTCGTGAGCTCCCACGCTGGACCCATGTTGCGTTTGGCCATGATCGCGGCGACACGGTTGCCCATCCGCCGGCCGAACGTCAGCTCGTATTGCTTTTTCATGCTCTGGACACTACCCGGACCGGACCGCTCTACCAGATAGCTGCGCGGTCTGAGGCCGGTCGCATCGATGGAGAATCCTCAGGGATGTCGAAGGCCGTTGCGAATGAGTCGAGATTGCTGAGGGGGCCGTTGCACCGGAAGTGGTTCGGGCTGTGGGGATCGGAGTTCACGAGAAGCCGCAGATACTCATCGGTGTAGTTCTGACGCCACACACGGGCATACGACAGGTAGAACCGTTGCACGGCCGATAATCCTGCCACTTCGCCGTCACCGCCTTCGTCTGCGGACTCGAGCGCGGCAAGTGCGATCTTGAGTCCACCGAGATCAGCGATGTTCTCGCCGAGCGTCAGCTCTCCATTGACGTTCAGTCCTTCCTCGACCTCGAAGCCATTGAACTGATCGATGACCACCTGAGCCCGACTCTCGAATTCTGTGGCATCGGCCTCAGCCCACCAATCGCGCATCTGGCCTGTAGCGTCGAACTTGCTCCCCTGATCGTCGAAGCCGTGCGTGATCTCGTGTCCGATGACTGACCCGATTCCTCCGTAGTTGATGGCATCGTCGGCATCAGGGGTGAAGAACGGCGGCTGGAGCATGCCAGCGGGGAACACGATCTCGTTGCGCAACGGGTGGTAGTAGGCGTTCACGATGTGTGGCGCCATGCTCCATTCGTGGGGATCGACAGGACCGCCCAATTTGGCGATGTTGCGCCCGAATTCGAACTGCGATGCTGCGACCCGGTTCGCCAGCCAGTCTCCGGGAACGATCTCAAGGCCCGTGTAGTCGCGCCAGACGTCAGGGTATCCGATCTTGTAGCCGAAGCCTCCGAGCTTCAGGAGAGCTTCCTTCTTGGTCTCGTCGCTCATCCAGTCGAGGGATCGGAGCCGCTCACCCATCGCGACAATGAGATTGTCGACGAGTTCCTCCATCCGCGCCTTCGACTCGGGGGGGAAGTTCTCCGCGACATAGAGCTGCGCAATCAACTGTCCGATGTCGCCGGATCCTGCACCGAGGACGCGTTTCCACCGGTCCTTCTGTTCTTTCTGGCCGCCCAGCTTCCTGCCGTAGAAGTCGAAGGCCTCTGTCTCGAACCTCTCAGGCAGCGATGAAGCGGTCGCGCGCAGCAGATGCCACCTGAAGTAGCTCTTCCAATCGTCAAGCGCTGTGGTCGCCAGCAGTGCATCGAGCATGGGGTAGAGACCGACGTTGTCCACGTTGATAGTCTCCTCATCGCCAGCCCCGATGGCATCGAGGTACAGGACCAGGTCGAACGTCCCCATGAGTTCAGAGAGGGCGTCCAGACTGTGCTTGTTGGTGATGAGGTCGACGTCTCGCATCTGGACATTGCTGTACGACGCCTCAGCAATGCCCGTCTCGATCGCGAGGATCGCGTCGACGGCCCCATTGGACGTGTCGAACTCGGCAAGGTCGAACATGGCTTGAATGTGGCCGCGGTACGCTGCTACGAGGTTCTTGGATTGATCATCTTCTCTCAGGTAGTAATCGCGATCAGGGAGACCGAGCCCTCCCTGATCGAGGTATAGAAGGTTTGCCTTTGGGTCGTCGAAGTCTGGGATGACGCTGATGCTGAACAACACACCGATACCGATCTGGTGAAGGTTGGCAGTGAGCAATGCGATGTCCGCGGCATTCTCCATACCTTCGATCCTGTCAAGCCATCGATGGAGCGGCGAGAGTCCAAGACTCTCGATGCCTTGAGTGTCCATGCCAGACCGGAAGTAGTCGCCAACCATCTGACGAATCGATCCCGGCTCAGCGTCGGCGGCCTCGGCTGTCTTGAGTAGCTCATGGAGGATCATCTCGTTGCGCTCGTGCACCTCGTGCGCGGCACCCCAGGCGCCATACTCCGGCGGAACGGGATTTGTGTCGAGCCAACCTCCGTTTGCGAACCGATAGAAGTCATCTGCCGGTGATACCGATGGGTCGGAATCCGCAGCATTGAGAACAGGGTCGTCGGACGAGATCTTGATCACGGGTGCTCCTGGACGTTGGTGGATGTTGGCCTGTAGAGGGTAGGCGGACCGGGAGTGTCGAAGCGTTCTGAACCAAGTGGTCCAAGATTCGTCGTGTTACCAGGCGCCTCCGCCACCACCACCCCCGCCGCCACCGCCGCCACCGGAGAAGCCTCCGCCACCACCACTTGATGAGGGTGGTGTGAACGCACCAGTGAGAGCGGATTCGATCCCTGCAAAGGCATTCTCTGTGTGTCCCCCCGTGTATCCGTAGTGCCCGTACCAGTAGATCGAAGATTGTTGCTGGAGATCAGGTGGTGCATGGAGTCTGGCCTGTTCGAGTACTTCCTCAGCAACTCCGAACGTGATCGCGTAGATGAGGAAGCGGTCCCACAACGCAAGGGATATCGCTGGGGCCTCCTCGAGGCGTGAGAAGTCGGCAAGATAGCGTTTGAAAGCAGACCAGCGAGCGGCTTCGAGAGCGCCTTGTTTCGTTCGTTTCACACGCACTCGCCGGAAACTCACGATGATGATGAGAATGATCGCTCCTATCAGCATGCCGACGGCGATGAGGATCGCCATGCCCATTCCCCCGGGTCGCCCACCGAGAAGTCCGGGGAGGATGAAGAAAGATCCGAGAACGAGCACGATGGCAAGTGCCACTGTCAGCGCCGAGGCGACATTGCCACCGGTGTCGAGCAGATTCGCTCGTTTGATGGCGTCGAGGACGTTGTCACGGAAGCCCTGATACGTGGTCGCGTTCGCGGAGGCATCGTCTCGGATCTCGCCACGGAACTTGTGCAGCGGAAGCGGACCGTCATCGAGCACTCGTTTCATGACGGTCAACACGGACTGCTCGTAATCTCTGAATCCTGTCGTCTTGTCTGTGAGGGAGAGTTCGAGGTCTGAGATGGTCTCCTGGCGGAGTCCACCCCATGTCGAACGGACCGTTTGGATGGGCTCCGCTGCAATGGCTCCCTGTCGTATCAGGTCGAAGAGCGTTGCGGTAAATTCCTTCTCTGACACATGCCCCTGGGAGAGCAGCGCCCCGACCTCGGCGGGTGACAGATCCGATGGCGGAGCGTGCTCATAGTCTTGGTCGTAGGCAACCTTCGGTTCCTTGCCGTAGCGAACATAGGTGGTGAAACCAAGGCCGATCGCAAGCGCAAGCGCTGAGAAGACGCCGATCAGGAACCCGGTCAGCGTGTTCCTGTTGGCTGCCTCGTGCTGTTCAGCGAACAGCACTTCTTCGTCGAGAATGATCTGGAGGCCATCGCCGGAGACCACGCGGGCACCAGATGTGGTTGATACCAACGTGGTGGGGAAGACAGCTCGCAACTCAACCCAACTCTCGGAAGGCACGTTCGTTGCCTCAAGCGATGGCGATGTTCCGTCGTCGCCGAGTGATGTGGATCCGTCGATGTCGTAGGGGTGTCCCCACACATACACGTCACCTTCTTGCGGTTCGCCGGGGATGTGAACACGCGCGGTCACGGAGTCCGCCCCGACCGGCCACTGGTCGCCCCAGACTTGGAGGTTCACATCGATGACATCCTCGTATGCCGTTGCGACTCCGTGCATCGTGTACGCCAGAACGAACTCCCTGGTCTCGTCAGCGGCCGAGTAGTGCCACACGATTCTCACGTATCCGGGGATTTCCTCAACGCCGTATAGGCCTGTCGGTGAGGCACACCCGAGCAATACGCACCCGCCGAGTTCATAGGAGCCGCTCGAGTCGGTCACTGTGATGTTCGAAATCGACTCGCCGGCGCGGAGTGGGATGTCGCGATAGGCGCCTGAGAACACACCGGAGAAGTTGTAGGTGAGGCGCTCGGTCACGGACAACGTCGTATCGTCGTTCACGACAATGTCGACATCTGCGCTTTCGATCGAGTATGACTTCGCGAGAGCTGGGTTCGCTAGCAAACCGACCAATAGAAGCCCGAGTAAGGGGAGTGCGAGTTTCCTGAACACGAGTGCTCGGCCCACTAGAAGCTGACTTCGGGAGCCTCTTCCGCTCCGGGCCCGGCGTCGTAGAACTCGCGTGCATCGAAACCGGCGATGCCCGCAACGATGTTGGTTGGAATCTGCTGCACTGTGTTGTTGTAGCTCAGCACCGTGTCGTTGTAGATCTGGCGTGAAACGGCAATCTTGTCCTCCGTGTCCGAGAGTTCTCCCTGGAGGTTCTGGAAGTTCTCCGATGCGCGTAGCTCCGGGTATGCCTCTGCGACCGCAAAGAGCTGTCGGAGCGCAGATGTGAGAAAGTTGTCTGCTTGCGCCTGTTCGCCGGGTGTGCTGGCCGAGTTGCTTGCACCCCTTGCTTCGGTGACCCTTTCAAACGTCTCGCGCTCGTGGCTCGCGTAGCCCTTCACCGTTTCAACGAGATTCGGAATCAGATCCGATCTGCGTTGCAGTTGGACGTCGACGTGGCTCCAAGCCGTATCGACTCTGTTTCTCTGCTTGATCAACTTGTTGTATGCCATAACGGCCCACAACACGATGACTCCAGCAACGACGAGC
>PVMK01152291.1_pt1 | contig 23191 bp, 25 predicted proteins | sample 1853481 | NCBI WGS metagenome assembly PVMK01 (sample SAMN08533507, study PRJNA380276) | Marine sediment metagenome, whole genome shotgun sequencing project. | reverse complement strand
CTTTGAGCCGGTTGGGGTCCAGCCAGACGCGCATGATGTACTCCTCAGCACCATCGATACTTACATCCCCTATACCCTTCTGGCGCGCTAACTCGTCCTGCATGCGCAGCGTAATGTAATTGTGAATAAAAAGGCTGTCGTAGCGCTCATCCGGTGAGCTTAAAGCAATAAACATCAGGATGTTGGCCGATCGCTTTTTGACGGTTACGCCCTGACGTTTGACCTCCTCGGGGAGTTTGGGCTCAGCGGTGTTCACCCGGTTTTGGACCAGCACCTGCGCCATATCAACATCGGTGCCCACCGCAAAGGTAATGTTCAATGTATAGGTGCCGTCATTGGCGCTGGTGGAAGCCATATACAGCATGTTTTCCACGCCGTTGACCTCCTGTTCGATGGGGGAGGCCACCGTCTCGGCCAGAAACCACGGGCATTGGCACCGGGATAGGTGGTTTGGACCTGCACGATCGGCGGGGCGATCTCCGGGTACTGGGCGACGGGCAGTGTGCCGAAGGCCACCGCACCGGCGATGACGATCACCAGGGAAACCACGGTGGCCAGAATGGGGCGTTCGATAAAAACCTTTGAGATCATGGTCGGACTGGCTCCTGCTTAGAAGCTATGCTGCACAATAATGCATGTACACTTTGCCCAAGGGCTAATTGTTGTACACCGATTCAAAGCACGAAAGGTCACAAAGCGTGTATGCACGATTTGAATCGGTTTACGTCGCACCCTTAGACGTGATCTACTATCATTCTGCGATAGCTTCCAGTTGCTGGACACATTGTGGTAATATTCTTGACGTGCATATATATGTATCACCACAAAGGCACAAAGGTCACGAAGGGTCTTAAAACTAGTTCTCCAATTATCTTTGTGTTCTTCGGGCGCTTTGTGGTTAATATCCTTTTTGTATGTCATTTATATGTCTATCACCACAAAGGACACGAAAGGCACAAAGCCTTTTAAACTAGTTTTTTCAGCTATTATCTTCTTATTATCATTCTTTGTGTTCTTCGTGAACTTTGTGGTTAATATCGCCGGGCTAAGACGATTTTGCGGTTCGGTCGATGGGCTGTCAGAATCTTTTGTCGGTTCGGAGTTTTTTAGCGGGTTTCTGAAGCCTGGCTTGCTGGGGCGTGACCTTGGCGCCGGGGATGGCGCGTTGGATGCCTTTGACCACTACCCGATCTTCCCGGCTTGAGGCCGTCTTCAATCACCCGCATGCCCATCGCGCAGGGCGCCGATTTTCACATAGCGCTGCTCGACCTTATTCTCACTGCCAACCACCAGCAGGTAGCGCCCGCCCTGATCCAGCCCCAGGGCGCGCTCGGTCACCAGCAATGCGTTTTCGCGCTCGGCGATGGGCAGACGAACCCGGGCGAACAAACCGGCTAAAAGGACATAGGGAGGTCCGTCATTGGGGAAAACGCCGCGCAGCTCCATAGTTCCGGTATTCGGGTCAACCGTTGAATCCACGAAATCCAGATGCCCTTTGTGGGGGTAACCGGTTTCATTGGGCAGTGCCAATTCCAGGGGTATCTTGTCCGGTTTATCTGAAGTAATGCCTTGCTCTCTGGCCTTTTTCATTAGCTGCAGCAGGTCGCGTTCATTAATGCTGAAATAAACATAAATCGGTGTCGCTTTTCTCACAGTCGTCAGCAGGGTATTCTCACCGGCGCCCACCAGGTTGCCGACATCCACCCGTTTGCGGCTGATCCGTCCGCTGATGGGTGAGCGGATGGTGCAGTAGCTCAGATCCAAAAGGGCCTTATCCAGGGCGGCCTGGGCGGATAACCCTGCCGCTTTGGATTCTTCCACCTCGCTTTTCCACTTGACCACATTGGCCTCGGAAGCCGCATTCTGTTTAAACAACGTCAAATTACGCTGGTATTCCTTTTGGGCACGTTCAAGCTGGGCCCGGTGTTTGCCCAGGCGGCCTCTGGCATTTTTCACCGCGGCTTTAAACGGCTTGGGGTCGATGATGAAAAGTAATTGGCCTTTGGTAATGAAATCGCCGTCTTCAAAGTGCACGCTTTCTAAAAACCCCTCGACCCGCGCGCGGATCTCGACCTCTTCGATCGCTTTCATGGTTCCCGTGAATGCCAGATACTCGGTTACATTTTGTACCAGCGGTTTGCTCACCGTTACTTCCGGCGCCGGCGGCTCGACGTATTCGCTTTTTTCACCGCAGCCGCTGAAAACTCCGGAAATGAGGACCGTTAATAAAAGGATGGTTGCTCGTTTCAATTGCAGGCAAAAGCTTGAAGGCGGCATTTTCACTCCTCTTTGCAAAGAAGAAAATTACTTGGCTCAAGTTTATATTGACCGGATTTGTGCTCTATTTTTTGGCATCTGGCCAAATTAGTTATTGAAAATAATAATAATCGTTTGGCAAGTCAACCATTAAACCGGCTGCACCGGACACAGAAGACCCCGAGAGGCATTACAGCCGTAAATATTACTTCTGGAAACGATGAAGGGGATGAAAAACAGCCGCGCTGGTCGGTGATTCGGGATGTGCTTCACTGGGTAGAATAGAAAGAGCGGAGCCGCACCTTTCAAAATTCAGGGTCAAGTTTTGATTTTGCTTCCCTGGCCAACTCTTCGGTGGCCCGTTCGAACTCGGCGATCACCTGGGCTCCTAAAAGAAAGATAATCGAGGCGATTTCGATACTGAGCAGCACCACCACGGCGGTTGCAAAGGAGCCGTATATGACGTTATTAGGGAGAGCTTTGCAAAATACCAGACCAGGACATGACGGGTGATCTCCCACAGAATGGCGGCGGTAGTCCCGCCGAGAAATGCGTGACGAATGGTGATCTGTCCGACCGGCATGACGAGATACAATGACGTCAGCATTAATATCAAACCTACGATCCCCACCAGGTAAAGCCCAATCCCGGAAGCCCATGCGAAACCAAAGCTTTTGCCGAGAATGGTCAGCGTTTCGCCTTCGATCGAGTCCAGCACACCGGCAATGATCGTTACGATCACAATCCCAACTCCCATTAAAATCATGTAGACGTAGGGGATAATTGCGGAGATCAGAAAATGGCGGCGGTGGGTTTTAATGCGATGGTAAAAGATGACCGCTATGGCGTTTTCCAGCATGGTAAAGGCCATGGAGCTAAAAAACAGCATGACACCGATACCGATAATGCCGACAAACTGGCGATATTGAAGAAAGGCCACCACCTCATCGGCTATTTTTTCCGCGTGACCGGGGACAATTAATTCCAGCTCCCTTATGATGATTTCTAATAATTTTTCCTGCTCGATAAATTGCGAAAGCCCGATCAAAAGGAGTGCCAGCATGGGGATGATGGACAGCAGGGAATTGTAAGCCACGCCGCCGGACAACAGCAGGCCCTGATTGCGTTTAAATCCCTTTAACACCCGCCACATAAATTTTCCCGGATACCGCAGTACTCTTCTTGAATATTTTTTAGGGTCCGTCATGTATATTTTCTGGTATCTTAAGAATGAAATTCTTGCTTTTTGCTACAAGTCTTTTTTAATCACGAAAACACGAAATTAAATATTTTTTGGTTGCAGCTCGTATGGGTTAGGCGTTACTTCTTATTCAGCTTCAAATTTTTTAGCCCTGCAAATTTATTGGTGGTGGGCTCGTGTTTACACCCGCAATCTCCCTGGTTGAGATCCGCACCACACTTCGGGCACAGGCCTCTGCATGTTTCAGCGCACAACTTTCGCAGTGGAAATGTCATCACCACCTGCTGCTGGATCCCATCTCGAAGATCGATTTCTTCGCCCCGAAAATATATGAGCCCGATTTCCTCAATCCTCAATTCGACCTCCTCCTCATCAAATGCTTCCTTCATGTCCGGCAACTCCCTGGTGTACGTTAATGCAAAGTTGGACTTTACAGGCATGTCGAAATCTTTCAGACAGCGGCTGCAGGACAGGCGAACGCGCGTTTGGAAAGTTCCCTCTACCTCAAAAAGCTCCCTTATTCTAAAGGCCTTTACACTAATTTTTAAAGGCTCGATGAACTCGCATTCGCGGTCTTGAACCATATCTGCCAATACCGGGAAGGCTTCTGCATTTTCTTCAAAATCCTGGAGAAGATCTTTATCCTTGATTTGTTCGATATGGAGGATCAAATTTTTCATTTTCCGGTTGAAGTCACACAGGAGTTTTTGGGACGCTTTGCCTTATTTCATTTTTATATAATCCATCTTTATGATAACGCAAATTTTTTAAAGATTAAATGAAATTGTTAATTTGGACTGGATTTGATATATTTTCGATATGAAATCAGCTTCGAATAAGAAAACATTAAAATCGCAAAAGCCAGCGAAAGACAATTCGGCAAAACCGATTTCCGATTGTCAGCGCTGCGGCACCTGCTGCAAAAAAGGGGGCCCCGCATTTCACCAGGCCGACAAGACCTTAATTGAAGAAGGTGTGATTGGTTCAAAATACCTTTATACCATCCGTGAAGGTGAATTGGCATATGATAATGTCAGGCAATGTCTGGAGCCGGTAAGCTCTGACGTTATTAAGATAAAAGGGCAAAACGATAGCTTGACCTGTTTTTTTTTAATGAACGGCAAAGCGCCTGCACTATTTATGAAAACCGGCCCATAGAATGCCGGGCACTTAAATGTTGGGATACGAAGGAGTTCGAAGACTTATATGCGAAAAAGCGACTGACACGTAAGGACCTGATATCCGAAATCGAAGGATTGTGGGGCCTAATCAAAGACCATCAGGAACGTTGTAACTACGAAACTATTCGGAAACTGGTGAACGCCATAAAGAGCAATATGGACGATGACGCCCGGCAAAAACTTGTTGAAATCATTCAGTTTGATACCGAAATTCGTAAGCTGGTCGTATCTACAGCCGGCCTGGATGTAGAAATGTTTGATTTTTTATTCGGCCGACCCTTGAAACAGACCCTAAAAAATTACGGTTTAGGTGAATTATACCTGCGACAATTCATCCGCCTCGATCGTTTCGATGGTATCGGATTCTGATTTGGGATTCGGCTCACCGGCCATTTTGGCTGCGGGGTTTTCTACGGCCGCTTCTCCCCAAATATACCGGCCGTATTTGGCATAGCCATGAACGTTGTTCAGTCTTGGATCTACAGTTGGATCCAGCGGCATGACGTTTCCGGTAATGAGCGGTTGAAGATATTTGGCGAGTTCCCGGCACCCTCCTCCGGTCAGGATGATGGTGTCGATATCCCAATCATCGGCCCACAGCCGGTCGAGATCGTTGGCGATGGTGGCCGCTAATTGGGAATAAACCTGATCTCTGATTTTTTCAAATGAGAAGCCGTGTCCTCTCATCTTTATGGTTCCTTCTTCAGCCGCTTTATAGAGGCGGTAAAGCTCTACGGCGACGCCACATTTTTCTCTCAATTTGTTTGAAATCACACTGAATCCTTTTGAAATACCGGTATCGATGGTGCGGCTTCCGCGATCGATGTAGCGTAGATGGTCGAGAACCGTAAAATCGGTGGTCCGAAATCCAATATCGACGACTCCCACCTTCTGGTTGGCCAGATCTTCATCTATAATTTTGCCGTTCGCATCCATCAGGCTGTTCAAGATGCTGCCTAATGGTTGCGGCAGCATACGCACCTTGTTGATATAAATTTCCCGGGTCGTCTTTTCGCCATTATGGGAGTGATAGGTTACACTATGATGGCCGGTTAGAATTTCATTAAAGCGCTCATGGTTTTGTTTAAAATAACCAATGGGCAGTCCGGAGACGACATTGATGGGAACATTGATCGGTGTATTGTTCCTATAGAAAAGTCCGGCGACCGTCAGGGCCAGAATTCGAACATAATCGCTAATGAGTCGTTCCTGATCCAAAGTGAAGTTCAAAACACTCGATTGTTGCTCTGCAAGGTCACCGACAAAATAGGGTTTGCCGTCGATGGACACATGGATATGGTCCGCCGGTGAGCTGTCACCAAAATCAGCCCAGAATTGGATTTCAGACGCGTCACCGAAAATCGATTTAAAAATAATGGTTTCCTTGCCATTGGTGGCTTTTGTAAATCCGAAACCAATATCGATACCCAAAACTTCCATTTTAGCCTCCATAATCCCTATGGATTGTGCGCAAATTTATAGCATCTTTTAAGTTTATATCTTATTACCGATGAAAAGTCAAAAAAATCGATCGTGTCTCTAATGGACTGCCAGCAAGCAATTTCGAGTTATTCAGGAGTATTATGCTGTCCTTCAGTCGTGCTATTATGCGCAGCGTGGTAACAGGGTGTCAGGGTGAATCCATCATCTGCGCTAGCATATTTTTCGGACAAATTATGAAATTTCTTTAGGTGATTTCAATCGATTTTTTTTGACAATATAAATTCAATGATTTAATTCTTTTTTTAGCACCTACCACGCATATTAACCCGTAAAAGGAACCCATAAAGATGAAAGCGATTGCTGTCAAAAAGAAAGATAAGATGCCGAAGCTCATTTGGGAAGGGGTTTCTGATGGAAAGGAGGTCGATGATAGATGACGAAAAGCAACAAGATACGAAAAACGTTTTTTTTCTTAATTGTATTGCTTGGGTCCATATGGATAGCTCAACTTTTAGAATTTCCAACGATAGTTCGTGCGGGAAACACGATAATTGAACAATGGAATGATATCAAAGCCCCTCCGCCTGTTGAGCTAAAGGCGATTAAAATTAATCCTGAAAATACAGCTTTTCTGGTATTGGATATTGAGGAAAGGACCTGTAATTCCAAAAGAAGGCCGAGATGTGTGGCTTCAGTACCGAAGATCAAAAGCTTTCTTGAAAAGGCCCGTAGCAAAAACATTGCGGTTGTGTACAGCCTAACGCGCAAAGGAGCACCGGAAACCATATTGCCGGGTGCAGCGCCTCTTGGGACTGAGCCGATTGTTAAATCCAGCGTTGATAAATTTTATAAAACTGATCTGGAAAAAATTTTACAGGAAAAGGGGATTAAAACAGTAATTATTGTCGGAACCACAGCAGAAGGTGCCGTCCTGCACACTGCAACCGGTGCGGCCATGCGGGGCTTTCAGGTTGTTGTCCCGATTGACGGAATGTCTGCCGGCAGCTTGTATGCTGAACAATATACGGCCTGGCATCTTGTCAACGCACCCGGTTCGAGACGGAGGACAACCATCACCCGGTTCGATATGATTGCGTTTTAATTTTTAAGGGTTCGGTAAGATCGTCCAGTTGATCTTGAAGTCATTTTGCACGATGGATGCGATGTGGTCTTTAAAATAAGTGTGCGCTACCTGCCATTTTTTAGTTTCGTATTCTATCTCCAGATGGTGGTCATCACGAATCCGGATCACCCGACATTTTGAAAGATCTTTAAGACCGGTACCCGCAGCCTTTAACACGGCTTCTTTTGACGTCCAGTAGCGAAAAAATGCGGTTAAGGATCTATCGGCTAATGCCCATTCAGCTTCAGATGCGGTTTTATGATACAGAGACTTAGCGCGTGCATAAATCTTTTCGATATCGATGCCGATTGGCGATGGGGCCACCACGCCACCGACGTATTCGGTTTTGTGGGTTATTGACCAGAAGGTTCCATTGAAGGGCAGGGGGACGTTGCGTTCATCCTGGGCTATCTCACCGAGGGGGATTCGGCTTTTTTCGGCCGATATCGCAAGCGCCCGCCGGGCATGCCGGCTAAGGAAGGTGACGCGTTCTTTCGGCTTTAGGTCATTGACCGTATCGGGAACCGCTAAAATTACAGGATAAATAGTCTGATTTTGGATTTTAGATTTCGGATTTTGGATTAGACTCATAGCCATCAAGCTTCTGTCATTAATCTTCCGGCGTTTGACTTTTTACTTTTAAGGCCATTTCGTAAACCTTATTCTTAGAGAGCCCATATTTTTGGGCAATTAATTTGGCGATTTCAGAGAGCCTGATTTGTTGCTGTCCAACGCGGCTTTGATTTCAGTTGTAATAATTCCGGAGTTAAGCTCTTCTTTTCCTTCAAAACCGGCAATCAGGAGCGTGCATTCTCCTTTAATTTCTGTGCGCGACTTTAGCGTCTTTAAAATCTCTGATACAGATCCCCTTATAAATTCTTCATGCAGCTTTGTCATTTCCCGGGCCAGCACAGTCGGTCGATCTCCCATGCAGGAAATTATCTCTTCCAAAAGCGTTAAAATGCGTTTGGGAGATTCATAGAAAATCACTGGGCGGGGTTCAACGGCAAGTTCATTGAGAAATTGTTGTCGCTTTGCTTTTTTTCTGGGTAGAAATCCGATAAAAACAAATGAGTCGGTGGGCAGTGCAGAGACACTCATCGCAGCGGTTGCGGCTGAAACACCTGGAATCGGGGACACCGTTATTTTATTCGCGATGGCGGCCTCTATTAAACGGTAGCCGGGATCGGATATGGACGGTGTGCCGGCATTGGATACCAGCGCTATAGATATTCCGTCCAGGAGTTTGGCGATTATCTCCGGTGTTCGCTTTTTTTCGTTGTGCTCGTGGAATGAAATCAGGCGGTTTTTTATCTGGTAATGGGCAAGAAGGCTGCCGGTTTTGCGGGTATCTTCGGCGGCAATGAGATCGACATCCCGCAGAATGTTGAGCGCTCTTAAGGTGATGTCCTCTCTGTTGCCAATGGGGGTGGCTACCACGTAGAGGACCCCTTTATTCTTTGTGTTGTTCGAATCACTCATAGGCGAGTTCAAACGCATTTTTAATGATTTCAATCCGAGGTTTGTCCCGGTTTAAGTTTACGGCGACCACATCAAATCTGGCTTTAGCGGTAATCTGATTGGTGACCTTTAGATAATAGAGCGCCACCATTGATATTTTTCTTTGTTTTTGAGTGGTCACGGCCCCCTTGGGGCTTCCGAAATGAACCGAGCGTCTGGCTTTGACCTCTACGAAAACGATGGTATTCTTATCTTTTGCAATAATATCAATTTCACCCAGTTTGGTGAGATAATTGGTTTCTAAAATTTTATAACCATCCTTTTTTAATTGCCGCACCGCAATCGCCTCTCCTTTTTCACCAAATTTTTGTTGCCGATTTCGCATAATAAATGTTTGTTGCCCGTTGTCAGTTGTCCGTTAATGGATATCATTATAGCTAAAAACTTAATCTAAATCTAACAAGAGAAATAACCTTTAGTGCATTGGTCATGTGTTTTTTTAAATCAGGCCTTTCCGCACCTCCAACCACTAACGACGGACCACGGACCACAGACATTTTTTAAATATACTCTTTGACACCCCTGAAAGTCCGTCTATGAATCGGGCAATATCCAAATTTGCGGATGGCCTCCTTATGGGCCCGGGTCGGATATCCCTTGTGCTGAGAAAAACCAAATTGCGGGTAGTACGCGTGGTATTCTTCCATCAGCCGGTCACGGGTGACCTTGGCCACAATCGATGCGGCCGCGATCGAGACACTTAAAGCGTCGCCTTTCGGTATTGGTTTCTGGGGCAGATGAGATGAAATGGAAAATGTTCCGTCAATCAGAAGACATTCGGGTTGAGGTCTTAAATTTTGGGTCGCCATTGACATGGCCAGCAACGATGCTTGCAGGATATTGATACGGTCTATTTCAACCGAGTCCACTATGCCGACACCCACAGACACTGCATGGGTGTAAATTTCTTCGTACAGCCGGGCGCGGTTTTTAGCCGTCAGCTTTTTTGAATCGACAACATCGTTGACTGAAAAGTTTTTCGGTAGAATCACGGCTGCAGAAACAACAGGACCGGCCAAGGGACCCCGGCCGGCCTCGTCAATGCCTGCAACTTTTTTAAATCCTTCTGCAGTGGCTTTTTTTTCGAAAAACCACAAATCCATAATCAGATGTCAGGAATCAGAAAACAGAGGACAGAAAACAGAGAACAGACGGTAGGATGAAGAAAGCAGATTCGCATATTTTTCTGATTTCTGTCTTCTGACCTCTGACCTCTGACTTCTGGCCTCTGACATCTGACTTCTGGCCCTTTGTAATTACGTTAATCGACGTTCTTTTATTCTGGCTGCTTTTCCTCTAAGTTTGCGCAGGTAGTAGATTTTGGCACGGCGCACCCGGCCGTGTGTGACCACTTCGATTTTATCGAGAGCAGGAGAATGCAAAGGGAAAATGCGCTCTACGCCAACACCGTAAGAAACCTTGCGAACAGTGAAAGTTGCGTTGGTGTTGCCTTTGCGTTTGCTGATGACCACGCCCTGGAAAATCTGAATGCGCTCTTTTTCGCCTTCTTTTATTTTTACGTGGACTTTGACATTATCACCCGGCCCAAAATCAGGGTGGTCAAGGCGCATTTGTTCTTTTTCAATTTGCTCTATTTTTTCCATCATTCCCCCAAGAATTCTTTAAAATATCATTCAACGGCTCGAGATGCAAATTGCTCGTCCGTTGATGTTTGATTTTATTGTTAACCTTCCCTATTTTATCCTAACCCGGACAAGCCGGAACAAATTGCCACAAAGGCACCAAGACACAAAGCGAAACCTTTGGTTAATATTCATCTTAGCGTCTTTGTGTCTTGGTGGCGTAAATGTTTTGCCAAAAAATGCAAAAAAATGATTTCTAAGGTGCTAATAATCTATCGAATATAATCGGCGCTGCCGAGCGTACTGAAAGATGATTATAATCGGTTTTGCCCGCAATCGGTTCCAGCACATAATCGGCCTTGGAAATAAATTCTTCGGCCAATCCCCAGGCGGTCCCTAAAGTCAGAACATACGGCTTACCGTTATTCAGCATGGCGCGAAATTTATCATAGCTGATGTTGGTTGGATATTTTCGCGCACAGGTTGCGATGGTTATCGGATAAGCGTTTTCTGCGTCTTTTATCTGGTCAAGAACCTCCGAAAACGAATCTTTGACACGAATAAGCTCAAGGGCTCTGCGCCTTTTCGGATTATACGTGGCGCCAATGCCGTTTGTCCAATGTGAAATGATCCTTTCGACCAATTCCTTCTGGTCCTCTATAGGCGTAACCACATAGAATGATTTTAAACCATATGTCTTAGCGGCTCTTGATATATCGTGCAAATCCAGGTTGGTCACAGCGGATGCTATAATATCGCCATTTTTATCGACCACCGGGTAATGGATCAATGCCACATATAAGTTCGACATAACTGAGATTTATTTTACCACAGAGTTCACAGAGGGTTACATTTTATTTTTTCTCTCTGTGCTCTCTGTGGTAAGATTTAATTATTTCTTCAATTCGCAGGGACCACTTTTTCAGGATTTCGATCTCTTTTTTGCCTAAACTTTTTTTCTGCAAGAGATCCGCACGTTTTAATAGCGTGCGCATCAAAGAAGATTCCAGTCGCCAATTTTCAATTTCTTCATGATGACCCGACAGCAATACCTGCGGCACCTGGCTGCCTTCAAAAGTCTGTGGGCGCGTGTAATGCGCATGTTCCAGCAGACCGTTTGAGAATGAATCCTTTTCGGCAGCGTCTTCCCCGCCAAGGGTTCCGGGTACCAGACGGGTGACGGCATCAATGATGACCATGGCCGCGAGCTCTCCGCCGGTCAGCACAAAATCTCCCACCGAAATTTCGTAGTCGATCAGGTCATGACTGATGCGTTCATCAACGCCTTCGTAACGACCACATACCAAAACCAGTCCATCAAAAGCGACCAGTTCATCAGCCAATTTCTGATTAAAACCACGTCCCTGAGGTGTCAGCAAGATCGTTTTTGCAGAAGGGGCTTTGCGGTTAGCGGCCCGAATAGCACCGGCAAGAGGTTCGGGCTTCATCACCATCCCGCTGCCGCCGCCGTAAGGCCTGTCGTCGGTTACGTGGTGTTTATCTGCAGCGTAGTCTCTGATATTCAGGGTTGAAGCGAAAATCTTCTTTTGATCGATTGCCCTCCTGATAATCCCGTGGTCCCAAAAAGGGTCAAACATTTCAGGGAAGATTGTGAGTACAACAAATTTCATTAACGTTCTTTCAGCCCGTCGGGTAATTCAACCTGCATTATCTTCTGATCGATATCTATAACCCGCACAATCGATTTAAGGGCTGGAATCAATATTTCCCGGTCATCTTTTTTTTTAACGACATATACATCATTGGCGCCGGTTTCGATAATCGAATCCAGCCGTCCGATGTACCGATCTTCTGTTGTGTAAACGTTCAACCCAATAAGGTCAAACCAGTAATAGGTACCGTCGTCTAATTTTGGAAGTCTGGCCCTGCCGATGTAAAGCTCGGCGCCGACCAGTGCTTTTGCCTGCTTACGGTCGGCTACGTCCTTTAACGCCAACAGAGCCCCGCGAGAATGCGGCTTGACCCAGATAATCTCGTAGCTGTTTTCGCTGCCGTCGGGTGTTCGAACCAGAAGGGCCGCGCCTGGTTCGAAAACGTCTAACGATTCAGCATATGACTGGATCTTGCTGGTGCCCTTGACACCGTGGGTGCCAATAATTTCCCCAATGAGCACAACGTCCTTTTGGGGTGCTGACTTATTCAATAATTTCCAGGACAGTGCGTTTTTTTATTTTGGCAGAAGCTGCATTCAATATTGTCCGCATGGCCCGTGCGGTTCTGCCCTGTTTGCCGATGACTTTCCCTAGATCCTCTTTGGCGACTTTAAGTTCCAGGACCGAGGTCTGATTCCCCTCAACCTCTGTAACGCTGACCTCTTCCGGATTATCCACCAGTGCTTGAGCGATATAGTTGATCAGATCTTTCATAGCGCCATCTCCTTTTTTTGCCGGTTGAGAAACAGGGGGGATGAACGACTGCACTAGTTATTGTTAGCAGAAAAACCTTCTCTTTTCAAAAGGCTTTTTACAGTATCTGATGGAATCGCACCTTTTTCAATCCAGTATTTAATTCGATCTGAATTTAACGATACCTTTACCGGATCAACCAAAGGATCGTATGTGCCCACTTTTTCCAGAAATTTGCCATCCCTGGGGCTTTCGCCGTCAGCAACAACAATTCGATAGAACGGTTTTTTCTTGGTTCCGTGTCTTGCCAGCCTAATTCTAACTCCCATTATGAATTCTCCTTCAGAACGGCAGCATTCCTGGTCCCATTCCGCGCATGCCGCCTTGATTCAATTTTTTCAGCATTTTTAAAACTTGGGTATAATTTTTTAAAAGTTTGTTGATATCCTGTACCCGGGTTCCGCTTCCCCGGGCGATTCGTTTGCGGCGGCTGCCATTTATAATGGAATGATTCCGCCTTTCCTTGGGGGTCATGGAATTGATAATGGCTTCAATTCTGACAAACTCCTTTTCATCAACCTGCAGATTCTTCAGCTGTTTCATCTGTCCCATGCCCGGCATCATTTTCAACAGATCGGTAAAAGACCCCATCTTACGAATCTGAACCATCTGGTCGCGAAAATCCTCCAGGGAAAATTGACTTTTTCGCAGTTTCTTTTCAAGCGCTTGCGCCTGTTTCTGATCGACAACATCCTGGGCCTTTTCAATTAGGGTGAGGACGTCTCCCATGCCCAGAATACTGGAGGCCATGCGATCCGGGTGGAATGCTTCAAGGTCGCTCAGTTTTTCACCCACTCCGATAAACTTAATCGGCTTACCGGTTATGGATTTAATGGAAAGCGCGGCTCCACCGCGGGCATCGCCATCCATTTTGGTGAGCACCACACCGCCGATATCCAGGGTCTCATTAAATGATTTGGCGATATTAACCGCATCCTGGCCGGTCATGGCGTCGGCCACCAATAAAATATCTGTCGGTTTGACGGCACTTTTAATATTCGCCAGCTCAGCCATCAGCTCTTCATCGATATGCAGGCGCCCGGCCGTATCCAGCAAAAGCGTATCGCATCCTTGCTGATGCGCGGCGGTCTGAGCCTCCTGACAGATTTTAACCGGATCCTGATCCGTGCTGGATGGGAAAACCGGTACATCCAGCTGATTGCCCAGTTTTTGAAGCTGATCGATAGCGGCCGGTCGGTAGACGTCCGCCGGAACCAGATAGGGTTTGCGACCTTTTTTTCTTAAGAAAACTGACAGCTTGCCGGCTGTTGTTGTTTTACCGGAGCCCTGAAGGCCCACGAGCATCACCGATACAGGACTTGTTCCCGAAAGATTCAGCTGCTCATGGCGGGCACCCATTAATTCAGTCAGGGCTTGATTAACAATTTTTATAACCTGCTGACCGGGCGTCAGGCTTTGCATGACCTCCTGGCCCATTGCCCGCTCTTTGATCTCGGCGATGAAATTTTTAACGACGCGATAATGGACATCGGCTTCAAGAAGGGCCATGCGGACTTCTTTCAGTCCCTCCTCGATATTTTTCTCCGTTAATTTGCCATGCCCTTTAAGCTTTCGGAAAATGGCGGTCAGTCTATCGCTTAAGCTGTCTAGCATGCTTTTACCTGGCTGAGTTCATAAATTCTTGAAAATATAATTAAAAAAATGCTATGTCAAGTAAATTATAATTGATCCATAAGCATAGAAAACCACGAAGATCACGAAGAGCACAAAGAATGACGTTCGATGTATGGCTTTAAAGATGCTTCGTTAACTTCGTGCCCTTCGTGGTGCAATACGTTCTGATGTAAAAATAAAAAATACAATTTTGGAGTTCAAAGACAGTGTGTGATCGAAAATGAAACGTTCCGATAAAAAAATAAACATCCTGGAGCTATCCAAAGAGCGCTTTGCCAGCTGGCTGGAGGGCCGGCAGATTGAATCCTATCGGGCCGCACAGGTTTTTAAATGGATTTATTTGCGTCAGGCGGATCGATTTGACCTGATGACCGATATCGCCAAAGACATCCGTCCGATTTTGGAAGATCATTTTACAATCGACCGCCTGCAAACCGAAAACGTTGAAACGTCTATAGACGGTTCACGGAAATATCTGTTTAAACTGGAAGATGGAGAACGGATCGAAAGTGTTCTTATTCCGGAGCGCGATCATTACACCCTCTGCATTTCCAGTCAGGTGGGATGTGCTCAAGATTGCCGGTTTTGTTTAACCGCCAGTGGCGGATTTCAGCGCAATTTGAGCAAAGCGGAAATCGTTTCCCAGGTAAGGGATATCAAGAATGAACTGCAAGATTCGATGCCGCTGAGCAACCTGGTTTTTATGGGAATGGGCGAACCCCTGACCAATTACAAAAATCTGGTAGCCGCCATCCAGGCTATCACCGACAGCAGCTTCGGACTTGGCTTTGCCAGCCGGCGGGTAACCGTATCAACGGCGGGCATTGTATCCAGGCTGGCTGACCTGGGCCGCGATACCCGGGTAAACCTGGCCATCTCGCTTAATGCCACCGATAACCAAACCCGCAATCGTATAATGCCGATCAATCGGAAGTTTCCCATCGAAAAACTGCTGAAGGCCTGTCAGCAATTTCCGCTGCCCGGCGGGCGCAGGATAACCTTCGAATATGTCCTTTTAAAAGATGTCAACGACTCGGTCGAAGATGCCTATCGCCTGGCCAAACTCCTGCGGCCGATCAAATCAAAAATAAATCTCATCCCTTTCAATTCTCATGAAGGCTGCCAATATCAACGACCGGACGAAGATACCATTCTTCGATTTCAGAAGATTTTGATCGATAAGAACTATACGGTCATGATTCGCCAGAGCAAAGGGCAGGATATTTCGGCGGCCTGCGGGCAGCTGGCCGTTAAGGCAGCGGACAGTAAACAGAAAACAGATGACAGAGGTTAGAAAACAGAAGACAGATGTCAGAGGACAGCAAACAGATGACGGAGGACAGAAAACAGAAGTCAGATAGGGTAGTTTCATTCTCCAGCTTTTACCATCTGTCTTCTGTCGTCTGACTTCTGTCCTCTGACACCTTACACCTGATCCGCCTCTGGCCGCCGAAAATGGCCAGTTTGATCGAAAAAGAGACTTTGTAGTTTCATACGAGCTATATGGTATAGGGTATAAGGTTGAGGGCGCAGGGCGGATGCATGCGATCTAATCTGATTTTTTTCGTACTCGTACTCGTGCTCGTCCTCGTGAATCAGAATTTTATAGGGGACGAGGGACGAGGACGAGTACGACGACGATGGCGGTAGCTGCCGCGCCGTAGCTCAAAGAGCTAAAGCGGTTCATCTGACCTCTGTCATCTGTCTTCTGTACTCTGAAACCTGACCCCCGAAATTTAAATAAGCAGTTTCTTGAAATCACCGGTGGGTATACCGATGACCTCGATGGTATCCTCACCGTGAGGCGTTTTGACCACGACATCTATGAGTGTGAGGTTGGAGGCCTTGCTGTAGCCCACGCATATCGAACCCGTCAGATAAATCACATCTTTTGCTCCCCCATGAGGGACCAACGCTGTAGGACCGGGGTAATCTTTGACATCGATAACCGTATCGGTTTGCGGGTTGTGGTATTTCAAAATGTTTTCGTTATCTTTTTCGGTGCGCCCGACAATCAGCTTGGTGTCCGGATTTAGACGAAAATGGCGACCGTATTTTAAAAGGTGCAATTCTTCTTCGGTACAGTTTTCCTGATGCACAAACAGATCTTTTAGTCGTCTGGAATAACCGACGTCGGTCAACAGACAGCCACCGGCCGGGGCAGGGTAATCGGTAAGGCCGTATTTTTTGGCCAGCGCTATTTGAGACTTGCGACCCCGACCCGCAAAGTCCAGCAGGCGTTCCCGGTTTACCAGTCCTTCCTTTTCCGGGATGGTTTCCGCAAGATTTTTGGCGCTTAACGGTCGCAAAATGTACCCCTTAAAGCCGGAGTGTTTCTCTACATACAGCAGGGATGATTTGTTTTGGGACATCGGCCGCTGGCCGAGGACTTCACCGCTAAACAGAAAGTCAAAATCTTTTTCCTTCATCATCTCGCCGGCCAGTTTGAACATGAGCGCGTGACAATCCATGCACGGGTTCATTTGTTTGCCGTAACCGGCAGGCGGATTGCTAAGCATTTTTATGTAAATGGGATAAATAGGTTTAACGGTTAAGGCAATGCCCGTTTTTTCGGACGCCTTGCGGGCTTTGGCTGCCGTAAAGAACGGCGTTTCAAATGTGATCCACTCAACATCAATTCCCTGGTCGCGTAACACCAGGCCGGCCAACGTGCTGTCCAGACCGCCGGAGCACAAGCCCAGGGCGCGTACTATTTGTCTTTTCGTATTCATAGCCTATCGTCGGCTTTTGATATTTTTTTAGCCAAGCGCCATTAATTCTCTGTTTGTTGTTCGTTGACTGTGGCCGGTTGCCGGTCTGATATTTTTCTGTCTTGACTGTTTTTATAAAACCAGCGTATATCCCTCGCCTAATTACATCATTCAAGCACAATAACTTCACAATAGGCTTTAAAGGCGATTTTTGCAACTGACTATGGGCTACTGACCACGGACCAATTGAATGGACCTCAAAACGCGGACTGACAAGATACGTAAAATACTAAGAACCATCTATTCTGACGTCAAGACCCCGTTAATTCATCAAACACCCTTTGAACTGCTGGTTGCCACCATTCTATCCGCGCAGTGCACCGACAAACAGGTGAATCAGGTTACCCCGGTACTTTTTAAACGTCTTAAAACGCCTGCCGATTTTGCCGGTGCACCCTTTAAAACGATTGAAAATTTGGTTCGCCCGACCGGCTTTTTCCACAATAAAGCCAAAAATATTAAAAATTGTTCTAAAACGCTTATAGAGAAACATAACGGCAAGGTACCCCAAACACTGGAAGAACTGGTCAAACTTCCCGGAGTGGGGCGCAAGACCGCCAATGTCGTTTTAGGGGCCGCCTTCGGCATTCCCGGAGTCGTGGTGGACACTCATGTGGCCCGTATTTCAAACCGACTCGGTCTAACTTCAAACAAAAATCCGGTCAAAATCGAATTTGATTTAATGGGCCTCCTTCCTCAAAAAGCCTGGAACGATTTCTGCCTGCGGCTCATTTTTTTTGGTCGTTCCATATGCAGTGCTCGAAAACCAAAATGCCCGCAATGCCCTCTGGAGAAATTATGTCCCTGGCCGCATAAAACCACTTAGCGATGCTGAATTACGGATCTCAAGCCACCCCGCATCCTCATTTTAATAAGGTATAAAAACAGTGTTGTATCAATTTATACAATGCAGTTGGAAGTTTGTATAAAAAGTCAACTGGGATTTTCCTTAATTCCGTTATTTTGTAACTGCAATTTCTTCTGCCAAGCGGCTCCTTTGAAATCAAATCCCCTTAATCGCATTTTCCGTATCAAAATCAGGATATAAGCTGGTCAATTGTTATTATTGGTTGTTATTAGTAAGATATTTTTTATTATACTTATAATATTGACAAATAATTACAATAAAAGCTATATAGCCACTTTGTTTAAAACGACCCAAGGATTTTTATTTGCTCATGCTTCCAAAAGGCAGAATCTCTATGAAAAAACTATTTTCCACCAAAGAGGTCGCTGAATTTTTAAATGTCAATGAAAAGAGGGTTTACACCCTAGTTGCCGAAAAAGGCCTGCCGGCTTCCAAAGTAACTGGTAAATGGCTTTTTCCGAGACATCTGGTGGAACAGTGGGTTGAAACCCAGACCATCAACTATCCGGACACCGGCCACCTTTTGCCGCTCCAGCAGGGAATACTCATACTTGCGGGCAGCAACGATCCACTGCTGGACCGTTCCATTTCGCTTTTTAACACTCATTTTCAAGCGCCTCTGGCCGTTTTCGGTAATCTGGGCAGCATGGGAGGCCTGCGGGCATTGCGGCAAAACCTTTGCCACATGGCCTCAAGTCACCTGTTGCAGGAAGATGAAGAAGAGTACAATTTTGATTATGCTTTTCAGGAGCTGGATTTAATGCCGGCCGTGGTCAATTTCTGCCGTCGTGAGCAGGGCATTCTGGTGCCGGAAGGCAATCCCAAAAAAATATCTGGTGTCGCTGATCTGGCCAGACCGGAAATCCGAATCGTCAATCGACCGCTGGGTACCGGCACCCGTTTACTGCTGGATCGGGAATTTAAAAAAGCCGGCATTGATGGTGAAAAAATTGATGGTTACGCCCACGAGGTCCACCGGCACCTGGAGGTGGGGCTGGAGATTTTAGGCGGCCGCGCAGACGCCGGTCCCGGCATCGGTGCGGTTGCCGGATTATTAAATATTGGATTCATCCCGATTCGCTGGGAACGATTTGATTTGATGATTTTAAAGGATCGATTCTTCGATGAAGGGGTTCAAAAGTTTTTAGGCCTTTTACACGAAAAGGAGTTTAAACAGCTGAGCGATAAAATATCGGGTTATGATCTCAGTGTTTCCGGGAAGATGATTTATCCGGACGCAGATGACAGAGAACAGAGGACAGAAGACAGATGACAGGAGTCAGAAGTCAGATGACAGCGGACAGAAGACAAAGAACCGATAACAGCGGATGGAGAACCGAAGATAAATAAAGGAACATAGGCTTTTTATAACGATCTGGGACCTGCAATAAAAAAAGAGCACGTGATGAAACAGATGAGTATACGAATTATTTTAGTGATTTTAGCATTTTGTTTTTTTAGCACGAATGGTTTGGCAGGGGAAAAAATTATCAAGATGTCCACGACAACCAGTACCCAGGCCTCCGGACTGCTGGACGTTCTTTTGCCGGAGCTGGAAAAGGATACGGGAATTCAGGTCAAAGTAATTGCCAAAGGCACCGGAGCAGCCATTCGTGACGGCATGGACGGAAATGTGGATGTGATTTTTGTTCACGCCAAAGCCCGTGAAGAAAAATTTGTTCATGAAGGTTTTGGAACCAAACGCTATGCGGTGATGCATAATGATTTTGTCATTTTAGGTCCTGCAAAGGATTCGGCCGGAATAAACGGACTCACCAATGCCGCAGAAGCGCTAAAAAAAATTGCAGGCGCGAAAGCCGCATTTGTTTCCCGGGGAGATGATAGCGGCACGCACACCAAAGAGCAGGAACTCTGGGAATACACCGGTTTGCCGCTGGAAAAAAAGATGCAAACCATTTTGAAAAAGGGGAAGAAAAAAGAAATCAGTTTTATCCACCCCCCGGGATTGGGGCAATGGTATCTTTCCATCGGGCAGGGAATGGGCAAGGCACTGACTTTTGCGGATGAAAAACAAGCCTATATCATGGCGGATAGAGGCACCTATATTAAATATAAATTCGGACGGGACGTGCCGATTGACCTGGTTGTATTATGTGAAGGCGATCCAGCCCTTGCCAATCCCTATGGCGTGATTCCGATCAATCCAAAAAAACACCCGCATGTAAAATATGATTTGTCCAAAACATTTGCCCAATGGCTGGTATCCAAAAGAGGACAGACGGTGATTGCAAATTACAGGCTTTTGGGAAAGCAGCTGTTTTATACGGATGCGATTAAGTAAAAACGATTCTATTAAGAATGGGCGTTAAATATACTCCGCTGGAATTAAGCGATTAATCATCATAATGAAGTTGGAGGTTTGAGGTTGGAGGCAAATCAGTTTTGATCATTGCCCGAATTCAAGTTTTTGCCTCCAACCTGAAGCGAAGCGCTCTAAAAGTACGCTCTATGTTACTTTAAAATCGACCCGCCGCAGGCGGACCTCAATTTTAGGCACTCTAGGCATTTTAGTGCATTTTAGGCATTTACCTTATGAATCTACTGATTGACAGTTTTATTTCTGCCATTTCGCTGGTGATTTCAATGGATAAGGAGATGGTCAACATTGTTACTGTCTCTTTAAAGGTCAGCGGCTATTCAACCCTTTTTGCCAGTCTTCTGGGGATTCCGATTGGGTTCTTAGTGGCATTTGAATCATTTCCGGGCAAAAGATTTATGATTACCTGCCTGAATACGCTGCTGGCGGTTCCAACCGTGGTGATCGGGCTCTTTGTTTATGCGTTTATTTCCCGCAGAGGGGTATTGGGGTTTTTCGATCTGCTGTACACCCAGAAGGCTATTGTTATTGGCCAGACCTTATTAATTTTGCCGGTTGTTGCTGCCTTTACGATCGCTGCTATCAGCAGAATAGATCAGCGCTATCGCAAAACGGCCATGACCCTGGGGGCCAATCGATTGCAGACCGCTTTTGTAATATTCAGAGAAGCGCGCTACGGCGTTGTAGCCGCAGTGATTGCCGCCTATGGTCGCGTAATTTCCGAAGTGGGAATCAGTATGATGCTGGGCGGAAACATTCGGAGTTTTACCCGGACGATGACCACCGCCATGGCGCTGGAGTACGACAAAGGGACCTTTACGCTGGCAGTGGCTCTGGGAATGGTGCTTTTGGGCCTGAGCTTCGGGATGAACCTGTTATTTCATTTATTTCAGGGAAGGGTCCGGTCCTGATGCTTTTTAATATTTCAGATCTTACCAAAAAATATAGTGACCGGACGATCCTGGATATCCCCGCGCTAAGCTTTAAAAAAGGCGCAATATACGGACTTCAGGGACCCAACGGTGCCGGCAAGACCACCCTTTTAAATATTTTAGCACTCTTGGAAATTCCCACCTCAGGCATTGTTTCTTATAAATCAGAGCCGGTGCAGTATTCAGAGCCTTCTCTTCAGCCGTTGCGAAAAGAAGTCGTTCTGGTTGATCAACTGCCGCTCCTCTTTACAACCACCGTATTTAATAATATGGAATTCGGCTTGAAAATTAGAAGAATTGAAAAAGAAGAGCGAAAGCGCAGAATTCTCAATGGTCTAGAAATGGTAGGGATGGAAGATTTTGCCCAGCTGCCGGCTTATCAGCTTTCAGGCGGAGAAACGCAACGGGTAGCTTTAGCGTCCCGATTGATTTTAAAACCGGAAGTTCTGCTGCTGGACGAACCCACCGCCAATGTGGATGCAGCCAGTGCCCGGCAGATCAAAGACGCCTCCTTGATGGCGCGCCGGGAATGGGGCACCACCTTAATCATTGCCAGCCATGATCGGGACTGGCTTTATGAGGTATGTGATGAGGTGATGCATCTGTTCAGAGGCCGTCTAATTGGCGCCGGTGAGGAAAATGTCATTTTCGGTCCCTGGCACTCGCATAAAGACAGCCTGTGGGAGAGAAAATTGCCGGACGGACAGCGCATATACCTGCCCGGAGCACCCGGACCGGACGCGGTGGCCCTCATTGAGCCAACTTCAATAACCCCTCTAACGGAGACAAAGCGGGATGCATCGGGCGCCAATATTCTTGAAGGAATTGTTTCGCGCTTAACACTTGAAAAAATGTCTGCAGAAATTGTGGCAACCATTTTAATCGGCAACCTGCCGTTTACCGTAAAATTGTCCACCCAAAAGATCCGCCAGGAGAATCTTTATCCCGGCCAGAGGGTAACGCTTCATTACTCCCACAATTCCGTAAAATGGCTTTAAAATGGTTTCAAAACCCTAATCTCTTGTCGGATCTGGTGTCAGGCTGCTGGTCGCCGGCCCGCAGGTTTCGCAGAGCAAAGAATGATTAATTAGCCACGGACCCACACAGACTCACACGGACCTTTTGTTCGGCCGACATTGGCCGAACAAAAACAGTCAATCGCTTCGCGATTAGAATAAATATGTGCTCAATTAACCTTATGAGATTGATTGAATTCTGTTGCCTGAAAATACATCTTAAGATGGTTTGTACTGTTGCCCGCAGGGCTGACAGTTTTTCCTCGGGCAAAGTCGCCCGAGGAAAAGATTTGTCTGTGTAATTCTGTGTGGGTCTGTGGCTAATAAAAAAATCAGCGTGCATCAGCGTGCGTCTGCGGTTAATTACTCTGCCGGATTAAGCCGGAAAACGACAACTCAGAGCCCCTGGCGGACAACTCAGGCCGGAAAACGACAAGTCGAAAATAAAGCTCAAAGCTGATGGCTGAAAGCAATTATCTGCGCAATTTGCGTAATCTGCGGACCCGAAACCAGAAGCCAGCATCGAGGTGCGAGCAGCCAGTAGCCAGTGTCCAGTAGCCGGAGTCTGACGTCTTGACCCAGAACCTCTGAACCTTTTTTAAAAAATGGCAGAAATATACCGGATGGCGATGAGGGTCATCGTAAGGATGAGGATCATTTTTATGATCTTGGCCGGCAGATACTTCTGAAGACGGGCGCCGCAATATATACCCAAAAAACCGCCGGCGCCGAATAAGGCGCCCAGCGTCCAGTCCGGTGCAATGGCCAGACCGGTATGGGCGAATAAAGGCGCTATCCCTACATAAAAAACGACGCCTGCTATTGATGTGACAAAAGTGGCCATCAAGGTGGCTCCGGCGATGGTGTATATCGGCAAACCGAAAAAGGCGACCAGAA
>PVMK01166957.1_pt1 | contig 23193 bp, 18 predicted proteins | sample 1853481 | NCBI WGS metagenome assembly PVMK01 (sample SAMN08533507, study PRJNA380276) | Marine sediment metagenome, whole genome shotgun sequencing project. | reverse complement strand
TGGTGTTGGTGAAGATCACTGGAGCAATTTCGCTACGGAGTTGCCTGCGGATATAGCTAATGGGGAGTATTACATTGGCGCCATTGTGGAAGACTTTGATGAGTTGAAGATTTATGAAGACAGTAATATCAGCAACAACACCAGATATGATACAACACCAATTACAGTTGCCAATGCGGATTCACCTCCATCAAATATATCCAGCGGTCATAGCGGTTCTTGGTACAACTCCGACCAAGATGGTCATGGGTTAAATGTTCAAACTTTAGACGACACCAAAACAGTGATCTATTGGTACGTGTATCACACTGACGGCACACCGATGTTCTTGATAACAGTTGGCACAAATGACGGTAACCGTACTTCCGGTACGACTTATTACCACACTGGCATGAAATTCGGTGACTTCAATCCCGATGATGTTCAGCAGACGGTCTGGGGAACATCCACAGTTACCTTTCATGACTGCAATAACCTGACTCTTGAATATTCATCAGATGATCCTGCGTATGGCAGTGGAACCATACCTATGACACGACTCACCTTTACTTCTGGTCTTCCATGTTCAGATAGCCAGTGAACCCGACAAGAGCCGTCAATCACTGGCGGCTCTATCAATGAAAACACCTTGAAAGCCAGGGGGCAGCAATCAGGGTGCAGTTAAAGTATCCGTGATTTTATGCAGTCTGTCTGTAGGTGGTTTCCTTGAATATGTGTAGGTATATTCTGAAAGTTGGTTGCACCCTGGCCAGAAGATTCTAAGTAATAATTTCAAACTTCACACTGTGATCAGAACTGTGACCAGAGAAATTTTAAATTCATCAATACCTTAATAATCAATATGTTATGATATTTACCAGGTGACTTAAAATCCCTCGGTAGAAATACCGTGCCGGTTCGATTCCGGCCCCGGGCACCATCTTAAAGCAACTGAACAGGGACAAGGTCTGGCTTCGAGGTGGCCGTTGTTACTACTAAGAGTAATGGTTGGGCGGAAAAATGCCAATAGTATGCGTTACGTTGGTGATCTATTTGGTCCGCTGTTGGCCGTTTTGAGTCCTTCGTCTCGCTGAAAATTAACCCTGGTGAATAACCGCTCATTGGCAAGAACCGGCACCTCAATAGCTGTTATGGCGAATAGGAACTAACGGCCAACTTCGGACTCTGAGAGCAAGGCATTTATTGCTGACTCATATCCTTTCAGGGACTGATAAGATAACATTTTGCATCATGCGTCGACTTACTGAACCTTATATATCTAACTGTTTAAGCCGTTGACCCGTAAATTTAGTTCTTTGCCGTCCCAAGCAACCAAGTAAGTCCCTTGAGAATAATTTGGTGACGCTCTGGTTTGCTCTATCTTTGGAGTAATTTATTTCACTCACTGATGTTAACTACTACACGACCACGAATTTTACCTGCGATTAACTCTCCGGCCACTTCAACTACTTCGGTCAAGCTTATATCAGCAGAAATATCTTCAAAAACAGCTGGGTCCAGAATATCGGCGAGGCGTTGCCATGCTTCAAGCCTATCTTCTTGTGGTCACATCACACTATCAATACCCGCTAAGGTCACTCCAGCCACTGCAAGCTCGAAGAAATTGCTGGCACCGATTAATGCGGGTGGCGCAACCACACAGTGGGCAACAACCAGTTTCTTGTTGTTGCTTAGTCGCCATATCGTAAGAATTGGTGTGAATACCTTCCTCGGTAGTAAGGAAGGTCATATTGAAGGCGGTGAATCTGTTACGCTTTTATATACCACATCCGCCAAACCATGAGCCGAAACCTCATCGAGTAGCATTTAAGAAGACTATGACCAAGACCAGGGAGTACCAGGGTGAGATTTGAGAGTTACCTGGAAAGGATTGGATATGAAGGCAGCGTTAAACCAGATTTGGACTGCCTGAAGAAAATCCACTTGCACCAGGCGTTGAATGTGCCGTATGAAAACCTGGATATACAGTTGGAACGCCCGGTCGATCAGGACATCAAGCGGATTTTCGATAAAATCGTCAAGAATGGGCGCGGCGGCTGGTGCTATGAGTCGAACGGACTTCTGCAATGGGCGCTTGAAGAAATTGGCTTTGACGTTACCCGTTGTGTGGCAGGTGTATTGAGAAATGAGCGCGGGGACGCGATACTTGGAAACCACCTCATTTTGTTGGTGCAACTGGATGACTTGTATCTTGCCGATCTAGGATTGGGAGACGGTATTCGGGAACCTGTTCCGATTAAACCCGGTTTATACGTTCAGGATGAACTGGTGTTCAGGTTAGAGAAACTGGATGATGGTTATTGGCGCTTTCACAATCACGGTTTCGGCGACCCCACGCAGTTTGATTTCAAAACCATTCCCGCCAACGAGCAGTTGCTTACTGATAAGTGTCACTTGTTGCAGCATGATGCAGAGTCAGTTTTCGTGCAGAACCTTGCTTGCCAGATCATGACAACTAATTCCGTCACTTGCCTTACAGGTCAGGTTCTTAGACACAAGACGAGCGAAGGCACTACAAAAAAGCTGCTGAATTCAGCCGAAGAACTGGAAGACACCCTGTTTAAGGTATTTGGTATTCGAGATCCAGATACCAGATCAGTCTGGTCCAGAGTACGACATCGGCATATCGAGTTGTTCGGCGAACAGAGTATTGATGAAATTGATTTAGCTGGTTTCTAAGAGCTAGTACCATTTTGTATGGCTGAGAAGTGTATAGCAAGGTGGGCGCGATTCACTTAGCGTAATTGGTATTGCCGATCACTCGACTACGCTAATGACATCCGCTTCCATAAAAAGAACAAAGCCGGGATGAAAGGTGACCGATGTGGAAGAACGGGTGGCTTTAAGCCGCAATTTCAGCAAACCTGAGAGTCCGGTTTTGGCCGTTTTGAGTCCTTCGTAGTGCTGAAATTCATGTCAGACAAGTAGCTGCTTACTGGCAGGAACCGGCACCTCAATAGCTGTTATGGCGAATAGGAACTAACGGCCAACTGCGGACCTTTAGGGATTTGAATCCATTCCTTTTTGTGGTGCGCCGCTGCCGACCTTCTCCGCCCTGACCTTGAAGGTCAATCCAATCAGGCTTTACTCTTCAGCGACTTGTGAATGGCCTTGAGGTAGTGCTTGACCTCGGCCTGGTCGGCTAACAGCACGCGGTCATAGGCTCGCTTTGCAGCCCGTTCCTCTTCCTCGCTCTCGGCAACGGGGATGAACTCGGTGCCGGAGCCCTCCTGATTCGCCTCGACCACGGCGTGATCGCTGTAAGCGGCGATTACCACGTCATAGCCGCCTTTCCCCATCTCCTGCGCAAAATCCGTCTCGTTTTCCACGAGGTGCACCGCGTGTCCGGACTGCGCCAACGCCTCGGCCAGCTGCCTGGCCCCTTCCGATTGGCTGTACACCAGCACGCTGCCGGGCAGCGGCGCGGCGTAAACACGGTAGGAGACGCCTTTACCAACGCGATACAGGCTGTCACCGCAGGCGAAGACTTCTAGGGAAAGGAACAACGTAACCAATGCAATGATTGCGGTAATTGGCGACTTCATGAAATCCTCCAAAACTCAAGTGGAATGATTACTATAAGTATATACCTATCATAAGAGAAAAAGTTGTGCAATTTTGGCCACTTAGGTCGAAACGTCCTGTTCCGGTTTTGCTATGCTTGGGTAATATGACTCGCACGCCAATCCTGACCGATGCCTGATCCATCAAAATTCACCAGACTGCGTAAGCGCCGAAGTCTTGAGGTGGCAGCCGTATTCGTCTGCGGATTGTTTGCCTATCATATTGCGCTGCAACTTGGCGACCGTGTCGTTGTCGATCGGTCAAGGATGAACCTGCTGGAGCACCAGGTACAGCAGTTGCAGGACGAGAACAATCAACTGTTCGAAGAACTGTTCAGCCAGAAACCGAACTACGACCCCATGGCCGACGTGGGCAGCCTGCCTTACGACGGCGAAACCGATGCCCGGGCGGCCGTTAAAGAGGCCCGGGAACGGGCGCGGCAGGAAGGGAAGTTCCTAATGGTAACTTTCGGCGCCAATTGGTGCCCGGATTGTCGCAACCTGCACCGTCACCTCAAGAGCGACGTGGTCAGGTCCTATACCGCCGACCGATTCCTGTTCGTAAACGTCGACGTCGGCAAACTGAACCAGAACAGGGACCTGGTGCAGGAACTGGGCGTTTCCCTGCACCTGGGCATCCCGGTGGCCATATTTTTCGACGCGACAGGTCAGGTGATCGGGGCCACCAACAACGGCGAACTCGAGCCGGCGCGGCACTATACTTCCCCCAGATTCTGAAATTCGTCCGCGACGTTGCCGAACCGTTGCGAATCCTGGCTCCCGACGCGGTCCGTTGAGTGGCCGCCTGCGATGGCGTTTTTAACGCTGCTTGATCTAATCCGGACACCCGCTTGTGCAAAAAAATTTGTGTCATCTGATTGTATTTACAGGAAAGTCTGTGTTAAAACTAGTTCGGACGTTCCAATAATCTGATTCGGGAGGTCAAACCATGTTTCGAGTTGCGCTTGTCAGTGCCTTGTTAACCGTGATGTCAGTCACGGAAGCCCAGGAAAGTAAACCTGATTTCGACGACAGTATCCGCCTGGATTACTACTACGTACATACGGCTGACTTCACCTCCGATGCTCTCACATTCGATGCCGGTACCACGGACTCGCACGCCATCCAGCTTTCCGGCGTCTTCTCCCTGAACGAAAAGTGGCAGCTTTTCGGGGGCATCGTGTACGTGCAAAAACGTCTCGTTGATCCCATCGGCTACGGGACCCACAACCCCCGCGTGGATTTTTGGGAATACACGCCACCGGACCTTAGGTTCGTCGATGACGGCGATTACCACGGCGGGTTACAGGATCTTAACTTTGGCGTGCAATACCTTGCCCTTGATGGGCCACTGAGGATTTCGCCGTTTATTTCTTATGGGACGCCCGTTTCGGATTATCCGATTTATGGCGGTGCGGTCATTGGTAAGGGACTCAACGAACTGCACCTGGGCGCATCGCTGGATTTCACCCCGTATTTTTCGGACTGGACCTTCCAGGCCGACATCTCGTACGCAATTTCGGAAAAAGTGGTGGGTGTCGATCTCAATTACTGGCTGATGTACCTGTCGGCGAGCTATTACGTAACCCCCCGGTTCGCCCCACGCCTTTTTCTGACCAGCCGCAGAGCTCCGAACGCACTCAGCTACCCGGAAGATTTTGAACCCTACGAAGAAAAATACGACAACGAGAATGGCTGGCGCCACGACCAGACCATAAAACACGAATACATCAACGTCGGCATCGGTTTCGATTACAACGTCAGCGAGCTTTACGGGATTTCCGCGACGTATTACCGGACAATCGAAGCCGAAAACCTCCTTGAAATCGATAAGGCGTTCAACGTCGGATTCACGCGCAGGTTTTGACCTGATCTCGCGGTGACCCTGGCGCTGACGCGTTACTTCAGCGGGGACTGATCCAGGGCGACATCGAACTCTGCCAGCGTGGAAGGCAACAGCTTGCGCTTCGCTGCCTGGCGTTCCTCCACGAGGTGAATCAGGGCCTGGTATTCGGGGTCTTCCGCATACCGTTGAAAACAGAACGAGTCCAGGATGACAGGGAGCCAGGGCAACCGGGGACTGTCCTTGACGCGTTGCAGTGTTTTCAGGGCTTTATCGTCCTGTTCCATAATCGCCAGGCCGCAGGCTCCGTAAGCCTTGTTCCACCAATCGGGGATCGTCTCCCAGATCTCGACTTCGAAAAAATCCGCCAAATCCTTCGCCAAGCCGGTCTGGCCGGCACCCGCCAGGGCGTTCACCAGGGCAAAATAGCCTTCAGTGTCGGCAGCCGAGCGCACCCTTTGTTCCAGCAAGGTATCGGGTTGTCCGGTCGTGCTCAGGATATGGATCGCTGACTCGAAGTGCCCAGTCGCGTTGTAGGCGAACGCGAGCAGGTAGCGGAGTTCCACATCCTGTGGCCGCTCGATGACCATGAACTCGGCTTGATCGATCAGCTCCTCGTAGCGCCGCATCAGGAACAGCAGGCCGATGCCCGGTTCCGGCTCGAGTCGCAGGGCCGTCTCGAAGTCGCCCATCAGCGTGTAGAGCTCCGCCAGTTTCGAGACGTGGTCCGGGTTGTCCGGCTCGCGGTCCCGCGCACGCAAGGCCCAGGCCACGGACTCATCGATCCGGCCGGCCAGTTCCAGCAACCGGCTGGTCACTCGGTAGGCTTCAGCGGTGTCGAAGTTCTGTTGCATTCGTTCGATGACCTCATGCATGTCGTCCAGCCTTCCAGCTTGCCCGTAGAACTCCCCCAGCGCCGCGTAGCGCGCCAGTGAGAGCGGGTCGAGTTCCAACGCGCGTGCAAAGTACTCTGCAACGCGGTCCAAGGAGAGTTTCTGGAACCAGCGCCAGTAGGCGTTGTTGTTCAGCGCGTCCGCGTTGTTGGGGTTGAGTTCCACGGCTCGCTCGAACGCCGTGCCCACCTCGGGCAGGCCCTTAGCCCAGTAGAAGGAGCCCAGCGTGTTCTGCACTTCGGAAAGGTTGGGACCCAGCGTCAGCGCCCTGAAAATCGGCGCCTCGGCGGCCTCGATGTCACCCAGGTACAACAGGGCATCGGCCAAACGGCTGTGTGCCAACGCCGACTCCGGGTCTGCTTCGGTCGCCTGGCGGTACAGGCGAACGCTTTCCTGCAGCATTTCGACGTTCACCTCCTGGCTATCCCGGACCTGCTGCAGCTTGTGGCGCGCCAGTAGCATCAGTTCATTGGCCGTGTAGTCCAGCGTTGCCGGCTCGGCCGTGACTGGCCCGGCATCGGGTATCACCTGTTGCACCAGCATCATGACGATCGAGTGCTGCACATTGACCAGCTCCCTGGGGCCGCGCTCGAAGTTCCTGGACCACAGCACCAGGCCGCTCTCGCCTTCGATCAACTGTACCGATATACGCAGCTTGTCGCCCGCGCGGCGCAGGCTGCCCTCGACCAGGTGGGTGACCCGCAAACGCTCGGAGATAGCCAACGCATCCAGGTCCTGCGCCCGGGCCGCGACGGACGAGGACCGCGCTGCCACCCGGATACCCGCCACCCGTCCTAACTGGTCTCGCAACTCGTCGCTGAGGCCCTCGCTGAGCCAGGCGTCGGCCGGGTCCTGGCTGGCGTTGACAAACGGCAGCACGGCCAAGCTGTTCGGAACGGCCGCCACGGATTTGTCTCCCGCTTGCTGCGACTGCAGGGCCGGTTCGATCAGCAGGAACAACCCTGCGGTGCCGGCGATCAGTAGCGCCACCGCGAGCGTAACGCTGGCTCTTCCCCGCCGGCTCTTAATGGTGGTACGACGGATTCCCTCCGGAGTGATGTCGAAGACCCAGGCCAGGAACATGGCCACCGGGAAGCCGACCACGAAGGCGATGACAGCCAGGGTTGGAATCCAGGCAGGCATAAAAAGGCGTTCCGCGACCGTGACCAGTATCTCGGTCGCACCCCAGGCCACCGCGATGTATACCGCGGCGGTCTGGAAGACCTTGCGCCTGCGCAGTTCGATAAAGAAAGAGCTTTCGGCCATGCCCTGAAGCATACCCGATCGGGCATCATAAGAGCTATACGGGCGTGCCGTCGGCGAGTGGGGTGGCGAATCGACAAGGGGCGTGGCACTCGACAGAAAAGGACTCTGACCCGAATGGCACTTACTTAAGGAATAAAAGCCATTGATCTGAAAAAATAACGGCTGGTCCAAGGTGATAAAGTGTGTGGTGTGAAACAACCACTCATCACCAGAGGAACCAGCCTTTATGCATCCTACCCGCAGCGTACAAGTACATCAACAAAGACGTATTCGTAAATCTGCCAGCAACAGTGATTCCTACGAATTCTTCAACATGCTCACCAGTCCTGAGTTACTGGATCAGGTAGAGGTTTTATTACCTGATCACAGAGAAAGACTGTATCCACCAACGGAGACACTGTCGATGTTCCTGGCCCAGGCTTTGAGTACAGATCGTTCTTGCCAGTGCGCGGTCAATGACGCAGCCATTAAGCGTTTGGCTGGCGGCTTGACACCTTGCAGCACCCATACAGGTGCCTATTGCCGGGCCCGGCAGCGGTTGCCGGTGGAGATGGTATCTACTCTGGTGCGCCAATCGGGCCAGCTGATGGCAGGAACGGCGCGAGATGCATGGCACTGGCGGGGGCGACCGGTGCGGTTGGTGGATGGCACAACAGTATCGATGCCAGACACACAGGCCAACCAGGCATCTTATCCACAATCACGCAGTCAAAAGCCCGGCTTGGGTTATCCATTGTGCCGCATGGCAGGCATTATCTGCCTGGGCAGCGGGGTATTGCTCGATGCGGCGATTGGCCGCTACCGGGGAAAAGGCGCTGATGAACAATCTCTACTCAGATCAATGCTGGACACGCTTAAGAGCGGGGACATTCTGTTGGGGGATGCTTTTTACGCAACCTATTTTATGTTGTGTGAATTGCAGCAACGCGGTGTGGATGCGGTGTTCGAGCAATACGGCGCACGTAAGCGTAGTACTGACTTTCGATGTGGTGAACGGTTGGGTCAACGCGATCACTTGATAGAACTATCCAAGCCAAAGCTCAGGCCTGGCTGGATGACGCAAGCAGACTATGACCAGGCTCCGGATAGACTGAAGGTACGGGAGTTGCAAACGGGCGGCAAAATACTGGTAACGACGCTGTTATGCGCGAAGAAAGTACCTAAAGCTGCTTTGAAACTGCTTTATCGAAGCCGTTGGCATGTGGAATTGGATCTACGCAATATCAAGGCTACATTGGGCTTGGGCGTGCTGAGTTGCAAGACACCGGCGATGGCTGAAAAAGAAATATGGGTGTACCTGCTGGCCTACAATCTAATCCGAATGATCATGGTGCAGGCGGCGATACATACACAGCAACTACCACGTGAACTCAGCTTCAAGCACAGCCTCCAGCTATGGCTTGCCTGGAGTCGCCAGGGAACTGCTTCCAACCACGATACAGACGCTTCAGTTCTATTGGTATTAATCGCACAACAAAGGGTTGGGAAGCGACCGGGGCGCACTGAGCCAAGGGCCTTAAAACGAAGACCCAAGCCCTTTCCTTTACTCAATCTGCCAAGGCAGCTAGCCAGACAACAGGTTCTTGAATATGGTCACCCGAAAAACGTTAAGTAAGTGCCATTCGACTCTGACCCCTCTATTCCAAAGCGGGCCGTGGATTCACTGGCCCCCGATCACGAAGTGCTGGTCGTGGCCGTACTCGGTTACACGCATTGACAAGAGTCGAGGTGCCGGTTCTTGCCAATGAGCGGTTATTCACCAGGGTTAATTTTCAGCGAGACGAAGGACTCAAAACGGCCAATACCGGCCCTTGGTGCTTATTCAAGTTGTAATGAATACGCAGCTGTCATCAAGCAGATCACCCACCCAGCGAAACACAAGTTTACGAACTCCCAATACCTACAGGTTTCTGGCAATATAGCTTTAATGCTGCCTATACTCCCCTTAAAGGGAAACCCCTGGATCATAATATGGCATCCCAATGAAATTTTTGCAGGAACTGCGAAGACGGCGCGTTTACCGGATGGCCGGCTTCTACGTTGTTAGTGCCTGGCTCGTCATTCAGGTTGCCGACGTATTTTTTCCTGCCTGGGGTCTCCCGGAAACCGCCGTGCGTTTTCTTATCATCGCCACGATATTGTGCTTCCCGATTGCGCTGATTTTTTCCTGGACCTTCGACATAACCACATCGGGTATCGTCAAAACGGAACCAACCGACCCTGGCGAAATTTTTGATAACTCACTCAAGCGCAGCGATTTCGTCGTCCTGGCCGCCTTACTCACGATCGGTGCTGCCATTGTGTTCAGCAATCTGCAAAAAATTGTTGAGGAAGTGGACGATGCGGTGGCTGCGGCCGAAAAAATTGATAACTCGGTCGCTGTGCTGCCGTTCGTTAACCTGGATACCAATCCGGACACCGGCTATTTCTCCGATGGCGTCACCGAAGAAATTCTTCACCGGTTGTCCTCGCTAAAAGCGCTGCACATACTGAGTCGAACCTCGTCTTTTGCATTTCGAAATAGCAACGAGGGTCCAGCTCGCATTAGCGAGTTGCTGGGTGTGCGTTACCTGCTGCATGGCAGCGTTCGTCGTGACAACAACTTTGTACGCGTCACTGCGCGCCTTATCGACGACACGGGCTACCAGGTCTGGAGCGAGACCTTCGATCGCAAACTCGAAGGCATTTTTGCCATTCAATCCGAGATCGCGAGTACGGTCGCCAGCCGCATCGAGCGCGAGATTATTCCTCCTGCTGAACTTCCAGCCGGGCGCACAACCACGAACATGGAGGCTTATGATGCCTACCTGGCGGGCCGCGCTTTCGTGAATACAAGAATAATCGGTTGGCAAGACAAAGCGATTGCGGCATTTGAAGAAGCTATTCGTCTGGATGAAAACTACGCTCCTCCGTATGCCGGACTGGCCGTGGCGCTGGAGCTTCGATTACAATAACGACGACCGGGCTGCTGCTCGCGAGTCCGCCGTCCGAGCGGCAGAAACAGCCATCGAACTGGACTCTGAACTCGCCGAAGGGCACGCCGCGCTTGGCTTGCTTCTGCTTGACGATAAGGTTGCTGCTTGGCGATACGGGAAACCAAAGTCGAACGCGCCGAACGGTCGTTGCGGCTGGCTCTGGATCTCGACCCGTCGCTCGCGATTGGCTACGCCTGGCTGTCTCGTGCTCTGCTGAAGCAGGGTCGTACCGAAGAAGCGCACGCCGTGCAGGAACAGGGCCTGCTCGTCGATCCGCTAAATCCCATATTGTCTGCGAGTATTGCTTCCTGGTTAACTGAACTCGGCGAACGCGAACGCGAACGTGCAGAGAGAATCCTATTGCGGCTGGTCTATCTTCCCGCCCGTCCCGCGCACGCCTACGTAGTGTTGTGGTGGCACTACTTCACTACAGGTCAATTTGACAAAACACTGCATTGGGCAAAGGACAACATACGGGCTTACGTCGCGTCCGAGGGACCCCATTCCCGTCACGCCGGATACTTGGCATGGGATTATGAGCGTCTCGGTCTGATCGAGGATGCGGACTACTGGATGGCCGATGCTATGGTGAATACGCCACAGCCGGAGGACAAATTCTACTACAAGGCCTGGCAGCTTCGAATACGGGGCGACCTGCCAGGAATTCAAGTAGAGATCGACAAGCTTCAAACAGCACTCGGCACCGATATAGACGAATTGCAGGGTATTTACGCAGCCATGTATGCAGCCGCCAATATTTCTGTCGCAAACTTTGATGTGGGCATTGATGTATTTGAGAATGCGTTTGACTCCGAGTCGCTACCCATCGTCTACTCTATGGGAATCTATCAGGGACTGGGGTTTTCACACGTACTCGCCTATGCCTATCAACAAGTTGGGCGAATTGATGAAGCGGATGTGCTTTTGAATCGACTCCATGAACAGCTCAACACATATGTTGTTGAGGAAAATATTGACTTTGGGCCGCTTCACCACGTGCGTGCACAGAACTTCGGCCTGCGCGGTGACTTTGACGCTGCCGCAGACGCTTTGGAAGCCGCTATCAAAGCCGGCTGGCTGCGATACATCTGGGTTATGAATGACCCTACGTGGGCAGAAATGATTGCCAATCCGCGTATCGCCCGCATGCTCGATGACGTCAAGGTCGAACTGGAAAGACAACGAGCCCTGGTCGAACAGGCCGATGCCGAACACGATTTTCGCGCCGAATTTGCAGCGATGCAAAGCGCCCCCGGCGACTAGCCAAAGCGAGCAGAGCGGGGACAACCACAAAGAATACGCTATAGATCAAATAGCCGTTATTGGCCTATTCTGTTGAAAAACTCGTTTGTGAGATGAGCGATTTTGCCACGTTGATTTTGATGCGAGGTTTGTGTTCCGGCTAATGCCGGATTATCACTTTTGTTTGTACTTTTATTCGTTTATTTCATGTTTTTCGGTCACTTTTAGAGCATTCCAAGTACAACAGGCGGACCTGTCCCCAGGTATATGGCCATTCGTCTGAGATTTTGCGCCGTCGCGGTCAGCAAGAACTCATCCTGAGCACCCGTCAGGCCACGCAGTCGCAACCGATCCACCTTCAGAATACGTTTCATATGGCCAAAGAGCATCTCAACCTGTTTTCGTTGGCGTCGGGTACGCCGATAGTCCGAGGTTTTTGCTACTTCCCGGGCCACATCCCGTGCAGATTCGTAAATGCTCCTGGTTACCTTCCGATAAGGTGTATTGGCACAGCACCGTTGCTTTAACGGACATACCTCGCAATCGCTTCTGATGGAACGATAGTTGATGGTGTTGTCTTTGGTGATTCCGCTACGAGGCTTACGGAATACACGGTTGTACCGCCTCAGTTCCTTACCATTAGGACAGGTGTAATGATCTGCCTCTTCATCAAAGCGGAAGTCTGAGCGACTGAAGGTACCATCGGATCGTTCACCCTTGTCCCACACCGGAACATGCGGCTCAATGTTTTTCTCGTTGACCATCCATCCCAGGAACTCAGCAGTACCATAAGCAGTATCACCAATCAGCTTTTTGGTCTTCATCGCAAAGCGGTCTTCAACCCGCTCGATCATGATCTTGGTGGACTGCACTTCCAGTGTCCGATGTGCCGGTGTCGCTTCTACATCGACAACGATGCCGGCATTGGTATCAATCAGGTAGTTGGTGGAGTAAGCATAAAAGGCCGGGCCACCGGGTGCCGCTGTCCAGCGTGCCTGGGGATCGCTGTGCGAGACTTTCTTCGACGGCGCCACTGGCAAGGTGTCATCCTCCTCCAGACCATCAAGGTACTCGCGGATCGCAGGGCCACCACCCCAGTCGTCATCATCCTCGTGATGGCGTTGCCGACTGGCATCGGCCTTGACCACGCTGGCATCCACTGCAAAGCCTTCGCCGCTCACCAGCCCGGCATTGATACATCGTTCCAGCACCTGCTCGAATACAAAACGGAATGCTTCGGCTTCCCGGAAACGCCCATGGCGGTTCTTCGAGAAAGTCGAGTGATCCGGAACCTTGTTCTCAATGCTCAAACGGCAAAACCAGCGGTAGGCCAGGTTCAGCTTCACTTCCTCGCACAACCGGCGCTCCGAGCGGATACCCAGGCAATAACCGATGAGCAGCATACGGATCATCAGTTCCGGGTCGACCGAAGGCCGTCCTGTATGGCTGTAATAAGGGGCCAAGTGCTGGCGCAGATCGGAGAGATCCAGGAAACGGTCAATGAGGCGCAGCAGATGATCCTGCGGAACCATATCATCGAGATTAAAAGCGTAGAAAAATGGCTTCTGTGGGGTGTCGCTGCTGCCCATCATGGGTGAGCACTCCGTCTATGAAATCAATGACTTATTATCTCATATAGTCCTGCTTTTTGCGGGAGTTTTTCAACAGAATAGGCCAATAACAGCCGTTCACATGAATAGGGATTAGCAAAAAGTAACCATCCAATATCAGCCACGGAGAGATTAGCCATAATTCCAGGGGTGCCCAAAAGAATCAAAGCGACAGGCGCAGTCTGAGTCCGTTAATCCAGATTGAGGCATGCTCGGGATTCAATGCCGGATCCTAGAGGTATTGCAGGCTGGGCGTCATTTTCATCTTTGATACTGCCCAACAGACACCAGTTTTCATTCAGCCAGCTACCCGCACCTGCACCTTAACTCCAATCCGGTGGGGCGATAGTGGTGTTGAGAAGAACGGCCACATTGCTGAATGTGGTCCACGATTGGCATAGCCCAGCACATCCATAAAGTCGTTGGGGTCGAACCGCCCGACTAGGAAACCACACCGACCACTATTGAGCTGTTGCTTGTAATAAAAATTACCCAGAACGGTACACTGTTCAGTGATATGGGTGCCCATGATACCAAGATAACCTAGTGGACCGGGGACGAGACACTCTGTCCCGCCCCTCATTTCACTTTACTTCTTCGCGGCAATCTCCTCAAGCATTGCCGTCGTCAGCGATTTTGGTCGCTCGAGCGGGTAGCCCAGCGCACGGTCCCAGGTGACGTTGGCCAGCGTACCGATAGCGCGCCCAATACCGAACAATACCGTGTAGAACGAGTACTCGGTCACACCGTAATACCACTGAATCACGCCTGATTGCGCGTCAACGTTTGGCCATGGGTTCTTGGCCTTACCGTGCTCCATGAGCACATCCGGTGCCACTTCGTAGATCGCGTTGATCACTTTGAAGAGGGGATAATCCGGCAGAACCTTCAAGCAGAACTCGCGCTGCGACATGTAGCGCGGGTCTGTTTTGCGCAACACTGCATGCCCGTAACCCGGGACCACCTGGCCACTTTTCAGCGTCGCCCACAGCGCCTCGTGGATGACATCCGGGGTCGGCTCTTTGCCGTCGAGCTTCTCCATGAAAGCCTGCGTCCAGCGCAGCACGTTCTCGTTTGCCAGTCCGTGCAACGGCCCGGCCAGGGCGTTGATGCCGGCCGACAGCGCGTAGTAACAATCGGATAATGTTGAAGCCACCAGGTGAACAGTGTGAGCCGACGCATTACCTGATTCGTGGTCCGAATGCAGAATGAAGTACATCCGCGCTACATCGTCGTAGGGTTTGTCGATGCCCATCATGTGGGCGAAATTGCCGCCGAAATCCAAATCGGGATCCGGGTCGATGATATCCCCATTCTTGAACATGAGGCGATAAATGAACGCGCCGATGGTCGGTAGCTTCGCCAGGAGGTTACAGGCGTCTTCGTACGTCGGCCCCCAAAGGTCCATCTTGCCGAGCCCTTCGCGGTACTCTTCCGCAAAGATGGACTCGCGCTGCATCGAAGTGATCGCCGCCGAGAACATCGCCATTGGATGCGAATCCTTCGGCATCGCCCTCAGAACGTCGAAGACGTACTGCGGCACCTTCGCACGGCCCTTGAAATCCTCTATGACTTCTTCGGCCTCCTCCATCGTCGGTACGTCACCGGTCAGCATGAAATACCAGAAGCTCTCCACGGACGCGTACTCGCAACCGGGTGCTTTCGGCAGGGCCTCGAACACCTCCGGAATTGTCATGCCGCGAAAGCGGATGCCCTCCATCGGGTCCAGGTAGGATATATCGGTCACCAGGCTCCTGACGCCGCGCGCGCCACCGATAGCCTGACCGATCGTGACTTCGCCGACTTTCACGTCTGAGTGTTCCTTGAGAAGCTTCATCGTTCGTGGGACGATGCTCCTCGATCTTGCGTTTTAAGACTGTTTTCAATGTAGACATCTTTATCTCCTTTCCATTGGTTTTACTTGCCGCCCGTACCCTGGCTGTACTTGCCCCGCCTTCACATGTGACATCGCCGCTTTACTACGGGTTCTCTTCTGAATGCTGGTTGAGCCTTGCCAATGTCTCCAGTGGGAAAAGCTCTTGTTCTGCCAACTCCTGGTTATAAGGAAAAAATTGCTTCAGGTCCGTCACGCGGACGCCAATGTCCGCGGGCATACCCGTGTCAATAATGGTCCGGCTGATGCGGATGAGTTCATCGTGAACCATTGCGATGTACGTTTCCGGTTTTCTATCCTCGTCGGGCACTCCCTTAAACTCAAAGTACTCCTGTACACTCTGAGGTGACTTGAAGATCAAAGCCGGCGTTTTGTCCTCTTCCTCTTCGAGTCGGCCGCGCACGGTGGCCTCGAAAAGCATCGGTGATAAATCCTCGTGCGTGATGTTCCAGTGGCGCTCGTACGGTCTGTGCGTGAAGAGATCGATCTCGTTGTCTTCCGTCACCGCGATGGCGAAGATGGCCCCGGGAAACTCCGCATCCGAAACCAGGTAGTCGCCATAAATCGTCTCTCCGCAGGTGTCATGTTCGTTGCCGCTTTTAGCGGTCTTCTTCAGGTATGCGGCTCTTTCTTCCAACCGCAGCTTGTCGACCTTGTGGGCAAGGTCGGAATTCTCGCGCTCCACCTGCTTCTGCGGTTCGGCAACTGCGCCGACCAGTCGCGGCAAATAGATCGATATCGTAGTACCCTTGTTGACCACGCTATCAATGGATAGTGATCCGTTGAATTCCGCAACCGTCTGGCGAACGAAAACAAATCCGAGGGAGTGCAATTCGCCATCGAGGCTCTTTTTATCGGTCATGAGCTGCTCGATCTTCTCGGCGGGTATACCGGACCCGATGTCGCGCACGCGCAGGATGACACCGTCGCCATCGACCAAAACACTAATGGTCAGCACGCCGACCTTCTTATGACTCATCGCATCGACCGCGTTCATCACCAGGTTGAAAATCATACGGCGAAAACGGTGACGGTTGCCTCCGAGGACGGCCGGATAGAGCTGGTTCAGGCGTATCTCCACACGCGCATTGGTTTTTTCTATGACGTAACTGTAGACGACGTTTCGCACGAAATCGCGCAACTCCTCGGCTACGTCGAATTTTTCGTAGAGGTTATTGTCCTTCTCCTCCATGAAATAGTGAATGCGGTAGTACACACCACTTATCCAGCGGATGCAGTTCAAGCAGTGCCGGTATGAGCGGACGCTGCGTGATGCCTCGGGCAGAAGCGACAGAAACGTGTCCGTGCGCTCCCAGCGCGGGTCCATGATGAACTCGCAGGTGTTGTAGACGCACTGAACGTATTCGCGACCCGCGGCGAGGATTGTCTCGTCCGGAGAGAAGTTCTTGACCGCGTTGTTGTAGTGATCAAGGGCCTTGCGCTGGGCGACGGCTTTTCTCTTGAGCTCCCGGAGGTCCTCATCGTGAAATGCTTGCGCCTGCTCGACGTTGTGGATCTCGAAATCGGTGTTGGCTGTGGCGTGAAAGTGGATCACTTCGTTGACAAATCTCTCCACGCGTAGATCGTGGATCAGGAACTTGATTTCCGTGACGCTGCGCTTGAGACCTTCAGGATGCTCGACCATGTTTCGGCGACCTGCTGTGAATAAGTTTTTTGCTTGAAACGCGGGATCGCGTCAACTCGAGGTGATCGAGGCATAACACTTCCCACCATAGTATTTATATATTATCTCATACGGACTTTCCCGCGTAATTGCTTCAGGTCAATTCCGTTCTGGAATAACTCGACAACTGGATTCCGTCCTGGTACTAAAAATACTGCTCGTTTTGGTTCGAGATCGGACTTCTAATCTGATGGTTGTTGGTTCGACTAATTCGCCGGGGCCGTTCCCGCACTTCCCTGTGCTCCACGGCACCGGTGCATCCCTGCACAATGAGTGAATTTGAACATCGCAGCGAAGCGAGGATGGTCCCGAAGGGGCGGAGGACACGACTGCATGACCGCTGTTGTTAAGGATTATCAGATGCCTGCCGGCGAGCAAGACCTTGCGGATTGCATCATCGCTTGGGGCAGGCGTCAGATAATACTCAGGGGAGGAAACCGCGGGGTCGAAGCCGATGTCGCCGGGTGGTTTCAACTAAGCTATGGGGATTCGAAGAGCAGTTATTCCGGTTGTTCGCCTCACGATGAAGATTAGGTGAGTCCGGTGTCCTGATTTGGCACGTTGGTTTGGCGAAGTACGGCAGTTCTAACATCCTCTGAGGGCTGCTTGTTGGTATTTCTCCTGTTTTGCACAATAGACCGGCGCTGCCGGTACGAAGTCGACAGTGAAGCTGCCATATGCGTAAAGAATCGCTCATGAGTACACCGGTGGTGCTCTGGGTATCTGTTTTACGAAGGTCTCGATAATGATCATCGGCGCACCACAGGCCTGGCAGGTGTAGGTGGCAGTCGGTAGATTATCCTCAACAACGTCTGTTGCTGGGACGGTATCGACGCTGTCGTCGTTGAGGAGTTCACGCAGTCGTTGCACGTGTTTAACCCGGGTGTGGTTGGCGAACAGGCCGTAGTGGCGAATGCGGTGGAAGCCTGTCGGCAGCACATGGATGAGAAAGCGCCGGATGAACTCGGGTGTGGCCAGGGTCATGGTCTTGTAGCGATTCCGCCCTTTGGCGCGATAGTCCTTCCACTTGAAGCTGACACCGCGTTCATCACAGGCAATGAGCCGGCTGTTGCTGATAGCGACCCGATGAGTGTAGCGCGACAGATAGGCGAGTACAGCCTCGGGACCGGCGAACGGTCGCTTGGCATAGACCACCCAGTCTATTTTGCGTAATGGCCGAAGGTAGTTGGCGAAGTCCCGGGTCTCGGCGAGGCTCCGGTGCTGGCCGAAGAACTGCAGATGACCGGCGTGGTGAGCAGCGCTGAGTTTTTCCAGCAACAGCCGCCGAAACAGTCGCGAGAGCACCCGCACCGGCAGAAAGAAGCCGGGCTTGCAGGCGACCCAGTGCTGACCATCCAGCGACAGACCACCGCCGGGCACGATGCAGTGGAGGTGTGGATGGTGGGTCAGGGCCGAACCCCAGGTATGCAACACGGCGGTGATGCCGAGGCGTGCGCCGAGACGCTTGGGATCGGCGGCGATGGTGAGCAAGGTCTCGGCCGCGGTCTTGAACAGCAGATGGTAAATCACGGCCTTGTTGTGATAAGCGATGTCACTGATCGGTGCCGGCAGGGTGAACACCACGTGGTAGTAATCCACCGGCAACAGGTCAGCCTGGCGGTCTTGCAGCCAGCGCCGGGCGGCACTGCCCTGGCACTTCGGACAGTGGCGGTTGCGACAGGAGTTGTAGGCGATCTGGATCTGCGCACAGTCTTCACAGCAAAGCACGTGACCACCGAGCGCGGCACTGCGGCAGCGCTCAATGGCTGACATGACCTTGAGTTGGTCGAGACTGATGTGTCCAGCATGGGCTTGACGCCACGCAGGACCCTGGTCGCGGAAAATATCCGCGACCTCCAGGGATGCCATGCCCGCCGCTCAGGCGGGTGGCAGTGCCAGCTGTTCCAGTGGACTGGTCACTTCGCTGAGCGTGTGTGTGGCCACGTGGCTATAGCGTGCCGTGGTCTCCAGCTTGCGGTGACCCAACAGCACCTGAATCACGCGGATATCGACCTTATTCTCCAACAGGTGGGTGGCAAAGCTGTGGCGCAGGGTGTGCATGGAAACCCGCTTCTCAAGGCTGGCCGCCTGGGCGGCGCGGTGGCAGGCGTGATTGAGTTGTCGGGTCGACAGTGGGTTCGCCGGGTTGCGTCCCGGGAACAACCAACCGCCAGGCAGCCTCTTTCCGGCCGCACGAGCTTGCCGCCACCAGGCCCGCAGCAACTTCAGCAATGACGGTGCCAGCATGGCGTAGCGGTCGCGGCGTCCCTTGCCTTGCACGACCCGCACAACCATGCGCTCACTATCGATGTCGGCGATCTTGAGATGTACCACTTCGCTGGCGCGTCAGCCGGCGCCATAGGCTACCGCCAGGGCGGCCCGGTGCTTGGGGTTGCTGGCGCTGGCCAGCAAACGTTCCACCTGCTCGACGCTGAGGACCTGCGGTAACTTCTGCGGTTTATGCACGCGGCTCATTCGCTTCAGTGCCGAGGGGCGCTCCAGGCTCACGTCGAAGAAGAACTTCAAACCGGTGATGGTGGCGTTGATGGTGGTGCTGGATACACCCTGTGCGACCAGCTGCAGTTGAAATGCACGCAGATCCTCGGCCGAGGCCAGCTCAGGGGAGCGGCCAAAAAAGCGAGTGAACCTCAAAACCGCGCGCAGGTAGCCGGCCTGTGTCTTTGGGGCGAGCTTGCGCAGCGTCATATCGTCGATCATGCGTTGGCGCAAAAGGCTGATGGACTTGTTAGAATGAGTCATGGGTCTGTCTCCTGTGTTGATGGTTGCTTGTGTTGCAACTACAACCTCAACACAGGACGGACCCTGTTTTCCAATTTATCGACAATATTAAGCCCAGGCACCCTACCGCGGTAGCGGTTTAGTCCGTTGGCCGTTTTGAGCCCTTCGCAGAGCTGTAAATTGCATTTGATGTATGGCTGCTTATTGGCGAGCACCGGAACCTCGACACCAATTACGACGTATAGCCGAGATCGGCCATGAGCGGACATCGCGGTCAAAAGAAGGGCGCGGCAGGCAGTGCATTCAGAGCGTGATCACCACGTCGCAGTCAGGGCCAGTAACGGACCGTGATTTTTGGATTCGACCTTGCCGTGCACAGCAACAAGGGTTCGATTACTGGTGAACTACTCGTGAGCCCACTGGCTGCAAAGACCACCGGTGGTCTCGCCGCCGTCCACGATAAAAGACTGGCCTGTTGTGGACGCGGCATTCTCGGAGGCCAGGAAGGCAAACAGTGCTGCGATTTCCTCGGGCTTCGAGTGCCGCCCAACGGGAATCTTGCGGTTAACCGCGTCCAGCATTTCATCCGAATATTCGGCGCGTTGCATTGGCGTGAGCACGTAACCGGGAGAAATCGCGTTCACGCGCACTACGGGGGCCAGTTCCAGCGCCATGGCATAAGTCAATGAGATCAAGCCCCCCTTGCTGGCACTGTAGTCAGCGTAATGTGGATACCCGGTGGGGCCTGCCGTGGATGCAGTATTAAGAATCACGCCGGAGCCCTTGTCCATCATGTGCCGCGCGGCGGTTTGGGCTACATAAAAAGCGCCCTTGAGGTTGATGTCCAGCACCTGGTCCCATTCCTCTGGCGTAATATCAAGAAAATCATGGCGGATGCTAATGCCTGCGTTGTTGATCAGCACATCGACTGAGCCCATCCGGTCAATGGCCTCGGCGAATGCTGACTGAACCTGTTCCAGGCTCGCTACATCGACATCGATCACGGCGGCCAGACCCGGTAGTTCCCGGGCAACCCGGGCCCGCGCCTCGGCACTGCGATCAAGGACGCAAACAGCGCAGCCTTCTTGCAGAAAACGCTCTGCGGTGGCCTGGCCTATTCCACTGGCACCGCCCGTTACCAGGACATTTTTTCCGCTCAAACCACGCATGGTCACCTCCAGATATTGAATCTGCTCGAATGAGTTTTATGTTTTTAGAACTGCGAAAAATTCATTATTGCCCTTGACGGTAAAACTCCTCAAATTTCTTGATGTATTCGGGATCCAATTCCAACTCCCGTGCGCCAGTGAGCATGATTTCCACATAGCTGCGGCAAGGTGGGAATGGGCCTTGAGGATCTATTACGCGATATAAATCGGCCGGGCAGAAATTGCCATCTTCGCCCATTACCAGGAAGGTCTCCCTCTTGTACAGATCTTTGTAAACCGGGTTGTTATCGAGCGTTATCAGCTCTTGCTCGGTAACTTCGTAAAGAACACCGTAAACGAGTTCACCGGGGGCTTCCATAATGCCGCTATAGCCTGCCTGGCGTTCTTCCGACCAGAACGGGAACTGTACCTCGTAGTTGGGTAAGTATGCCTTCATGGCAAACTTCGCGTTGGAGATCAGTTCTTTTTTGACAAAATCGCTGCTTAGATTGGATCCATAGCCGAAATGATACATTTACGATTTCTCCTGTGGTGTTGGGTTTACTGTCAGCTGTGACATCCCTCGGGCCGCACCGGCAAGAGATAGCCAGATTACGCTCAATTGTACTTCGCGAGGTTCTTGTGTGCGACAATATTTGGGGTCAGTGTAAAAACTATCTCAAGGTTCTGATCTGACTTAGCAAAGGTCCGGTTATGGCCGTTAGTACCTATTCGCGATACTGCAGGACGACCGTCAGCTATATGGCGTAGAGCGGCCATTTGATAGCCAACAATTTGAGAATTTTGAATTGGCGGAATCGGCCAGAACTACGACACTTACATGCACTTGTGGTCGTTTTCTGCCCCGTTAGCTGACGCCGCACATGGATGACTGAGTTGCTTTACTTGACAGTAGAGGTCGATCAGTTGACATAAGAACACCCTGACAAAAGGGGGTCACTGATTCTGAATTTTATCTACCAGACCCTTCCAGCCTACATCAACGGTTTTTTAGATGTTCTAGCACCAATCCAGAATGAATGGCCTTGAAACCGTCATCGTGCGGGTTTAAATGCTCACCGTCGCTTAGCTGATAGGTTGGCAATCCTTCTATCAGTTCGTTCGATCCTCGCAGTTTTCTTTTAGGGGTGATTTTCACTGCAGTATGAAGGTTGCCATCTTGATCCTGGAGTTGGAATTTTTCGATTCGGTTCATACGCAGTCCTCTCATGCAGTTGACCAAGCATACGCACAACCAAGTGAGGTGTGTTGATTTGGGTCAACTGGGTTAAGGAGCAATAACCTTTCCCCCTGCTAGTCAACGTGTCACTTGTAGTGTTTTTGATTAATTCACGTTGATGAGCCAATATCAACCTGTTGATTAAGCCATATTATCTGTTCCATTGTTTTCAGAAAGTGAGTGGACGAAGTAAACCTAATGAACAAGACAATTTCTCAGAATGAGTTTTTCATGTTCACATCAAGAAACAATCTTTCTTTCATTGTGGATTTCCACAATGAAGTGAAAAGAAACTTTCAGAATGAAATTGCATGGATGAATGAAATACTGGAAAAGGAAGATTCTCTTTCTGATCAAGAAAAAATTAAATTAAAAGCCAAGAAAAGTATCTACATAAACACATTCGAACCATATCTCAGGATCAATACTTTCCTGATGATGGTTAGTCATCTTGAAGAGTGGCTTTACCATATCTGGAAGCGCCAAGCTCCAACGACTGAACTTTTCGAAGCAAAAGGTAGCATTGGACGATTCAAGCCAGTCCTTAAGGAAATTGGCGTAGACCTTTCAAGGTCAGGGTCGTGGATGTTTTTGAAAGGCTGTCAAGATATTAGAAGCTGCCTTCTCCACGCCAATGGAAGGATAAGCTTAAATCGAAACCCAGATAAGATTCTAAAATTTGTTGATCAATACAGCGACAAAATCAAAATTGAATCTGATCGGCTGGTTTTAAATGGAGAGTTTTTGAATTGTTTTCAGAACGCAGTGGAGCATTTAATTAACTCTGTGACGAAGAAATATCCTGATTCTTAAATTAATAGCCAGCCTGTAAGCATACGCATACGAAGAAGAAGGCTATTGACGTGGGTCAATGGATAGAGGAAGTCGGGTCTTGATGAATGACAATTATTGTCTGTTTTACTGACAAATTTTGGCTGGTTACAAATTAATTTGGCTAAACCCAATTTAGTTAAGATTTTCTTTCACGCTCTATCTCACTGTATTTATTGTTATTTACTTGATGTTCTATGTAATTTCTATTAAATAACTTATTTTCGGCTCGATTATTGCATTTTTATTATGTTGTTAATAAAGA
>PVMK01125061.1_pt1 | contig 23196 bp, 20 predicted proteins | sample 1853481 | NCBI WGS metagenome assembly PVMK01 (sample SAMN08533507, study PRJNA380276) | Marine sediment metagenome, whole genome shotgun sequencing project. | reverse complement strand
CGTTCCTGGTTGAATTTGTGATTCGCTCTCTATTCAAGAATTTATCTGGATGGTCGTTGCGTGAAAGCGAGAGTCAGGGGAACGTCGTGGTTTCTGGATTGGATGCTGATTCAACCGTCACCCTGAGACCCTCGTCCGGCGTCAAACTCGAAGAACTTCTGATGGATAAACAGCCCGGCTTACCGCCGCGGATCAGTAAATTATTGGTGGTGAAAGGCGCCGATTTGAGCTTTGATGACAAAGTGAAATCTGGAGTCAGAAGGGACGACCTCAAGGATTTTCTTTCTGGTCAGGGTATTTTGGACGTTATCGAGAAGAACATATCGAAAGTAGTCCAGAAGGCTAAGATTGAGAATGACCGGATAACAGGACGCAATCAAGGTGAAATAAGCACACGAAAGAAACTGGCGGCTGAGCTAGAACAGATCGATGGCTTCTTTGAACAGATCGAAGCGCTTTACTCAGGGGGAGAGCGCCAGGCGCTACAGAGCAGCATCGATGAGCTGTTCGCGAAAATCAGCAATCAGAAAGCGGCCAAACGACACGAGGCCTACGAACTGAGCCAGAGCATTCGAGAGCAACTTGATCAGCTTGAACGGCTGCCGCAGGCGGATCTGGACGCGCTCAAGGCCGACTACAACAAATATCAGGAATCGGAAAATCGACTCGACCGTCAGGAGGTCAAGCTAGATGACCTGACCCAAAGAAGCCAGGGCTATGAATGGCTGGAGGAGGCGATTTCGATATATGAGAAACGAGGCACTCGGGAACGAGAGAGGGTAAGTCCCTTGTATCCAATCGTCATCGTACTGGCGTTGATTCTAGCTGTCGCCTCCAGCTTTATCGGTTATCCCCTCGGCACCGTATTACTGATTCTTGTTGCCGTCGTCTTCGGCGGGTTAGTCGTGCGTCAGTACCGGACGGCGCTGGAGCAGGCTGTTGCTTCCGAGGAGATCAATAAGATAGATAGTGAATTTGAGAACCGTTTCGGCCAGCCGTTGTCAGGATTGCCGGAGTTGATAGAGAAAAAGAAGTCAATGGAAGCGGCCTATTTCGGCCTGGATACAGTGAGAGAGGAACAGAAGGAAGAACGAGCGAAACTAGAGGACAACGAAGATCGGATGAGAATGGGATTTATGAACCTGGTGGAAAAATCCCTGGACCGCGAAGATTGGGAGTCCGAGTTAAAGGAATTAACAGATCAACGAGATCGTTTGCAAAGGCAGCTAAATAGCACCCGGCTGAAATTGGCCACACTCGATATTCCAGAATCCGAATTCCAGGAAGCACCGGCGGCCGATGAGTATAGCAAGGAAAGCCTGGAAGGATTTAAGCTTGAGTTTAGCCAGCTCGAAGAGCGGCTGAGAATTGAAACTGAGGAGTTGAACAACCTTAAAGCGCAAATCAACACCTCAACCAAAGACGACATCTCCGTCGAATGGGAAACGTCGATTCAACACCTGCAAGCTAAACGGGTGACGACTTCTACCGATTATCGAAATACAACGGCAGGAATTCTGGCTGGAATTCTCGTCAATGAGCAGCTCGAACTTATTAGAGCGCAGGAGGAAGTCGAAATAAAGAAGGGCGTCGAATCGGAAGAAGTAGTCGGGCCAGTTAATAGAATCACTGGCGTTTATTCGAGTCTTAACTATGACGACGGAAAAATTTTGTTGAATGATGAGTACAGGCAGTTCGCGCTCTCCAACCTGAGCACTGGCGCGCGTGAGCAGGTGCTATTGGGACTTCGGCTTGGTTTCGCTGCCCGTCTCTTGCGCGATGAGTCCTTGTTCTTACTTTTAGACGATGCCTTTCAACATGCCGACTGGGAAAGACGTGACCTATTGATAGCAAAGATGGTTGACTTGGCCAAAGAAGGATGGCAGATCGTCTACTTCACGATGGATGACGACATCAGAGATCGGTTTATGAAAGCCGGACAGCAGAATTTCACCGGCCAATTTATGTACAGGAATATTAATCCTGAGGGATCATCGCCTCCCGTAAGCGGGTAAGGATTATATGACACAGATAAACGTCATCTCCCTCCACGGTTTCGCCTCTTCCGGAATGGGCACAAAAGGGCAATACTTTAATAAAAGATTCCAGGATCATCCCAATGTGGATTTCAGAGCTTTTGAGTTCACGCCCACGCCCAAGGATTTCGAGTATATGACCATTACCGGGATGATCGGCCGCCTGCGCCAGTTTGTGCTAGCCGAAAAGTTAGAACCGTTTCGGCTTATTGGCAGTTCATTCGGCGCCCTGGTGGGCATGAATTATGCCCAGCGCTTTGGGGGTGTTGCTAGGTCGCTTCTGCTGGCTCCCGCTCTGAGCTTTTCATCATTGGCGCCCGCGGAAGAAGAGGCCGGTTGGTGGAGCGAGCAGGGAGTAACCCATTTCATGCATTATGGCTTCGGTAGAGAGCTGCCGCTTCGCCACGAGCTGGAGATCGACGGCCGCTCTTACACAGAAACACCCACACCCACTGCGCCGGTCACAATTGTCCACGGGTCCATTGACGATGTGGTACCGGTCCAGTTCAGCCGGGATTATGCGGCCGAATACCCGGAACTCGTGCAGCTATTAGAGGTGGATGCCGGTCACGACCTCAATGAGTTCCTGGATTTCATCTGGCAGCAGGTTGGTATAGGATAGAACGCTGAGAAAAATTGAACGCTGATGACGCAGATCTAGTGGATCGACGCAGATAAGAAAAAATGACCTACAAGCATTCAGATCTGACTTCGGCAATCATCGGGGCATTCTATGATGTGTACAATCGAGCTAGCTACGGCTTCCTGGAGAAGGTCTACGAAAACGCCCTTGCCCATGAACTACGCAAGCGGGGTCACGAGGTGCAACAGCAAGCGCCCATCGAAGTCTACTACGACGGGCTGCAGGTCGGCTCCTATTTCTCGGATTTGCTCGTGGATAAGTCGGTTATCGTGGAGCTGAAAGCGGCAAAGGCGATCGCTGAAGAGCACGAGGCGTAATTGTTGAATTACTTAAAGGCGACAGAGATTGACGTGGGGCTGATCCTGAACTTTGGCCCTAAACCACAAATTAAGCGGAAGATATTCGAAACTGCGAGGAAAACAGAACGCTGATAACGCGGATCAAAGACGCTGATTGGCTCTCAGGAGAGAGCTTGCTGATCTATTTTTATCTGCGTTAATCTCTTTTAGATCTGCGTAATCTGCGTACTATTTCTGCGTCATCTGGGTGCTACCCATCCTCCGGATAGCTTCGATACAACCAGGCCGGTTTCCCGTAGCTCTCAGGCTCAGCGCCGTTACTGGCGCGCACAAATATGTGCTCTCCGAGATCCTCCTTCCTGGACCAAATCAGATCCTTGAACCGCTCCGCATCGAAAAATCGACCGGCCTTATTCTTCCCGATATCGGAGGTGAACAATTCATCGATCTCAAAACCCAGACCTTCAAGCAATAGTCGCATCTCTTCCACCGTGTATTCGCGATTGTGTCGTCCATATGGTCCGTAACCCGAATATTGATCGTACGTATTCTGTCCCGCAAGTAGCCGGGCCACATTCTCACTCCTGGACACATTAGGAGTGGTCAATACAAAGGTACCACCTGGTTTCAGAACGCGTTTGATCTCCAGCAGAGCGTGCTGTGGATCATTGGTAAGGTGCTCCAGGACCTCGCACATGATAACAACCTCGAAGTCGTCATCCCCGTACGGAAGGATCTCATTCTCAATGTTGACATTATCAAATTCGAACCTTACATTCTGGCCATCTGCCCCGATCAGGCTTTGCGATGCATGTTTCGGGTATACATCGCCAAAGTAGTTTATATGAGTTAGTCGGTAGGAGGTAAACCGGCCGAGCAGAAGCGAAATGAAATAAGGGTGAGATCCGATCTCAAGCAATTTTCCCTTGCCCTCCGGTAACATCTGGAGGGTGTAAAGAAAACGGCGAAACGCCACCTGCAAGTATCGATCTCTTTCTCTATTCGCCCAGGCATCACCTTCCCGGTACTGAGACAGGAACTCCACCAGAGAAGGTTCCGTTTCGCCCGGAGGAAACTCTAGGGGGCGGAGCAGTTCTTGGAAATGGTCGATCTCTGGTCGCCAGACTACTTTGACCTGGTAACCGGCTCGAATGCGCCATTTCTCGGGGATCAGCTTCTTAAACCCGTCAGGAACCCAGTTCTCCAGAGCTTCATAGGCCCTACTTAACATGGCACCATTATGGCTACTTGTCAGATAGGCGTCCAGCCCGAGAATAATTGAATGTGGATCTGTGTTATCTGCGTCCTATTTCTGCGTTATCTGCGTCCTATTTCTGCGTCATCTGCGTCCTATTTCTGCGTCATCTGCGTGTTAATCTTTCAACAACATTGCCGGCAGGAAATTTAGCGACGGCCGGGGTGGATCTGCCACCATACTGGCCAGGGTGAAGAACGCGGGCAGCACTTCCTCGTTCGGGTCAAAGTTGCAGTGGCCGTAATTGTTAACCGGCACCGGTTGGTCTACGTGCCACATCCAGGTGTGATTCTCCAGCACCTTCTGCCGGTAGAGATCCTCATGCCAGTTTGGAACCTGCTGGTCAAGGGAGGTATGGAGAGTGATTAGCGGCCGCTCCAACTCCCCAGTGGTTTCGTAATCTTCCATGGCCGCCAGGGCTATCTGATCGGCGACGAATCGTTTCACGGCGGCGTTCAGTGCGGGATCGTCGGACGAACCGCTGTATATTCGGTCCATGTTATCAAACGGGTTCCCTCCCAACTTTGTCATGATATCGTTTGTGGCCATGATGTTATAAGCCATGGCGTCTTTCAGGGCGATATGTATCGTCTCGTCGTCGCCTGGAATAATCGGTAACCGGCTGGTTTCCAAGAGCTGGGTCAGAGACAGGGCGCTGGAGGGGCCAAATAACACCGGCTCCGCGACATTGGTGAAATAATCGTTGTTAATCCAATCGTTTATCAGCCAGGCCGGAATGGCGATCTCCTCCGTAGGGATTAGCCCAGGGAAGAAATAATCCAGCAACACGCGAAAATCGCCAAAGTAATTGATCTGTCCAACCCAGCTTCCGATAGGACCACAGGCTGCGAGCCCACCGTCGAACACATCCGGATAACGCTCCGTCGCCAGAGTTGTCACAAGTCCACCTTCGGAGACACCGGCAACCAGCACAATACCCGGAGCGCCATAAGTATCGGAAAAGACTGTCACCAGGTTGACCATATCATCCACGGCAGGTAGAACGGCAAGGCCGTTGGTCGGGTAACTGGTGACGGCAAAAGCCATACCGAAATCGTTCACCACGTCGTTTATGCACGTCTGGTTACCTGGCTCGCCAAAGCAAATGTGGTCTTCTGGAATGCCCAGAGGTTCGTTAAACCACACATAGCCATGAGCGTAAGTCAGGAGGGCTTCACCATTCCATCCTGGAGGCAGGCAGAAACGGTAGATGGCCCCATTGGGCTGGATCACATCGGGATCGCAAGTGCCGAGCGCCTCCGTCTCACTGGCCAGACCCTTTGGCGAGGTCGATAAGCCGGTTAACATGACCGTTACGAGAATAGCGGCTGCAAATATGGCCCACAGGATAATTCGAACGCGGTAGATAGCCATCATTTGTTAGATTCCACAGCACAGACAAACCTGTTCGATTATTCAGCAGTCTTGTCCGGCGGTTTATACTGCACAAAATAGATAAGAACGACCGTGACTAACACCAATAGGCAGGCCTCAGTTTGCTTCTCACCAATCCTCTCTGAACCACCGATAGTCAGGCTGGATTGAGGATCACTGGTACGAAAATCTTACCTGTCCCAAAGAACTGAACGCTGGTCGTTGTCGATATAGGGTTGATCGCCCGGTCAAAGTAATCCAGGCCCACATTGGCAAGAGAGTCGAGTGGCAAGGCGTAAATCGACAGCGAGAACTGAACTAGATCCCCAGGATCCGATATAACCAGACCTGTGTCTCCGTAAGACATTCCGTCACCTGTGTCGTTCGGATCAAAATTACTATCATCCTTGTAATAATTGGTGACGGTACCACCTCCAGGGTATGCCTCCGGGATTACGACAACCAACCCCCCAGGAGCTCCACTAACCTGGTACCAGTCGTTCCGCAGGCTGGAAGCCACAGCATCCGGTACGCCATCGATTGTCACGTCCGACCCATTGCTGTTGTAGAAATGGGATATCCCGGTCAGGACAGGATTGTTCAGGTCAAAAGAAGTTCGAATCTCGTCAATACTGAATGGAAGACCCGTGGCATCTAGCGAGACTGAGAAATCCAGGCGGGCGCCATAGATGGAAACATTGAATTGGCCGCCATTGGCCACTCCACGCACCGACCCAATCACCGGAATTGAGATGGTTGGCGTGACAAAGCTGATAAGATCTTCCTCGTTGAAATTGAAAATGAAGGCCTGTAATCGGATTTTTTGCCTGTCTAGAATGTCAATCCCGTTGCCGTTCACAGTGAGATCTGCCAGGCCTACAAATGATGATGGGTTGAATGATGCCGTATAGGATACGGCTGTCACAGACTGCAACGTCTCATCCCAATCCACATAATTGTCAGGGTTTGTTGCCAACGTTGTGGACCGATACAGATAAGCCCAGCCGTTGGCTCCAGCATCGAGAGGGTCGCTGGCTATTATCATTTGTCGGGGGTTTTGTCTCGCTTCCAGGTCGTCAGGCCACATTTGCCCAGCAGAATAACCGGCATCCTTGGCCATGAACACAAGCTCGTCGTTTGCATCAAGCAGTCCATCGTCAAAAATGACATATGTGCCGGTGACATCGTTCGTCCGCTCGTCAATCTGGAACGGAATCGGAGACCAGCTACCTTCCGCATACGAGTACAGAACAAGTTCATCGATTGGTTTGCCTTCGAATACCGGCAAGGAGCTCCCTGTAACGATAATTGGATCTTCGCCCCGGTCTAGTGTTGACGCCAACTCGGAGGAAGTTTCGCTTGCGCTGGCATGAGTATGACTCAACCCCGACCACAATAAGACAAATACGCCGGCGCCGATAATAAGAGGCACAAGAAGTATGCTGATCTTACCTGTTTTCATGGCTCTCTCTCGCATTCTTTTTCATCGTCCAAAATTCAGGTGACTGTCAGTTTAAAGATGCTTCACGGGTTCCAGATACACACCGGCAACCGTTAGTTTAGTTTCCGACTCCGATCGAAGCCTTAACTACGCTGTCTCCGTGCTCGAGGTCAAAACCCATCCTGACAACGACGCGTTTCATGCCCTCGTTCTCCGGTAATATAAATGCGACAACCCGGTTAATATCCGGTTCATCCCGGGCTACCTGGAGCAGGCGCATCACGAGTTCTGTTCCGAGGCCGTGTCCTTGGAATTCATCCTCGATCAAGATGGAAAATTCTGCCTCGTTTCCGCCGTAAAGTTTGCTCAGACGTGCTACGCCTATTATTTTTCTCTCTGGATGTCGATGAACGGCAACCAGAACCATCTCTCTGTCATAATCGATGAAGCAGATACGCGTTAGCCGATCGTGCGCGACCCGTTGGCTGAGCTGCAATGCATGAAAATAACGCATGTAAACGCTGTGCTCGGATAATCCTTCGTGGAATCTGACCATCAGCGGTTCATCTTCCGGCCGGATGGGTCTGATGTTGATTTGTGTTCCGTCCTTCAAAGACCAGGGCTGAACGTACTGGGAGGGATAAGGGCGGATCGCCAGCTTGGGGAGATCGCTCTCTTCGACATCTGCATCATGGAGAACAATACGTGCATCCAGGGCAACCAACCTATCTGACGATGCCAGGAGAGGATTGATGTCGATCTCTTTAATGCTGCGTTGCTCGACGACCAGGAAGCTAAACCGGACCAAGAGCTTCTCGAGCTCATCCAGGTCAACCGGTTCCCGGCCGCGCACACCCAGGAGTGCGCGATAAATTTTGGTGCGCTCCATCATCCTGCGGGCCAGTGTCGTATTCAGCGGTGGCAGGCCCAGCTCCCGATCTTTAAAAACCTCAACCATTGTTCCACCGGTACCAAAGAGTAAAACAGGGCCGAATTGAGGGTCAGGACTGCTGCCCACAATTAACTCATAGCCGTCACTTAGATCAAGCATGGGTTGGACCGACACCCCTTGAAAATCTGCTGGGCTTGCTTTGCTGGTCACGGATGCGGAGATTTCCTCAAATGCCTGGCGAACTTCGGCGGCGTTACGCAGATTAAGGTGCACGCCACCTACATCGGTCTTATGGGTGATGGTCTCCGAGTTGAGCTTGATGACCACTGGAAATCCGATACGTTCGGCGGCCGATACAGCTTCATCAGCATTCGATGCCAGGCGGGTGTTGACCGTGGGAATGCCATAAATATCCAGAATCAACTTCGATTCGAACTCCGTTAATATCGTCCGCCCTGATTCTCGGACACCTTCAACGATCTCGCTAGCCGGGGTGGGATCGTGTTCTTCAACTTCCTCTTCAGGAAACTCTGGGGTCTCATAGAGGCCCCGAAGGCGGTAGGCGTAGCGCCACATGTAATTGAACATGCGAACAGCAGTATCGGGATACTCGAAGGTTGGGATTGCCGATTGGTTCAATATCGCTTCACCAGCGGCTATGTCCGCCCCACCCATCCAGCTGGCCAGAATTGGCTTGCCAAGTCCTTGCCCGTATCCTCTAATTTTCTCGGCTGTTCGAGTTGGGTCGGTCATCGCTTGGGGGGTTAGAATCACCAGCAAACCATCGCTACCTGGATCTTCGGCCACTATCTCCAGGGTTTGGGTATACCGTTCCGGACTTGCATCTCCAAGAATGTCGACCGGATTATTGTGACTCCAATGGGGTGGTAGAAATGCGTCAAGTCGTTCCAGGGTCTCGGCCGACATATCCGCCAATTGGCCACCACTGCTGATTAAGGCATCTGTTGCCAGGACTCCAGGCCCGCCCGCGTTGGTGATAATTGTCAGACGGTCACCGTCTGGTCGCGGTTGTTTGGCTAGCACCTCGGCTATATGGAATAAGTCAGAAATATGGTCGACTCGTAACACGCCAACTCTGCGGAAAGCAGCCCGAAGCACTTCGTCGCTGCCAGTTAATGATCCAGTGTGTGACGCGGCTGCTTTTGCCGCTTCTTCAGTTCTTCCCGGTTTAATCACGATAATGGGCTTGGTAAGCGCCACTTCCCTTGCAGCCGACAAGAAGGAGCGAGCATCACCAATGGTCTCCATATAAATGACAATGCTCTCCGTTCGAGGATCGTTGCCCAGATAATAAATCAGGTCACCCCAGCCAACATCCAGCATCGATCCGATAGAAACAAAGTGGCTGAATCCGACATTCTCGCGAAAGCTCCAGTCGAGAATAGCTGTGCACAGGGCGCCACTCTGGCTAATGAAGCCGACGTTTCCCGGCCGGGCCATGGTATTAGCAAAAGTCGCATTTAGACCAGAGACAGGGCTCATCACACCCAGGCAATTCGGACCGACAATACGCATATTGCCTCGGCGGGCTTCTGTCATAATCTGTGATTCCAGTTCCGCACCTTTCTCGCCGATCTCCTTAAAGCCGGCGGAGATGACGATGGCACCCTTTACGCCTTTTCGGACGCATTGACCAATGACACTGGGCACGGTTGGGGCGGGGGTAACCACTATTGCCAGGTCTACCTCATCGGGCACTTCTAGGACTGTTGGATAAGCTTTAATACCAAGAACACTGGGCCGCTTAAGGTTGACAGGGAATATCGTCCCACCGAATGAGTTTGTTATCAGATTCCAGAGAATAGTCCGACCAACACTGCCTTCCCTCTCGGTGGCGCCGATCACGGCTACACTCCGTGGCGAGAAGATGGCGTCAAGAGGTTTGTGCGCGTACCGGAGGACGTCTAGAGCGTCGTCCGTTAGCCCGGATCTGACCATGGCAAGCTCCTTTCAATTGGGCGTATATAACTAGTCGTTTAAATTATAACGTGACCTGAGCCCTTGGGCTTGCTGTTGTCAATGACACTGTGACAGCACGCCTGTGAAGTCGAGATTATCATTGTGCTTTGCCGGACACCCCTGTTAGGTTATTGTAGACCGAACATCCTTGTTCGGTTACCTGGCCTAAATAGCTCAGCTTTTCTGTGGCCAATAAGCAGTCAACATCAAAACAGATGAATTCTAAATGATGTTGCTGCGTTCCCCCCGCACGGTACTTCAGGATCGGCTGGTAACGTGCTCAAACCTTATTGAATATCGTTGTTAGCGACCTCATTCACTACCGATTCAATTTCGGCCATCAAGCTCGCCGAATCGATGTGTTTGAGTAAATATCGTTTGGCCCCTGCCCGAAGGGCGGTCTGTCTTTCGTCCTCGTCGGCATAGGTGGTTAAAACTATGACCCCAGAGGGGTGGTTCCCCAGTGCCTTTTTCATCTCACCAACCGGATCTGACTTCTGACCCTCTTTACCCTTGAGTTCCAGCAAAACCACGTCCGGCAATAGACGTTGAGCCCGATCCACGCCTTCATGAATGTTGCACGCCGTAGCTACGACGTCGATACGCGAGAAAGATGCCAGACGGGCTGCCAAAGCTCGCCGCACGGCTATATGTTCGTCAATTATCATCACCCGAATCATGTTCATGGCACTTCCGGGCTCTGCGGCGCTCCATCTTGGATCATATACTAGCGCGGTCATGTTGCAGCCTCTGAACCACAGATTTCGGTAATCCCGTTACCGATTGTGTCCTAGTGTACGCCGGGCATACCTCTCCCCTGTAGTAACAAACGTCACCAAAGACCCATGATGGTTGTCACCGAGAGAACCTCGATAAGAAACGATGGGGGACTAAGTGAATGCTTCCCTATCGAGCGTTTGAATATGAATCGCGTGGGAGTCGAAGACAGATCTGGGTTCCATCTCCTGGGGCAGATTCGATGATGCATGAGCCGTTTAGCTCTTCGGCACGGGAGAGCATATTGGCCAGACCGTGACCCACAGACTGATCTTGCTCATCCGGATTGAATCCTTCTCCGTCATCTGTGACGCAGAGGATGAGCATCCGGGGCTCCTCCCACAATTCCACTGTTACGGTACTGGCTCGGGCATGCCGGGCCACGTTGGCCAATGCTTCCTGAGTGGTCAAGAAGATGGTCCTGGATATCGGCATTGGAATGGCCGAAAGCGTGATCGGGTCAACAAGGAATTTCACCGGGATCATGGCATTTGCCTGAAACTCGCGCACAAGCCGGGCAAGCGCCAGATTGAGATCACCGGAGAAACGCTGAGGTCTGAGATCGAGGATGAAGTTTCGAATATCCCGAATCGCATCGTTCAGGCTGGCTATGGCTTGAATGAGTAGCTCGTTGGCCTCAGCCGGTTTATTTGGCAGATTTAGTCGAGCTGATTCTAAAGTAAGGCCTACCGCGTAAATGGACTGGATTGTTCCATCATGAAGGTCCATGCCGATTCGAGAACGTTCTTCCACGATCGCCAGCCGGCCGACTTGCTCGTACAGTCTGGCGTTCTGGATGGCGATGGCGGCATGTGCGGCCAATAATTCTACCAGCTCTTGATCTGCGGCTGTAAACTCCCCCGGTTTTCCACTCTTCTCGTCTGTCTCGGTGGCTATTTTGTCAGCAAGATAAAGGTTTCCTAAAACTGTCGAGCCGGCCAAGATCGGGACACCTAGAAAACTCTGCATGTCCGGATGTCCCTTGGGAAATCCAACCGACCTTGGATCCTCGGTTACGCTAGACAATCTTATCGACCGGCTCTCACGCATGATGGCTCCCAGGACACCCAAACCTTCGGGCCGGTGTGGAATCTCGGCTTCGTTTTCTGGTTCGATTCCACTAGTGACAAATTTCTCCAAACCACCTTCGGAGTCGGGCACGCCGAGAGCAGCATAGCGTGCACCGGCAAGCTCGCGCACCGAATCGGTTATCTGCTGGAGTACTTTCTCCAGTGATACCTCAGAGGCAATCGCCAACGCGGCATCTTGTAGCGCCACGAGGGCTTGTTCGGGTGTGCGACTGGTCTCGGCCATTTAGCTAGAGATAGTCTTTCAGATGGAGATGAACACAAACAACAAAGAGTTCCTGTTTTCGCAAGGCTTGCATTGGATAATTCTACCCGTAGTTTAAGAGACAACAAATCTCAGGCTAAGAAACTGCTTGCTGATGCCAGATGAATCAGATGATGGCCGGAATTTCCAAAGACCCGGGCAGCCATAAATTGTGCTTCACAATTCGTGACTCTTGTTTAATCTACTCTTTTACTCACATTCGCAATCTACTACCGTCGGATTTCGATAATTAGGCTTAAAGTCCGGGTTTGAAAGAAGTCTCCGCTACGGATCTATGAATCGCGTTTCAGACCTTACTGTCTCGTCCACGCGAGTATGTTTGATCTCCAATTCCTCCGGCTCTAGCGTCACCCTGGCTACGGGCTGACCCGCCCCTTTCTTAATTCGAGCTGCATCTCCTCGCTGTTTTTCTAGAATGGCGCATGGATTGACTTGGCTCATGAGACATCGCTCTGGTGACTACTCGATTCTAGTATACGGAATTTCGAGCATCGCTGAATCGCTCGCAAAGCCCAGTACACAAGAATCCGGTGGCATTGGATTTTACTCATTGTAAGGCGTTGGATCCTGACACCAGATGTAATCGAACTGGCTTAAACTTTCTCAATTAAGCGTATCTATGAGGATATCTCTATCCTCGTTCCAGACAGCTATTTCGAAGATTCTCCGTTCCAAGACCACACCGTTTCACTCCTGGGTCTGGTTCTATTTGATATAACCACGGGGCTGTCGTCTTCGGGCAACCGTGATTCACAGCATTTAAGTCTCTGGACACCCTTGTCGGTTTATATTGCTTCAGAACACGATATATAGGTTTTATATACAGCCATGAAATCGATACAGTATCGTTCGTCTGAAAGTGCCATATTCCGGATTTCGATGAGTGGTTTCTAGCCGCTATTCTAAAAGGAGGCATTCCAAATGAAAGACGACAAAGCGATGGTATAAAGGTGATCCTTTTGGATTGCTGGAGCTCATGGATGAAGCAATGTCCTACCTCTCGCCCTTTACGAATCAACGCCTGGATGGCAAGAGCGCGGTCGAAGCGCTATTCGCTCCGATTGAGAGTCAGATCCATATCCCGGGATTCGAGATCAGGGATCCGGAACTTAAGCTAGCAGAGAGGATAGCGGTCTTAACGTTATGTCTGCACGAGCTCAATGAAGATGGTGCTTTGATGACTGGTTGAAAGGTGACGGAAATTTACAGACACATGGGCGTTAAATGGCGAGTCATCCCCACACACTTCACTCCATATGGAGAGGACCAGTAGTTGAATTGCGGGGATGCCCCGTCCCGCTCCTTTGGAGAGCGAACAAAGTTCAAGACCTAAAACGTTCGGGCTATTAGAGACCATTATTTGGTCAACAGGGCGGACCGGTGTGTAATCCCCGAAGACGGCCGAGGAACTGTTGGCTGAACTTTAATTTGGTGACACGAAGTTTTAGGTAGGCGTCAGAGCTTTAAAGTGATGTAAACCCCGTTTCGTGGACACGCAGATAAGGTGCCGTTCTACATCTTAGGAGGTGGATCATGGTCCAGAGACGTAGGAAGTATGATCGAGAGGTCAAGCGGGAAGTGGTGCGGCTGGTTGCGGAAAGCAAGAAGACAGTTGCCCGTGACCTGGGGGTCTAGTCGACAGATTCACTGCGACTTGGCGAACGCTCCCACAAATAGTCAAAAAAGCTTTGATACTGCTCGGCGGCGTCGAGATCCCCTACGCCCAGGTTGTACTCGCTCCAACCCCTGTCGACTCCGAAGGCGCTCCAATGGAGGTTCTGACTGCCGACGATCACAAACTCGCCGTCAATAATGGCGCTCTTGGAATGCAGCAGGTCGTCGAGCATTCGAATCTCGACGCGACGAGCAAGACCTCTCTCGGCTGCTTCCTTGTTAAAGATTTCCATGGCGATGACGTTCTCGATATGTTGAGTAGGGTAGGGAGTAAGCACAATCCGCAGCCTTACTCCATTCTCCGCGGCGTCCATTAGCGCCTCCATGTAGGGTGGCGCCTGGCCGAAGTCACAAACCTCAAAGAAGTGGTTGAGATTGCAGATCAGCTCCATGCTGAACATCGCCTGGGCCAGGTCGATGCTCTCGTCCGCAGCATGGTAGGCCGCGAGCAGCTGCTGGTCGGCCTCGTCGTATGCCCGGTCCCTGAACATCGAGAAGGCGATCGCTTCGTCATCTGAGAGCGAATAGCGCATCACCTCCGGCACGTGGTCCGGAACTCCCCGCGAATCGCTGCAAGTCAGGCGCATTACGGCTTCGCTGGCGTTCAGATCCGGGCAGTGGCGCAGAATAGCTCCTGTCCACAGCTGATCGTAAATCCGTCGTGAGTGCTGCGCCACCGGGCCAGTCATCACCAGCCCCGTATCTGTGTCTCCAAGACCCCTGCCGGATGGGTGATCCTTGGAAAGAGGCTTGTACTCGTGATTGAAACCGGAGGTGACCACGGTCTCGCCGTCGATGATCATGGTTTTTACATGGCTGTGCGGCCAGCTGCCCGCGAAGTTGCCGACCTCGACCCGCCATCCCAGCTCCGGGTCAACCATTTTCTTCAGCCCGGCCTCTTTGAGATCTTTGAGCACATACCACAGTCCCCCATCTATCTCCAACAGTTCGAAGCCTGAAGCGGGTGAGTTTCCGAGCAGGATCCGAACAAGCATCCCGCGAGGATAATTCTGAGGATTGGCCTTTACCTTCTCGTATAGATCCACAACACCTCTCGCGAGCACAGCTCCGGGACTATCTTGATTGGCGGCTTTTGTGTAGGCCATCGTCGTGAAGAGCACTTCGTAATCCGCAGTCAGCAGCAGCTCCGCGTAATCGTCATACCCTCCGTTCAGGGTCGGATCGGCATCGGAAAACGCGGGGTCGACTCTCGGCGTGAAGAGCATCATCTCGTAATGATTCTGGCAGAAGGGAATCACATCGTTTTCAGGTCGATACCCACCCAGGCTGGCCACTTTGTACAATTCGGCTTCCGCACCCGAGAGTGTTCGCGGATCACACTCATAAAGGCGTTGTTGGGCGTAGTGAACAGCCGGATTAGTGCCGGTCCAGGCCATGTGTAAGTTGCCGGTCGCGTCACTAACTATCCCATAGTCGGAGGGCGCCTCTAGCCTGGCGACAATCGCTGGCTCGCTCCACGTTCCGCCATCACCGATCGCTTCATAAAGCACGTCTTCCTGCCGAACCGTGCCCAGCACGTCCTCTACCTGGCCAGATTGCCATACAACGTGGGTTCGACCAGCCCCGTCAACTGCGACAGACGGTTTGCCCTGACAGGAGAGCTGCGAGAGCATTTCGGTTTGTCCCTCAGACCAGAACTCGACACCGCCACCCTCGGCGCACCATACCACGTGCTCTGATCCATTCCGAGCTACCAGCAAGCCGGGCCGGACTCCTGAGCCAAGTTCGACGGCCGACGATTCCCAGCCAGTACCCGTGTATTTAGTAATCCAAATGCTATCTTGCATGATATCGAACGCCAGTGAGAAGCCAGCTGAAGGCCGGTTGAAGAGCGAGAAGCTGCCGACAGCCACTCCTTCTGGCAGAGGCACACAGCCCTGCGGACCATCTGGCAGGGCGCGATACTGCAGGCCACCCTCCGGGTCCGACCAAACCGTCATTACCGTTCCATCGGGGCTGGCGGCGATATCAATTGACAGCGTATCCGGGCCTCCAGATCCCGAAGGACAGCTGACGGCTTCATCTACCAGGGGCAGTGAATCTGTGCATTCGCCATCTGAACAACGACTGTAATGAGCGCCTCGAGGGTTTCCCTCCAGCCAGGCGACATGCACTTGACCTACGGCATCGATCGCCGCGCTGGGTCCGTGTGAATCAGTCGTCGCGTTTGAGACGTTGATGCCCGGTCCCCAGATGAGTTCCCCATCGCCGCCGCTCTTCCCCACTTGAAGGTGCACATCTGCGATGCTGCCTGTATCTTCAGACCAAACCAGAGCCGTACTATCTAGCTCTCCAGTGCTCAGGTCCAGTGTCGCAACTTCGTTATCCTTAGTTGTCAAGGGCGATCTCTCTTGCCAGTGAACGCCAACAGAATCTGCGGCTATGGTCTCTGTGTGTAAGGCCACTCTTGGCGTCAACATGTCCACCGCAAATGCCAGCAGTGGTCGCAGCAGTATCAGTAGCCACAGGACGAAAAGCCCCAGAAGACCATATAAAACAAAGCGGATCCAGGGCCTCATTCGGACTTCCTTAAGGCCCGGGTCCTTGCGCGCTAATCGATCAAAGGTGAACCCAAGGGCTAATCCGCCAAGGAACCCAAACGCGAACAACCCGATCAGCAATAGGGTGTGATCGCCGTCATAGAGTCCCCCGGGCGGGACCGAGCCTAAATAGGCCCAGATTCCGGCGCCAAGGGCTACGCCACCAAGGCCAAAGCCAACAATACCGGCGACGATCACCGAACCGGTACGGCGCCAGCCCACGGTCGTAAGCCCAAGGAGCGAGCCGATGAGCGCTCCCATAATCATACCCACGAACAGATACACTTGCATAAACGGGCCAACTGGTATAAACGCGGCAGCCCGCATTGCCAAAATCGAAAGACCGAGGATAACCAGAAGCAGGAATATCCCATACACGATGCCAACCGAGAGTGCGCTTCGCCAGGCGAAGCCATACTTCCCTTTAGTCTCGCCGATGACGGGCAGTGTCCATCCACCGAGGAAGCCGCCAATCGCGCCCCCGAGTCCCGCGATGAACATAACCAGCACGATACCGATGATCAGCCGGGCTTCCTCGCCGAGCGAGCCGTACCAATTAGGACTGAGCACGCTGAACAGGAGTTGCGAAACGATGTTGCCCACCATCAGTCCGCCGCCATAGGCCAAGCCAGTTTTGGTTATCCCTCGCCAGTTGATCGAGGTTCGTACTTCACTAGCCATAGGTTACTACTCGCGATTCGGTCGTTATAGCTGTCACTTGTTACCTTCTGGCTTAATTTTACAACGATATTTACTTGCTCTAAGAGAACGTCCAAGAATTAGCTGGCTCTAGGGTTGGGCTGGTTTGTGAGGAAATAGGTTAAACCAGAGGATCGTTTCAATTTCTGGACTCTCATACATTAGTCACACCTTCCTCTGGAGGGGCCGGAGATCCAGTCCCCATGAGGTCTGCCAGCCAACGCGAACCATCGGAGCTCTGTAAAACCAGCTGCTGCACCGCCATAGACATTGGCACGGAGATGAGTGCCCCAATTGGACAAAGAAACCATCTCCGGATAAAGAGCGAGGCAGCGACGACCGGCGGGGACATATATAACCAGTCGCCCATAGGCTTGGGTTGAATGAGAATCTGCGAGTACCACTTATCAAGATATAATCCACCAGTAACGAACAGGGCACTGCCGATTCAAACCGGCATAGGCCAACAAGAAAGGAGGAATAAGGGCCAACCATAAACCAACGCGAAGAAATTAGTCCATGAACCAGGCAAAGAGTCCTCACGGGATCGGAATTTCCACACAGAGTATAAACAAAAAGATGGCATCTCCCACACCAACCAGGAAATGGCTGTTGGAAAATGTAGCTAACCAAAAAGGAAAACGTGGAAGAGCCTATGGGTGATGAACAGGTTACAGAAAGAAACCAGAACGTTAGGAGGCTCTCAATTTCGGGGGAAAAGTGCTCCATGAAGACGCCCTCGAAGCAATGTTGTCGCCGGATTCAGATATAGACCCAGGCGTTCACTACAGGTATAGCGTTATCATCGATCGGAAAAATAGGCACCCAGTTTACTGGAATCGCGGCGGAGCCGGATAGCCATCAATTTACTACTGCTTCCCAGATGATGGTCTAAGTATTGCTGTCCATTGTGTACGTCGTCAGAACCATTGGACACAACGAGCGAAAAAATTGACAGTGGATTCATCATTCCATAAATAATGTATCAGGGGCCATTTGTCGATTGAGTTGGCGTCTCTGCTTCATTGTCTCCTTCTTGATTTCCTCGCGTTTCCCTTTCACCTCCTCGGCTTTGCCAAAATAGACAGCAGCTGGCGACAGGTTGTCGAGCGATTCATGATAGCCTTCATGATTGTCGTATTCGACGAACGCCGCGATCGCCTGCGCCAGATCACAAGGGAAGTAAAACGTTTCCAGCTTGCCGGCATTCTTCGTCGAGCGATGATATCGCTCAATCTTGGCTTGGGTCATTGGGTGTAATCGAGAATATATCGGCGGACAGTCGCGAGAGGTTGACTCGTCTACTTGACCTCTTTCTAGATGGCGCTTTTCTCAAGGTATTGCTGGTAGAGCGCAAAAATCGACTGGGAACGACCTTAATCCAGTTGGAAGAGGAGCGCAGCAAACTGTTGGTTGAAATCGACTCAGGGAGCTTGATCCAAAATCAGATTCGAACAATACAAGAGTTTGTGGCCCAAGTTGTCATGGAACTGGACAAGGGTGATCATGACTTCAGCGTGCCTCGCAGAATGATCGAGATCCTCGGCGTACGGGATACGCATGCCGTGGAAGACGAGGAGCAGATTCTTTATGCGAACTGCGTCTTAGGAAAGGAAAGCCTACGTATTAAAGATAATCTTTCAGGTGGTGCTGGACAAAAAACGTACGGTGTAACTCTAGCAGCACGGTTGGAATTAAACCAGGCCTCAGGAAATGACGGAGACAGCTAACCGAGCCCAAACTATGATTTTGCCATCGCCTGCCATGTTATGCCCTTCTGATAGTATTCACGAAATGTATATCACAACGCCACTTAGGTCGGTCAATATCTTAAGGTTGTCGCTGTATGTGGATCCCCGAAAGGATATATGATCTGTAAGATTGACTAACTGATTTCTAAGGCTATCAATTTCAAGCTAACAAGACTGGGTAAATCAACCTTATGGCCAGTTCGGATAATGGTTCCTCGATCATTATCGATCCAATATGTAACGATGTTATGGCTGTCCTGGTTTGCCGCGAGAAGAAAGGTCCCGGAAGGGTCAGCGGCAAATCCGCGCGGTTTTTTACCGTGGGTTGGCGCGCCAAGGGTCAGTGGTGGTTCCTGTTATATGCGTGCGGTTTCGCGAGAAACTGGCTCGGCTAATGACACACCGTCGCCCCCACGCTAAATTATGTCTTCAGGCAGATGCTGGCGGTTTATTAGAGCATCAAGATTTGACTTGACCTTGTTTTCGTTTTCGCCTGTGACAATGGACCATTCATCAACCAGCCGTTGTTTCAGCGTGCGAATGATTTTGTATTCATCCGTATTATATTTTCCCTTATCTCGTCGACGTGCCTGCAAATCACGGACGAGTCGGGCGATATCTTCAGGCACATTTTGAAGCTGTACGCTCCGGATACGGTTTTTCCGCATATTATGGTCTGGCGACATCTCTTTTGGCGGTCTTTGCAGTATGACAACTACTAGGCGGATCTCTTCGAGTGAAGATATGGGGCGTATTATTAATCTATCCATCTTGGTCACCGGCATCCAGTATGTGCAATCATTCGCCTGAATCCTAAAATATCGCACATTCTCGCCGCTGATTCTTTTTACTTCGATGTCCTTAATCTGACCAGTGCCGTAATGGGCATGGACAAGCCAGTCTTCTTTTGAATAGCCGCGGGATGAATCCATCAACAAGTTTCCTTACTAGTAATCCTTGTCATACGTAAATCGGGTGTTAGCCAAGGCTCTTGATCTTAAAGCGTGCGAGCCAAATTGCTTCACTGGAGCACACATGTACTTCCTAAGCACCAATTGCAAAGCGCATCACGGTTTTTCCTATTTCAATTGCTCATAAATGGACGCTTTTAATACTTGGCGGGCCATCTCGCTTTTCGAGGCTAGCGCTCGTAGGCCGATCCCTAAAGATGAATTTCTCAATGCGCAGCTCGAGTACCAGTTGCCGGAGTCCATTGGCCCTCACTCTCGGTATTGGCCGATGGTCGACTGGTGTTCCATCTGCATTTCTTTATTGTTCGGTATCAGAAAATCGATTCTCAGTTGGCAGTTTGCTAACTAGTACTGGATCAGAAACTCCGCTGGATCCTTGAGTCGATCGTATTCGCGCAAATACTTTTCGGTCGTCCTCGGATCAATGTGTCGAGCCACTCTCTGAACCTGTACAAGCGAACCGCCAGCTCGTATTACGGAGGCAATCGCTGAATTTCTGAGGCTGTGAGTAGTTTTACCCGCATCTTGGATCCCAGCTGAGAGGAAGTATTCCTTGACGATTCTCCGGATATGTCGAGTAGTAATCTTCTCGCAATATGTACGCGGGTGTAGCGAACAAAATAGAGCAGCGTCTGGATTCTCTCTCCGGGGGTGCGCAGTGACCCAATCGGTGAGTGCGGTCTCGAGATTGCTGTTTACGACGATGTAATCATCAGGCTTCGAACTTTCTCTAGCCCAAATCCACAATATCCGATGAGATCTCTTGATCCGATAATCACCTATCCGAGCTCTTTGGACCTCTGTTTGCCGAAGTGCTCCATAAGCCATGACAGAGACAATTGCTAGATCCCTCTTTCCCACAGGACTGCGGGTATCGATCGCCGCAAACACCCTCTTGACTTCTGATGGCGTCAATTCATCGCGTTTATGGGTGCGGCTTCCATCGGGATCTTTGATCCCCTTAATGCCCTTTGCGGGGTTATGCGGGATAAGTTCCTCGTTTTCGAGCCAATCGAGAAATCGTCGAACGGCTACGAGGGTAAGATTTACCGTAGCTGGTGCGTACCTACTTCTTAGATCGTTCCGATAAGCGACGAAAGTGCTTTTCTCTATGGCCTGAGGATTTGCCTCAAGCCAACTAAGAAACCTATTCACTTCTTTTGCATAGGTAATAAGTGTTTTCTCAGAGGCTCCCGCTTCGATGGCGAGATAATCAATCCACGCTGTTAGCTGGCTCTCGAGGATTTTCTGGGAGATAGGACGGATTATTGATAGCTTGTCCGTGGAACGAGCTCGTTTATCGTCGGTCAATTCATCGGTTGTGAGATTCAGTACTTTGCTCATGGATAATTCTCTCTAGAAGAGATCATGTATTCAATCTTTACAAGGTGATCAATTTTTTCACTCCCAACCTATTTTGCCTGCTCGCTGTGAATCAATGCGCCGCTTCAACGAATCGTCTCTAAAGCATCCTTCGCATGTTGGAAACTTTCCCCCCAACATCTCTTAAGGATACCTCCCATCCATCTTGCATGAGCAGTTCTACTAACAGAACATTGCCAGCGTTGTAGTAATCGATATCGGTCTTTGGTCTTTTGTCATGCACCTTACTGGTAGGATACACCTCAACCTGCTCGATAATCCGATCGTTTCCCATATACCGCGATAGGGCAAGCCAAGCACCATAGTTGTCGCCATAGTTGTACAGGCTTTTATCCCGCGAAAATTCGATACGGCAAGTTTCTTCACCAGTCATTGGTTGCACTCTCCTAAACCAAGTTTGAATAGAATGGGGTAATTGTATTCTGATTATATCCTATAAGCAAAATTATAGGACATAGTGTCTACTTTAATTCGGGCAGATTCTGAATAATGTGGTTGAAAAGTTGGCCATGTGGGCGTTATTGGATAATAAACGAAGGGGGTGTCTTGCGGACCTCGGGGAAGAAGATGGCCAAGATCGCCGACGAGCAATAAGGCTGCTCTAACGACGATCCTTAACAAAAGTTATTTCCAACTGCCGATAAAATCGGGAGAGAATCTTAAGCGAATACCAGCGCGCTCCGCCTCGTTATACCTTTAAACAGAGTCTCCGCATACTGATAGCTCATTTGGAATAGTGAGCTGTCATAAAGATCTTTTGCTTTTGCTTTCTTTTGTTTCTTCTTACTTGCGCAGGCGACTAGGACAACTGTTTGTGGGTGCCGCAATCTAGGAAATTTCATGTCCGAAGGGTTTCAAGATCGATTTGGGTTCCTTGGATGAGCTAGAGATGTTGCGCCTATATCTCGTGGATAGGCTAAAAACTAATTACTCTGACTCTTCCAGTTAGGATAGTTTTTAGGATCTGAACTCGACAGGATGAATTCTAGATATAATCATAGTTCATCTTGCTTGACAGTGAAAGAGTAGAAGATCATCAGCTACTAAGGACCCGTATCGTCTCTACTCCCCGCAAGTTTACGTCCGACACAATGGAGAATGCCCCTCCGACTACGTAGTCTTTTTTCAATAACCCAATTCTCCTGGTGTAGTTGCGGACGATGCTCTACAAGTGATCTTTCATGAGGTGCCAAACAGGATCAACAGATAATTTATCTTTACGTACGGACTACGTTGTACCATAATGCCAAAAGTTTAAAAGCCTCAATTCGTAGGCTGGCGGTTTCTTTCTTGAGGCAAGCCGGATATAGCGATTGTTGATAATTGACAGTATGGGTTGGGGATTAGACGTCAGGTTGAGAAGGTGATCTGGTTCGGAGAATCAGCACTTAGATCCTCTCATCAAAGGAGTTCGTCGTGTCAGATGACAAGGTCTCCAGTTTTTCAGACTTATCCAACGACGTGTTGGCAGCTCTTTGTAACCTACTGGTCTCTTCTAGTACGGAGCTATCGAAATTTCCCCCTACACTCTTATTTAACGAAGGATGGCTGCTGCGCCTGGTACTTGATTGGTACTCTAGAAAAAGCAATTCGGAAATGCCTCTACATTTCGAAGTGGGAGCAACGTGGTATTCTGAAGCATTACTTCCTTCAGCCTTTTTGCCCAGACACCGAGGTGATCGATTAGGGGAATCCAGAACACATGCTGACGGTGTGGTCGGCCACTTTCAGGTTGGTATTGAAAGTAAGGCGGATTTCGAATTAATGTCCGATGCATCACAATTTCTTGTGCTAGAAGCTAAGATATCTAGCGGCCTGTCGTCAGGCGTGACAAATGCAAGCTACTTCGACCAGGCTGCAAGAAATATAGCTTGCATGGCTGAGGTCCTTCGTCGTGCTAAATGTCAACCCGAAGAAGTTGGTAAACTTGGTTTCTATGTTCTTGCGCCTGCGTCTCAAATTGATAAGGGCGTCTTCTCATCTGTTATGAACGAGGAATCAGTATTGCAGAAGGTTGAGCGAAGAGTATCTGGGTATAAGGGCGAGAAAGACGCTTGGTTCGACCAGTGGTTCTACCCGACAGTAAGCAACATTGTGATCCAGTGTT
>PVMK01153270.1_pt1 | contig 23197 bp, 31 predicted proteins | sample 1853481 | NCBI WGS metagenome assembly PVMK01 (sample SAMN08533507, study PRJNA380276) | Marine sediment metagenome, whole genome shotgun sequencing project. | reverse complement strand
GTAAAGAAAGAGGCCGACCTTATACATTATGTATAGGATGTGTCTAGCGGTTATAAAAAAGTGATAATTTAAGAATAAATAGTTAGGGAAGAATTTAGTGAGGTGTTGTGAAATAAATGTAACTTATTGATAAATATGGTGGGCCCGGTAGGACTTGAACCTACGACCAATGGATTATGAGACCAGTAAATCTTGATTACATATATGTAATGTATAAATGCGTGTCTGTTTGTTACCCAAACGTTACCCATTTACGGTTTTAGGGGTATTCCAAAAGTGGCAAATCGCTTGATATGCTTATAAATATTGGCTCCTCGGGACGGGCTCGAACCGCCGACCTAGTGATTAACAGTTACCGAAGCTAGATTCCTCAAAAATAATTGGCTGAAAAAAATCGAGTCTGACCCTAATTCTATTTCCTAGGGGAGATTTTCGAGCATTTTTACTGCAGATTGCCCGATCTCGTTGTCAGCGTCTATCTTCGCGGCGGTTGTGAGCGCAGTGCGTGCTTGCTCTCTGTTGCCGAGTTGACTATTCACGAACCCCAGTGTTAACCAAATTCTTTGATGTTTCGGATTCACGACCACACCCTCATTTAGTTTGCCAAGGGCTTCAGTTGATCTACCGAGATAGTGTAGCGTGATGCCCAGATTGTTATAGGTATCCACGTCGTCCGGATCTAATGTCAAGAGTCGCTGATACAAATCTGCTGCCCTGTCGTATTCTTTCTTTTTGAAAGACTCATCAGCCTGTCGTGATATTTCAACCGGGTCTTTGATGATCGACTGACTGAACTTTGACATATCTAATTGAGGCAGCTTGATTTCCGTGATGCGGTCTGGCCTTTCTAGCGAGGGCTGGCGTATCGCAGTTGGGTCGGTGCTGTCGTTGTCTGAGTCATGAATGTAATATTGGCGTGTAAGGCCAAAAACCGTCAGCCCGAAGACCACTTGGAACACCGTCATCGGAATCCAGAATTTGAGACTACGAATCATAATTATTGCCTATTTTCACCGTTTTTTTAGGGAACGTGTACTGGTTCATATTAATGTGTTGTGGTTAATTGTCTATAATAAGTATAAGAATGAATTCAATAGGGTCAGTGTCAATTGATTTAATTCGCCTATAATTATTTCAGTAGTCCATTGTTTTTTTAGCTGATGAGGTTGAGGTGAAACAATCAAAGTCGATTGCTTTTCAAACATCACGCCGTTCGTTTTTAAAGTCGGTTAGTGGTTTGCGCTAGTGTCAGGTTTTTCTTCGGTGCGAAGCAAATCTTATTTCTACATCCTTATCTTGCTATTGATAACTGTATGTCTGTCAACAGAGACGTATGCTGAAAAGATGTCAACGAGTAATAGCATTACATTGTTTATGGGCGGTGATGTCATGACAGGACGCGGTATTGATCAGATATTACCCTATCCTGGTGATCCCCGGTTATATGAGTCGTATATTAAAGATGCAAGGGATTATGTTGAGTTGGCAGAAGCAGTCAATGGTCCGATTCAAAAACCTGTTCAATGTCACACTATCTGGGGAGATGCATTGCAGGAATGGGAACGAATAGCACCGGATGTGCGACTCATTAACCTGGAAACAAGTGTTACCAAAAGTCATGAATACTGGCCGGATAAGGGAATACATTACAAGATGCATCCAAAAAATGTTTCTTGCCTAAAAGAGGCTAGGATTGATTACTGCTCTCTTGCGAATAACCACTTGCTTGATTGGGGCTATCCTGGACTCACAGAGACACTAGATTCATTAAAGGGTGCCAATATAAAGATTTCAGGCGCAGGAGAGAATCTGCAGGAAGTAGAACAACCTGCGATCATAAGCGTTGAAGGTAAAGGAAGAGTCATTGTGTTTTCCTATGGCTTCAGTTCAAGTGGCATTCCATCCAGTTGGGCGGCTAAAAAAGACAGACCGGGTGTGAACCTTTTGCGAAGTTTGTCTGGTAGAACTGTTCGGCATGTCAAAGAACAAATCGATAAAATAAAACAAGCCGGCGATATTGTTATTGCCTCAATTCATTGGGGAAGTAACTGGGGATATGCTGTTCCTCAGGGTCACATTGATTTTGCCCATCGACTTATTGATGATGCAGGTGTTGATATTATTTATGGTCATTCATCACACCATGCAAGACCGCTGGAGGTGTATAAGGACAAGCTGATTATTTATGGTAGTGGTGATTTTATTAATGACTATGAAGGTATCAACGGACATGATGATTACAGAGATGACCTGGTATTAATGTATTTTGCCAGTATTGATCCCATCTCCGGGAAACTCATTCAATTACAAATGATACCCTTGCAAATCGAAAAATTCAGACTGAACCGGGCATCTGCAAGTGATATCGTATGGTTGAAAGATACCTTGAACCGGGAAGGCAAATCATTTGGGACTCGGATTCAGTTAACTGAAGATAATGTCTTAACCTTACAATGAACAATCAAGAATCAATAGGATCAAAAAAAAATATCGGGGTCAGGTCTTACGTTGACACATGTGTAATAAAAAACTGGATACCGGGTCACGCCCGGTATGACGAAGGTGTTATATGTGGTTGAGAATCAAGTGGTCAGTGTCAATTGATTTAATTCGCCTATAATTGTTTCAGTAGTTCATTGTTTTTTTCAGTTATTGGGATTCTAGTGAGCCAGAATAAGCCTACAATCTTACATTTATCAAGACGCTCTTTTTTACTGTCGGCGTGTGGTTTGACCCTGGCACCTTTTACATCTTTTATACCGCTTCAGTCAGTGTTTGCAGCGGATCATGTTACGTCACCTATTATTACCCGGGTTATTCCTGCCAGTGGTGAGATGTTGCCCGTGATTGGGATGGGCTCGTGGAAAACGTTCAATGTGGGGAGCAATAAAACCGATCGTGCGCGTTGTGTGAAGATATTACAGACATTTTTTAATCTGGGCGGCGGCATGATTGATTCTTCGCCCATGTATGGTTCTTCGCAAGAGGTCATCGGTCATTGTTTGGCGCAAATTGAACATCATCCCGGATTATTTTCGGCGACCAAGGTCTGGATTGCCGGGAAGTCTTTCGGTATTTCTCAGATGGAATCGTCCCGGGAGTTGTGGGGCGAGAAGCGGTTAGATTTGATGCAGATCCATAATATGTTGAATTGGCGTACGCATTTGGAAACCTTGAAGGAATGGAAGGCCGAAGGCCGGATACGCTATATTGGTATTACCACCTCGCATGGACGGCGGCATGCAAATCTGGAAAAAGCATTACTGGATGAAGATTTTGATTTTGTTCAGTTTACTTATAATGTGATTGACCGCGAAGCCGAGCAACGTTTGTTACCGCTTGCCGCTGAGCGTGGTATTGCCGTGATTATTAATCGGCCGTTTCAACGCGGTGCGTTGTTTGATCGGGTTAAGGACAAGCCCTTGCCTGCCTGGGCCGCCGAGTTTGATTGTGAGAATTGGGCGCAGTTCTTTTTAAAGTTTATCGTGTCGCATCCCACGGTAAGTTGCGCGATTCCCGCCACCTCGCAGGTGGCGCATATGCAGGAGAATATGGGGGCGGCTTACGGTGTGTTGCCAGATAAAGCAATGCGTGCACAAATGATCAGGTATTTGTCTTCTTGAATCATTCAAATACAACCCATCCATGAATTGCTTAATCGAATACACTGGGACCCAGAGTTCGGGCAAGGTGAATTTGAACTTGGGATTTATGACCGGGTTGAGGATAAGGTCATTCGATTGCCGTTGCATGAGATTGTGCGTGTACCTGAGGAGCATAATCTCTTTTATTATATGGATGAAGAATGTGCGGAGCACAGCGTGCCCTTGCATCGTATCAAGGCCGTCTATAAAAATGGTGAACTCATCTGGCACCGGGAACATTAAATGAACAGGAGATAGATCATGAAGGCAAGATTTGTTGGTTTTGGTGAAATTGAAATCGACGGCCAGTCCTATGACTATGATGTCATTATCGACAAAGGCAAGATTCGCAAGCGGAAAAAGAAGCATTCCAAACCATTTCGTGAACAGTATGGTCATACGCCACTTTCGGCTGATGAAGAAATCCCTTGGGGTGGGGAAAGCTTGATTATCGGTACGGGTGCTTACGGTCAGTTGCCGGTGATGAAAGAGTGCTTTGAAGAGGCCGAAAAACGGGGTATTGAGGTCATTTCTGTACCAACCGATGAGGCTTGCAAGATCATTTCAGAAAAGAAAAACAAGAAGATTCATGCGATCTTGCATGTAACGTGCTGAACGGTCAGACTCAAAATCGAATACGAACAGCATCGCGAACTCGATAAAACGATAAGCATGAAATGAATTCCTGACCCCACTCGAAGTGGTATTGATGGTGAGATATGAAAAGTAAAAAAAGGAAAGTAAAAAGTAATGAGTGACACGACGACATGGGCCGTACTCGGGGACGGCAGATATATCAGGATCCTGGTTAACAAAGGTCCGGGAAAGGAGCTCGCGGCATTAAACGCCGATAAGCTGGAAGCATTAGCTGATCTTCGTTATGAATTGAGCACCGGCAGATCACCCCATGCCTCCGGTGGTGCAGGCACGTCGGATAAACGGAGCACTATCCAGTTACAGGCTGACTTTTTATCAGAACAACATGAGCAAAATATGTTTGACCTGTTGGTCATTGCAGCGCCGCAGGACGTCATCAAGTCATTACGGGATGCCTTACCGGAGCAGATAAATAAGTTGATTATTGGGGAGCTGGCAGAAGACCTTCTGGCGAACTCCGCCGATGTCATCGAGAACACGCTTGCTGATATAATTATCGAAGGCAGACAAAAGACCAGTAATGAGTGACTATGACAATAACTGATTGTCCATTTTGTGATATCCCGGAATCAATAATTATTGTTCGGAATGATTTATGTTATGCGCGATTAGATCAATATCCGGTTTCTGATGGTCATGTGCTAATTATTCCATTTCGTCATTTTTCAAATTATTTTGATGGTACACAGGATGAAAAAGATGCCATTTGGTCGCTTGTAGATGATATGAAGCATGTAATCAGACAGGAAAACAGTCCAGATGGTTATAACATCGGGATGAATATAGGTCGAGCGGCGGGACAAACGATTCCCCATTTACATGTTCATATCATTCCAAGGTATGAGGGTGATATAGCAGATCCTAGTGGTGGCGTTCGAGGCGTAATACCGGAAAAACAAAAATATTAATTAAATGATATGAGCAGATTCACAGACACGTTAATTGTATCTCCAATCCCTGATGGTAGAAGGTGGGTCATCAGAAGTGATTTTGGCTATGATGTTGGGGAAGAGGGTAGTGGCGAGTCTATCAATGTTCCGACGGGATTTATTACGGATTTTGCCAGTGTTCCCAGGCTGCTATGGTGGATATTTCCACGTTGGGGGAAATACGGTAATGCGGCTGTCATACATGATTATTGTTATTGGCGGCAAAAGTATTCAAGAAAGCGCGTAGACGATATATTCTTTGAAGCTATGGGGGTATTAGAAGTACATTGGTTTGAAAAATATGCTTTGTATTATGCAGCATGGTTATTTGGCTGGATTGCCTGGTGGTCTAACAAAAGAAGCAAAGCAGATAATCCGAAGTACAATAAAGGCAAAGCATGGTCATTGATAGGGGAAAATAAAGGGGAAATTAAAGGGCCAGGCCCCTTATAACATTCGGAGCATACTCCATGGGGAATTCACTTTTTGATCAACTGAAAAAGACCGGTCTGGTTGATAAAACCAAAGCGCAAAAGGTCAAGCGCGATCAATATAAAAATAAAAAACAGAAGTCGAAAAAGGGCTCGGCTGAACAGGTAGATGAAGTTAGGTTGTTGGCCGAAAAAGCCCAGGCCGAAAAGGTCGAACGTGACCGCCAGATTAATCTACAAAACAAAGAAGAGGCTGAATGCAAAGCTGTCGCTGCGCAAATTATCCAATTGATCGAAACCAACCGTGTTGAAGATCGTGATGGTGAGATTGTTTATAACTTTACTGATGCTAATGTCGTCAAACGCATCTTCGTTTCAGAGCATTGTCACAAATATCTTATGTCCGGGAACTTGTGTATCGCGAAACTGGGTGAGGGTTATGAATTGGTACCAAAGCCAGTCGCAGAGAAAATCAAACAACGCGATGCTGAGTGTATTATCAATATTGAGCATAGCATTGAGGCAGGTGATGATTCTGCTGAAGATGAAGACGATCCCTATGCTGACTATAAGATCCCGGATGATTTGATTTGGTAAACATGTCTTCTTTTACTTGATAATAAGGACTCAGGTCGAAAAGGTTGAATGCCATCACCAGATTAAAAACAGCGTACATGAATGTTGACTAATGTAGCAAAATAAGCTACAAACGTAGCAAATATAGCTACGATATAAACAATGTCTTCAAAACTGGCAGAAATATTATTTAAGGATTATCGACGACGGGTGCTCGCGCTCTTGTTGTTAAATCCAGACAAACGCTATCATGTGCGGGAGATTGCACGAATTACAGGGACTGTTGCCGGTACCTTACATAAGGAATTAGCTCGATTGGCGGAGGCTGGTATTTTGGCCAGGCAAAATGTGGGGAATCAGGTGCAATATTTTGCTGATAAAAATTGCCCGATTTTTGATGAGCTTGCCAGTATTCTGCGCAAGACATCCGGGTTGATAGAAGTATTAGCTAATGCATTAGTCCCTTTAGAGGAAAAGATAGCTGTTGCGCTGGTGTTTGGTTCAATGGCGAATGCCAGGGAAACGTCATCGAGTGATGTAGATCTCCTAGTAATCGGTGATATAGATTTTGTTGATGTGGTTAAAGTAATCTACCCTTGTCAGGATAGATTACAGCGCGAGATCAATCCGAAGGTCTACACGCAGAAGGAATGGAAACGACTGCTTGCAAAAAAGAACAGCTTTTCCAAAGAAGTTATGAAACAACCAAAGTTATTTATCATAGGAGCAAAGGATGAGCTTGGATAATTTAGTAGGGAAGACACTGGAAAAAATCGAACCTGACAGTGCAGCAATTAATCGGTTGTTAAAATCTGCAGATCGCAATATTCAGGATGCACATGTGAGAGAGGTAAGCACTGAGAATCGTTTTGATGCTGCTTATAAAGCAATCATGCAGTTGGCAAATGCCGCATTACAGGCCAAAGGTTACCGAACATTAACCAGCAAGCCCGGACACCACATGACTATGATTCAGTCATTACCAAAGACAATAGGACTTGATTCGGATATTGTTGTCGTATTGGATGCTCTCAGGAAACAACGTAATGTCGCTGATTATTCTGGTGATATTGTACCGGAGAGTGCCATGAAAGAATGTTTATCTTGTGCAGAGAATCTTTCCCATGATGTCAGTGAATGGATTAAAAAACATAAGCCTGATCTACTGGGGGAATAATTTTATTTTGTCTTATACATAAGATGTGAATTAAAGGGGGCAAGATCCCTTTTAACACTGAGTCATTCTGTATAAATATGTCAGATTTTCAAAAGCTAAAGATTGTTTCTGGTGGCCAGACCGGTGTTGACCGGGCTGCTCTTGATGCTGCTTTAGAGTCAGGGATCAGTGCAGGTGGTTGGTGCCCTGCGGGTCGTAAAGCGGAAGATGGCCCTGTAGCGGAAAAATATCCACTTCAGGAACTAGCTGATGGCGGTTATAAAGAACGAACCCTGAAAAATGTGCAGGACAATGACGCTACTGTAATAATCTATTTCGAATCCATTAGCGGTGGTACAGAGGAAACACTTTTATTTTGTCTTGATGAAAAAAAACCATATTTGCTGATAGAGGGTAGCGGCATCACTGAAGATAGCGCGAGTAAACGAATCAAGCATTTCATAGACGAGAATAAAATTTCACGCCTTAATGTGGCCGGTCCCAGGGCAAGTAAAGAGAAAAGGGGCTATGAGTATACGAAACAGGTCTTTACATTAATGCTTGAGTGTCAATTGTCCGCAGGACCCAGGTATCCCTATGGAAACACTTCCTGATTATTGTCGAGATGGTTTGTTTTTTTTTGACGATTGGGCTTAATCCTTCTCCCGTGTCTGTTGAAGCGGGCTATTATTATGCCAACCCCCGCAACCGGTTCTGGAAAGCATTGAACGGATCCAGGCTTGCCGAGGTGCAATTAGAGCCCGGGGTGGCGGCAATGGATAAATTATTTACCAAATACAATATCGGTTTTACCGATTTGGTTAAGAAGCCGACCAGGATGGGAAAAGAGTTGCGTGTTGCTGATTACCGGGAAGGGGCGCCTGTGTTAAAGGAAAAAATACTGCAGTATCAACCGGGGATTGCCTGGTTTCAGGGGATGGGAACCTATAAAAATTATTTGAAATACGCAGAAGAGATGGACCAGGACATTCCCTGGGGATTACAAAAACATATGATTGGTCGATCACACGTTTATGTGACACCTAACCCCAGCCCTGCTAATGCCGCTTATTCTCTTGATGACCTTATTAATTATTACAATGACATGGTCAGTTTCCGGGTACGGGAATTATTCGGTCTGGGAACGCATTGAAAAGATAGCAGGTGGTATGTGGTAGGTGGTGTGTGCATGATAGAGTTGATGTTATCCAATCGGGGATTATCTTTGTTGGACAGTGATTAGTCATGTCAGAAGTCAGTTTTCGGTTTTATGAAGAATTGAATGATTTTCTTGCGCCGAACCGGCGGAAGCGGGACTTCGATATTCCCTTTCGAGAACAGAATTCAATAAAGGACATGATTGAATCGGTAGGGGTGCCGCATACGGAGATCGATCTGATCCTGGTTAATGGTGACTCGGTGGATTTCTCTTATATTGTCCGGCCAGGGGACAGGATCAGTGTTTATCCAGTGTTCGAGGCCATAGATATTTCCAGTGTCACGCATCTACGTCCCGCACCATTACGCCAGAACCGGTTTGTGCTGGATGCCCATCTCGGTAAGCTGGCCCGTTATATGCGTTTGCTGGGTTTTGATACCTTATATAATAATGCCTATGATGATGCCGAGCTGGCGGATATATCATCCAGCGGTGACAAACGCATCCTGCTGACTCGTGATCACGGTTTGTTGATGCGCAAGCAAATTACCCACGGTTATTTTGTGCGCGAGGACAACCCGGAACGACAGGTGAGGGAAGTTTTGTCCCGTTTCGATCTGCATGATGACGTGAAACCTTTCCAACGTTGCACTCAGTGTAACGGCTTGATTCAAGCGGTTGCCCTGGATGAGGTACAAGAGCATCTGCCTGGCAAGGTAGCGGAGCAGTTTGATAAATTTGCACGTTGTGATGGTTGTCATCGGGTCTATTGGAAAGGCAGTCATTATGATCACATGGTGAGAATTATTGAAGGATTGCGGAATCAAAGAATCAGTGTCGATTGATCCAGAAATAGAGAGCAAGTAAAGGCGTCAGGGTGATAGAGTTAAAGGGTACTAGCCGCTCGGCAACTGCTCCCGGCGTTGTTCTACCTCGAGAATGTGTACCCCAGGGGCAGGTTTCGCGCTTCCAGACATTCTCTACCTCCTCCATCCATGGAGCCGTCCTGCTTAAATTTTCAAAGATAGTTACGTAGGTCCGACCCGAATAAGCAGATCGATTAGCAATGAAGCGTATTATTTACAAAAGCTGTGTGACATGTATTAATCTAAATCTTGATCTATGCGATTCTGGACTCTATCTTAAACAATCTTCTAAATTCTGCGATTAGGCTATTCTTTTATCATAGTGATGATTGGATAAATTCGTCTTTGTTGATCTATATCATTCCAGTTTTAAGTATTGGTGCTAGTTTCTCACTTAAGTGGTGCTGTTTTTTAAAATCAATAGCTTGCGTATGTACGATAATGAACTAGGGGGTTTGATTATGTTGGATATTAACCCGGAAACTGTCTGCAAATTGATCGAGCTGGCACGTGAATTTCACGCTCAAGAGGAAGTCGTATTTCCGGAAGTCAGTGGTAACCCGAGCGGGGACTGGGCGATGCAAACGCTTGCCAGTCATGCCGATGACTTAACTTTTCAGGAATTTAGATCCATTGTTCAGGACCTGGAGCCACGTCAGCAACAACTGCTCGTCGCACTCCTTTGGCTGGGACGGGGAGATTATACTCTGGAAGATTGGAGCGATATGCTGGAACAGGCGCGTACGGACTGGACACCTGATACAGCGGAATACCTGATCGCGCACCCTTTATTGGTGGAATACCTGACGGTAGGCTTGGATATCTTCGGTCATAGCTGTGACTAGTGTTAGCACCAGATCAGTGATGGGGCGGAGATCTGCATGCTTGGGTATCCGTAGGTATTAAGACCGGTCTGCGCCTGATTAGCCCTGATTCATTAAAGAATAATAGGGTCGCTCCTGCACTCCATGTGCTTACGCACCCCAACGAGGTGAGTTAGATAGAATGTTTCTACGGTTAGCTATACTACTACTGATATTCTGTTTCACGCCAGGAGGTGTTATTGCACAATCGAATGATAAGCTGGAACTGCCCACGCCTTCTCTTACTGGTGAGATTTCCCTTGAGCAACTCTTAGCCCAACGCCGTTCCATACGTGAATACACAGATACTGCACTGTCGTTAGCCGAGGTTGGACAATTATTGTGGGCAGCACAAGGTATTACCCATTCACAAGGGTTTCGGACCGCACCTTCGGCGGGAGCGTTGTATCCACTGGAGCTTTATGTAGTGGCAGGGCGTGTTGAAGGCTTGGAGAAAGGAGTGTATCACTATGAACCAGAGCGCCATCAACTCATGAAAACCAGTGATGATGATGTGCGGGATGCCTTGGCCCGGGCGGCATTGTTACAGTCCTGTGTTAAAGACGCTTCAGCAATCATTGTATTTACTGCCGACTATGAGCGGACTACAAAGAAGTATGGCAAAAGGGGCAGACGTTATGTGCATATGGAAGTGGGCCATTCCGCGCAGAATCTCTTTCTGCAGTCAGGAGCCCTGGGTTTGGCCACAGTCCCTGTCGGTGCATTTGATGATGAAATGGTCGCCAAGGTATTGCACATACCCGGTGATTTACAAGCCCTGCTGTTGGTGCCTATAGGTAGAAAGTAAAGACGAATATAAAAATTTTAGATTATGCAGAACAAACCAGAAAACGGTACAGAGCTTGAGATTGAAGGTAAACTGTGCGTGTATTACGACGGTTATTGGATCAGGAGTTATCATCTGCACAAGGATAGTTTTGCCGACAAGAAACAGATGATCGATCAATTAACCCGGCGTGTGTTCCATCACGTCGAGCAGGGGATTAATACACCCAGTAAACGTCTGGATGAAATCCGGGCGGTTTATGAAGCCGAAGATGATCTGGCAAGAAAAAGGGTGGAAGGGGCGATGTTGGCCGGGGCCCTGTTGAATCGTGGACGCTATATCTTGACCGTTATCGTTGAGCTGGAAGAGGCCGGGGTCAAGATTGAAAGTAGTAATGAGCTACTGGGCAAATGTGGCAGATGTTTTCTGGAGGCACTGGAGCTTGGCAAGAACATTAAACTGGCTGATGGCGGTAAAGAAGGTATAGATGAATTTTGGGGCGAACCCTTCAGGGTGTTTTCGATGCCCATCGAGGATTTTTTTCATGCGCGCTATGTCAAGATTGCGCAAACCATGTCTCAGATCGATCAGGTTGCAAAAGCCGTGGGCAAGATTGTTAATCAGTTTGAAGTGTATGGAGACATGAAAGACAAGCTTGCAGAACTGACAGATTTGGCCAAGTTGGCTTGCGAAACGATACGTTCTGATCCGGTTATCTTTGATGTCTGGCCACGTTATATCGCGGCAAAGGAAGCTTATGAAGAGTATATGGCTAATTTGCTGGTTGGAAAAAACAGTCGTGAATATGTGCAATACCTGGATGCACATCGTCTGATCAAGGATGGCGGCGCACTGCTGGTTAAACTGGCAACCTTACGAGTGCCAATACCGAATAGCGTTCAGAATTTTAGCCAGCGTTGTAATGAGTTTGTTACTTCCGAACAAAGTTGATCAGTTTATTTTTATCTTGAAATAAAGGGACAGACTACGATAAATGCCGAACCATCTATTACAAACCTATGGGTTAAATGTAAAATGTGAAGCCTAGAATGCTCACCTATTTAGTAATCGTCTTTCTAGTCGTCACCCTTTTCACATACATGATTTATATGCCAGGTAAGTCATATGAGGGCAAATTACCAGCATTCGATGACACCGATCATGCGACTGCGAAAAGATTTGAAGCCCATGTTATTGAGTTGTGTAGAAATCCGGCGGGCAGAAATTTTATCGAAAAGAAGGGACTTGATGCCGCCCGAAAATATATTGCTGGGCAATTTGAATCTTCCGGTTATCAGGTGAAGTTTCATGAATATCTACTCAATAGTGATGCCTTTGCCAATATTGAGGTTGAATTGACCGGTACCTCACTTCCCAAAGAGATCATTATCGTTGGTGCACATTACGATGCTGTGCCCGGTGCACCGGGTGCGAATGATAATGGGTCGGGTATCGCAGCTATTCTGGAGCTCGCTGATCGATTCAAGGATAAAAGTTTTCAACATACAGTAAGGTTTCTCGCCTTTGTCAATGAGGAACCCCCGAATTTCATGACAGGTAATATGGGGAGTTATGTGTATGCAAAAAAATTAGCAAAGGACAAGGAAAATATCATTGCAATGTTTTCCCTGGAGACAATCGGTTATTTCAGTGACGAAACCGGCAGTCAGCATTATCCACCGTTCTTCAATCTCTTTTATCCGAAGGAAGGTAACTTTATCGCATTTGTGAGTAATCTTAGCTCGCGTGGCCTTGTGGCCAAATCAATTCGATCATTCAGGGCGCATTCAACTTTCCCATCGGAGGGTATTGTAGCACCTGCATTCATTCCGGGTATCGGCTGGTCTGATCACTGGTCATTCTGGAAGCACGGTTATCCAGCGATCATGATTACGGACACAGCTCCTTATCGTTATCCTGCCTATCACACATCGGAAGATAAACCGGAAAAAGTGGATTATGAAAAAATGGTCTATGTGGTTAAAGGCATTGAAAAAATGATTCAAGAATTCTTACACTGATCAAATAATAGAAAAGGACATATACTATTTAATATAATTTATGATTTGGGAGTTTTGAAATGAAAGCAACCGCAGAATTACAGGTCGTCCCGCTTTGCAGCGGTGTTTCTGTCAGGGAGCAGGTTACTCGTGTTGTTGATATGCTTAAAGGCCACGACTTCATTCTTGAGACTCATGCTTCGGGGACTGACATTGAAGGGGAACTATCGGATATCCTCGCGGCTGTTGAGCAAATTCATGAAACGCTGCACAAGGAGGGGAGTGTACGCCTTTTAAGTTATCTGAAACTCGAAACCCGCACTGACAAAATACCGACTTTGGAAGGCAAGCGGCTATAGTTTGTAATCGATTGAATCTGTAAATTAATGAGCCATACATCAGTAATCATCCTTGTACGTTACTTATTTATCGAATTGCTGAATTATCTCCATCACCTCTTCTTCCGTAATATCTGTCCAATGCTCATAGGCATCGGCGACGGCAAAGCTGTAGCCACCGCGCAGATTGGCACAGTAAATGGTATCGACCTGATCGTCGAGTAAATAGAGGGAACACTCATGCGCAGTGGGTATGGCGAGAATGGTTTTTATGACCTGTGCTTTCTCTACTGCAGTGATGGCCGCCCGCATGGTGGAGCCTGCGGCGATGCCATCATCGACAATAATAACAGTCTTGTCTTTTAGTTCGGGAAGGTGTTTTGTGCCACAGAAGCGATGTAGGCGCCGCTGTACCTTTTCCTGTGCTACCTTGATTGCCGTTTGGATTATCTCTGTATCCATGCGATGGTTTTTAACTAGATCTTCATTGATCCATTCGGTGCCATCGAAGGCCACCGCACCGAAGCCGGATTCCGTGGTCCAGGGAAACAGGATCTTGCTGACCGGTATGACAACCAGGGGAAGATCAAGCCGTATTGCCAGGGTAGCGGCGACCGGAACACCCCCAGCCGGTATGCCCAGCACAATTGCATCACTGCGGTGATAGTCCTGTAACATCCCGGCCAGACGTTCACCGGCATCTTCCCGGTTACGGAAGACGTGTATGCGATCCTTCAATTCCGGCAGGATATGGATGTTCTCAATATTCATGTTCGATCTAAAATAATCCGTCAGGGCGGGTCTTCGGCTAATAATAGGGGTCAGGCCACGTTTTTAGTTTATAAAAATCTTTTAAAAACTTATTGAGCTATTTTAGGTTTTAATCCAGGAAACTAGTATCATTAGATAGTACTGTAATGTTTCAATCTTATCCAAACCCTGGAGGAGTGATCGAATGATGGGGCAGTTTTTATTACAAGGTGATCCAGAAATTCCACCCGATAATCCACCGGAAGCACCACCTTCAACATTGCCGCCTGAAATTCCAGCGGATAATCCTCAGGAGATTCCCTCGAGTCCTGTTCCAGAAGTGCCATCTGCACCCCCCCAAGAGATGCCGCAGCAAGAATAAGTTTTATGCACATAGTGGGGTCACACATAGTGGGGTCAGATAAGACTTTCCTACAGGTGCTCGGATTATTGTCGTTAAAAGAAAAATCTTATCTGACTCCACTGATTAGTCTCAATACTACTTATCTAAAATAAGCTAGAATTATAAATAGGGATCATGAATATAGAACAAGAGGAGAAAAATTATGAACACATGCATCGTAGTTGCTGATAATAGTCGTGCCCGCATCTTTTCATCATTTGCAAACTTCAGTGAATTTAATGAATTGGAGGACTTCGTGCATAACGCCGCACATCTCTCAAACCAGGAATTAGTGGCTGATGCTGCAGGTAAATCAGTTGATCAACATGGTACTCTAGATCCGGCTACTTCAGCGAAAGCGCATGAAGAAGGGATATTTGCCAAGTCATTGGCTAAACATTTAAAGGGATTACATAATCATGATCATTACAAAAATCTGGTATTGGTCGCGCCACCAAAATTTTTAGGATTATTACGTGGAGAATTGGATAGCACACTGGATAAACTGGTAACAAAAACAATAGATAAGGATCTGACATTATGCAGTGTTGATGAATTGATCAAGTATTTAAAAAAATAGCAGATCGGGGTCGAATAAATGTAGCCAGACAACAGTTTTATAGTTTAAGCATGAGGATCTTTACGATGAAAGCAGGTGTATTAATATTGAATTCGATGTTTTTGTTAGGTACTGACAAGTTAAGTCTTATTAAGTCACAATGGTGTAATGAAAAGAACAAGAAACCCGTACAAACGTCACCGCTTTCCTCCTGAAATCATACAATATGCCGTATGGCTGTATTATCGATTTAATCTTAGCCATCGTGACATTGAAGATCTGTTATCAGAACGTGGTATTGATGTCAGTTATGAATCTATTCGATTGTGGTGCAATAAGTTTGGTCGCCAATACGCCAAGCGATTGAAGCGTAGACATCAGGGTTTCGGCGATACATTCTACATTGATGAAGTATTTGTAAAGATACAAGGCAAGCAACAGTATTTATGGCGAGCAGTTGATCAAGATGGCGAAGTGATTGATATATTCCTACAGTCCCGGCGGGATGGAAAGGCTGCAAAGCGTTTCTTCAAGAGGCTAATCAAAAGTAATCGAGCTGAACCCAGAAAGATAGTGACGGACAAGTTGAGAAGTTATGGCGTTGCACACCAAGAACTTATCCCCGATACGATTCACGATACAAGTCAATATGCCAATAATCGGGCTGAACTATCACATCAACCGACTCGGGTTCGAGAGCGTGGTATGCGTCGCTTTAAATCGATGCAACAGGCACAATACTTCTTAAGTGTTCATGCCATGGTGTGTAATTTATTTAACCTGGGTAGACACCTGGTTTCAGCCGAGCATTATCGATTACTAAGACAGCGCGCCTTCGCGTCATGGAAAGAGGCAGTGGCAGTTTGATTAAGATATGGAAAAGGATTTATATTGATTTGAAAGTTAACTTGTCAGTACCCTCTTCCATACTATTAATTTATACTTCAAATACCCTTAGACGCGAGTTATTGTAATTCGCGTTATTAGGGGTTGATCTTTTATTTACGATTTTACTGAAATTTTATGAGCCTTAACCTTTTCAGTTTTTGGAATATAAATCTCAAGCACGCCATTTTTGCTTTTTGCATTAATTTGTTTGGTATCAGCAGAATCCGGCAGGCTAAAGCGTCGATAAAAACTTCCATGCGAACGTTCTACACGTTTATATCCTTCATGTTCCTCTTCCGATTCCGTTTTACGCTCCCCCTTAATTGTCAAAGTACCGTTTTCTGAAGTAACTTCGATATCTTTGGGATCCACACCCGGAATATCGGCCAAAAATACAAACTGATCATCTTCTTCTTTTATATCGACAGATGGTGTCCAGTTACTGGTTACAATATTACTTTCTTCCCCCCATAAAGAGGGAAAAAAATCCGGCTCATAGAGTTTGTTTAATTGATCACGTAATTTGGTTAATGCAGAGATTGGTTCGTATTGTATAAGGGACATAATTTATACCTCCTTTTTAGAATATTATTAAATAAATATACTGCTTGCTATTAATCAGGTTAGTCCAATAAGAATGTAATTTTGGCATTAATGCGGTAACTGGTAATTGCATTCTCCTGAACTGCTGCTTCAAAATTTTCAACATAAATAGATTTGATATTTCTCACAGTATTTTTTGTCTCTTCAACAGCATTTTTAGCCGCATCTTCCCAACTCTTGTCAGACTCTGCTAACACTTCAATGACTTTTAACATATTGGACATGATTACTCCTCCTGGTTAACCTGATTATCTGTAAGCTTATTAATCACACATGAATAATCCTGCTTCGTATCATTAATAAGTCCTTATGATTATTAGTAATCCCCAATGAAAAACAATGATCTAGATCAAAATTAGTATAAAAATCTTGAAAAACTGAAGGTTTATTGTTTGAACTTATTTCATCTATCCAATCTAGATTTGATCAAATACGAAAAAAATTGATCTAGATCAATATTGAGGATGGTCTGATTGTGAATAATTACATCTAAAGTAATGTACATATTTAAAAATTAAGACTAGATATGAGTGTAGGAAAAATGTGTAATCGTAGTATTGTCACGGCTGAAGCACAGGATATTGTGCTGGAGGCTGCGAAACTAATGCGTCAACAGCATGTTGGTAGCCTGATTATCGTCTCCAAAAACAGTGGTGGCGTGCGGCCAATAGGCATTGTTACAGACAGGGACATTGTAATTGAAGTCCTGGCGGAGGAAGTGCCATTAGATTCGATTACACTTGAAGATATTATGAGCAGAAGCCCTATTTTGGCCAGGGAAGATGATGATTTGTGGGAAACAATCAGCAGAATGCGTGAAAAAGGCATTCGCCGGGTACCGGTTGTGGACTCAATTGGATTGCTGGTAGGTATATTCACGGTTGATGACATGATTGAAATTATTTCTGAAGAATTAAGTAACATGGTTTCACTTATTTCCCGTGAACAAATTCAGGAAGTGAAACGCAGATCTGATCATTAATATTTTGTACAGACCAATCAATACACACAGGAATTAACAAATTGTTGGCCATGCACAATTCAAGAAACTTTCCAATTATGGAAGACATGCTGGCTGATATTGAGGCCAATGCCCGGTCAGCTGCTAGCTACACCGGGCGATCGATAATCTCAAAGCAAGTCATGCAAGCTCTTGCCAGCGTACCGCGTGAAAAATTTGTTCCCGACATACTGAAACACCAGGCCTATATTAATAGTCCATTACCGATTGGCCATGGCCAGACAATCTCACAGCCACTTATTGTTGCCATAATGACTGATCTCCTGAATATAAAAAGCAAGGAAGCCGTAATTCTTGAAATCGGTACTGGTTGCGGTTATCAATCTGCAATACTCGCCGAACTTGCTGATCAGGTATACAGTATTGAAATTGTTGACAAACTGGCGCAGGAATCCAAAAAACGCCTGGCACGTCTCGGCTATACCAATGTACACATAAAAAGTGGTGATGGTTATTATGGTTGGTTGGAGCATGCGCCTTATGACGGGATCCTCGTAACTGCAGCAATAGATGACATCCCATCGGCATTAATTGATCAACTAAAACCAGGTGGTCGGTTAGTTATACCCATAGGAACTCAGTCTACGACACAAAATTTATTCCTGATTAAGAAGAACGAGGATGGATCCATAAAACAAAGAATAATCCTACCCGTTGCATTCGTCGCTTTTAAACATAACTAACATCACAGAATTCAAACAACAGTTTCTATAATTCATATTGTTCATCTTCAGTAGTAGTAATACTGGTATTGTGTGTAATTTTCTGCTTAATTTGATTTAAAACATCTGGCCAATTAACTTCAACGGATATATCAATAATTATCCGATGGGTAATTTCAACCGTGTCCAATAGTTCCTGTATATCAATTTGGTTATACAGTACGTCCAGATTCGCCTCTGAAGCATCAATGTCATTATGCTGTCGTTCTATAATGCGCTCACGTAATTGTTCTTCTTCCGCTTGAAAATCCAGGATCACAAAAGGCAGTCCACGGTCATATGCGATATTTCTAAATTTCTTTCGCTGTTCCCAGTATAAAAAAGTTGCATCAACGATAACCGGGTAACCAGCATTCAGTGCAATCTTGGCCAAAGCAGCTAATCGTTCATAAGTTTGAGCCGTACTCTTTGCTGAATAAATCCCTGAACCAATATCTGATCCGGATTTTGCATGTTCTTCAATACCATGTTCACGTTTACGTTCCACATCAGATCTGATTCGAATAGCCCCCAGATTCTCTAAAAGTTTTTGGCTATATGTCGTTTTACCACTTGCTGATAAACCATGGGTAATAATCAATGGAGTATTAATTGGTTGGATGTATTGATAAGCAAAATCAAGGTAGCGACGGTAATTTTCTATTACGTGAAGACGTGCGGATTGGTCCGGATCGGTTTGCTTATACCTTATACAGGCTACCTTGCACCTGACCAGGGCACGATAGACACGATAAAAACGTAGCAATGTCAGGCCCTCATAATCACCACTGGCTTGTAGATAATGATTTAAAAAGCGTTGTGCAAACTCCGGTTGCCCACGAACATCAAGATCCATAATCAGGAATGCTATTTCACTTATTACATCAATCCATCGTAATTCCTGTGAAAACTCGATACAGTCAAAGATCAATGGCTTGTCATCTAATAATGCAATATTGCCTATGTGCAGATCCCCGTGGCATTCTCTAACATATCCATACTGTTTACGTGCATTAAAGACCTTCTCAAGTTGCTTGAGAGTATGTATTGTCCAGACTTCAAGTTGATTTAATCTATTTTGATGATCATCATCATTGATTATCGGTCTGATCAGATCAAAATTATCGAGCACTGATTTTTTGATACTGGCAGTTGACCCGAATCTGTCTGATTTCGTAGCAATATTAACATTCTCATGAAATGCAACAACCTGCTTGGCCAAGTTATCAATATCTGCAGCCTTCAGGCGACCAGCATTTAACACCTGATCCAGTTCACTTCCTTTTGGGAATTGGACCATTTTTACGGCATATTCGATTATCTGATCGGTGCCACCGATGTTCGGTTTTTTCTCTGTCCCAGTGATGGATACAACTCCAACATAAATTTCAGGGGCTAAACGTCTGTTTAAACGAATTTCTTCTTCGCAATAAAACTTCCTGGGCATCAATGTACTGAAGTCCAAAAAACCTAGATTCACTGGTTTTTTGAATTTATATGCGAAAGGGCCAGTGAGTAATATATATGAAATATGCGTTTCCAGTAGTTCAAAGGACTCCACAGAATGCTCAAATTCCGCATGTTGCTGGATCGCCTGGATTAATTGAAAAAGGCGATCTTTTCGACCTTTTCTTTTCATATCAACTGTATTGTGATTTACTTTATTTCATCAAGCCAGATGTTCAATGAATACACCTTTACTAAATAAAGTATTTTACAGATATCATTTTAATGTAGATCAATTTACTGTATATCTGATATGTAGTAATTAGTATTAAATCATATTATGAAACATATAATTGTCAAAATATTCAGGTAATTAATAGTATGTCTAAAACGTGGGTTGTAGTTGCAGAAAATAGCCTGGCCCGAATATTTTTAATGAAAAATACAGGGGTTTCGCTAAAGGAACTTGCCGATATGCAACGTAGTGAAGCTCGATCATATGAACGGGAATTAACCTCTGATCGCCCAGGGCGCACTTTTGATAGTCGGGGTGGCGGACGCCATGCCAAGGAACCTGAACTAACTATGAAAAAGCATGAAACAATCAATTTTGCTAAGTACATTGCTGATTATATTAATTCAGAATCTGAAAAAGGGAAATTTGAAAAACTGATTTTAATTTCAGCACCGGAATTTTTAGGGCTTCTCAGAAAAAATCTGAATGAAGCAGTGAAACATCGAATAACAAGACAGATTGACAAGAATATTGTCAAACAAGATGAAGCATTTATTCGAAAACAACTAGCAGCACTAACAGAGCAATAATTGTTTATTAATGCTAGGCCGCATAACTTGCAAGATGCACGGGCATGAACTTATTGCCCCAGTCACCGGGTTGAGCCTCGAAAACGCCAGCGCAAGCAGTGCCACATTCAATACAACAACCGGATTGATCCAGTTTCCATTCAGTCAGAGTATAGCGATTTCGACCTATCACTTTGGTTCTGCATTGGTGACAATAGGTGCTTTCACCTTCTTTATCATTGACATTGCCGGTATACGCATAACGTATACCATTATTTATAGCAATACGACGTGCCCTACTCAGAGTTGATGCAGGTGTAGAAGGTATGTCCATCATCTTCCAGTCTGGATGAAAAGCAGTAAAATGCATGGGCACATCTGGCCCGAGATTCTCAACCACCCATTGGGTCATTTCCTCCAACTCCTGATCTGAATCATTCTTGCCTGGAATAAGTAATGTGGCGAGTTCAAACCAAACGTTGGTTTCATGTTTAAGATACATGAGGGTATCGAGTACTGGTTGTAGATGGCTACCCGTAATTTTCCAATAAAAATCCTCAGTAAACCCCTTAAGGTCGATATTAGCCGCATCGATATACTGATAGAATTCTGCACGTGGTTCTGTACACATATAACCAGAGCTTACCGCAACAGTCTTAATATCATATTCACGACAGGCCTTAGCCACATCAATCGCATATTCAATAAAGATGATTGGATCGTTATAGGTGAAGGCGACACTGCGACAATGTAATTCATTGGCAACACGGGCAATCTTTTCCGGTGAGGCCGCATCGGCCAGTGTATTGATTTCACGTGATTTACTAATGTTCCAGTTCTGACAGAATTTACAGGCAAGATTACAACCTGCCGTGCCAAAGGATAAAACCGGTGTACCACAAAGAAAATGGTTTAATGGTTTCTTCTCAATGGGGTCAATACAATATCCACTCGACCGGCCATAGGTGGTTAGGACGATTTCTCCTTCATGGTTTGCACGTACAAAACATAACCCCTGCTGTCCCTCGTGTAATTTGCAAAAACGGGGACAAACATCACATTGCACACGCCCGTCTTCAAGTGTATGCCAATGATGAGTTGGGACAATATTGTTTTGTAATTTCATTCAATTATTCAATCTTATTAATACTATAAATTCGGTATTTATAAAATAATGTCATAATTTGCAATTTCAAGTCTGGTAAATCGGCATAGTTTGTAATCGATATTAGGGAATAGTTAGGGAAGAATTTAGTGAGGGACTGTGAAATAAGTGTAACTCATTGATAAATATGGTGGGCCCGGTAGGACTTGAACCTACGACCAATGCATTATGAGTCCATTATTCACTTTCATTAAATTGGCTCCTCGGGACGGGCTCGAACCGCCGACCTAGTGATTAACAGTCACCCGCTCTACCAACTGAGCTACCGAGGAATAGGAACCGCGCATCTTACTGATGTGATGAATATCGGTCAACAGTTGCGTATGGAAAAACTGACTAATCCTTATGCCAGGGCTTTTTCCAGTCTTGCCATTGCCTTCTCGAGGTTTTCCATGCTGGTGGCGAATGAGATACGCATGTATCCCGGGGCACCAAATGCTGAGCCAGGCACCATCGCAATCTCTGCTTTATCAAGAAGATATTCAGCAAGCTCAATATCATTAGAGATGTTTTCCATACGATCAATGACGCCCTGGAAATTAGGGAAGATATAGAATGTGCCTTCAGAGGCATGGCATTCTATGCCTTCAATCTTGTTCAACTGTTTGTAGACATAATCATGACGTTCTTTGAATATTTTATTGCTTGTCTTGATATAGGATTGATCACCTTCCAGTGCCGCCTGTGCTGCCACCTGGGCAATCGAAGTTGGGTTCGAGGTGCTTTGTGACTGAATCTTCTTCATTGCGTTGATCAACGAGACCGGACCGCCGACGTAGCCAATGCGCCACCCGGTCATGGAATAGGCCTTGGAAACGCCATTCAATACAACAGTGCGCTCATAAAGATCAGGGCAAACATTCACTATATTTTTAAAGGATTTCTGGCCCCATAGAATGTGCTCATAAATATCGTCGGTGGCAATAATAATGTCTGGATGATTCACCAGTATTTTGCCAAGTGCTGCGAGTTCATCTGGCGTATAACAAACGCCCGTCGGGTTGGATGGACTATTGATGATGAGCAATCTTGTTTTATTGGTGATCGCAGCCTGTAGTTGTTTAGGGCTGATCTTCAAATTACTTTCAGCATTGGTTTTAATGATGACTGTTTCAGCACCCGCCAATTTGGCCATATCAGGATAAGAGACCCAGTAAGGCGCTGGGATAATCACCTCATCACCCGGGTTCAACAGGGCCTGCATCAGGTTATACATACTGTGCTTACAGCCACAGGAGACAAGGATTTGATCGGCAGTATATTTCAGACGATTCTCTTTCTTGAACTTCTTGATAATGGCCTGAATCAGATCTGCTGTACCACCCACGGCCGTATATTTAGTGAAGCCTTCACCAAGTGCCTTAATCGCGGCGTCTTTGATGTGTTCAGGGGTGTCGAAATCCGGTTCGCCGGCGCCGAGCCCAATAATATCCCGGCCTTCAACCCTTAAT
>PVMK01117118.1_pt1 | contig 23198 bp, 14 predicted proteins | sample 1853481 | NCBI WGS metagenome assembly PVMK01 (sample SAMN08533507, study PRJNA380276) | Marine sediment metagenome, whole genome shotgun sequencing project. | reverse complement strand
ATTATAATCTAAAAAGGATTGCTGTTTTTCCGTGGAATTTAATTTCGTCGTTCTCATTCGTCCAACCGGTAATTCCAATTTTGAACAATCCACTATTCACCATCCACTCATTGCTTCTTCCCCGGTTTCAAAATAAATCCTGTCGGAAAATGTTTATACACTTCCTGTAAAGCTCGATCTGCTTCAATACGGGTGTTAAAATTACCTACCCATACTTTATAATTAGGTGTTTCATATTCTATGGAAGCGGGCCAATCGGAGTATTTATTTCGATAGCTTCGCAGCACCGAATTTGCCTTATTTAAATTCCCGTAATACAACTGTATGGTATACCCATCTGTCAACTTATTTTCCTTCTCCAAGGTTTTTTTTAGTTCCAATAACCGGGGAATTTTAGCGTCCTGATTTACAGTTAATGAACCGGATTGCGCTATGGCTATTTCCGAAGAAAATAGGACTACTAAACACATAATCAACAGGTTAATTGAGCTTTTTAATATCATCATTTATCAACTTTAATGCAAATGTAAAACTTAATAACTTTTCAAGAGATATAATTATTATTTAGAATTGATATAAATTAGTATTAACACTTTATTTGGATTTCGGAAATCGACTTTAAACTGTACTTTTGCACAGTTATTTGCGGCACGTAAAACATGTTTAAAAATAGATTCTTTATTACCAAATGCGTGCCAAACTTATGGACAATAATATGACCGAACCTATGGAAAAGGTAAGTTACCGAAATCTACCCTCTCAATTGTCACTTGTTTTGTTAGCTTTTATGCTAACGTTTTCAATTTCTCATAACGCATTAGCCACAAATACAGTATTGCCGACCCAAACTATTGATACGGTTGCAGGAGAAGCTTTATATAAAGCGAATTGTGCGGCTTGTCATAAGCTTTATAAAAAGGCGGTTGGCCCGGCCTTATTTGAAGTTGGCGATAAGTACGATAAAGAATGGTTGTATAGCTGGATCAAAAATAGCCAGGCAATGGTAAAGGATGGTGACGCTCAGGCAGTAAAGATCTTCGAAGAAAACAACAAATCGGTAATGACCGGTTTCCCTGCTTTGTCCGACGGGGATATCGATAATATCATGGCATACACCTACAAGAAGAAATCACCGCCGCCGGTTCCGGTAGAAGGAGATCTTGCCGATGAAAGTTCGGAGGAAGGAGTTTCCAACGATATAATTTTGGGAATACTCTCATTGGTATTCCTAATGTTGGTAGTATTACTTTTTCTTGTCAACAAAACATTACGAAATTTTGCCTATAAACAAGGTATCGATCTTGAAGTACGCGAAGTACGCACACCTATCTGGAAGGCTTTTGTGCAAAATCAATTTTTGGTATTGGTAGCCTCTATAGTTTTATTGTTAGGCGCCTGCTACTATATGTTCGGATACTTTATGCAAATTGGTGTTGATCAGGGCTATGCCCCGGTCCAACCCATTCACTATTCACATAGAATTCACGCCGGTGATAACAAGATCGATTGTAATTACTGCCACAGTTCGGCCAGAAAGAGTAAAACATCTGGAATTCCATCGTTGAATGTATGTATGAATTGTCATAAGACTATTTCAGAAGTGGCCGAGGCCACACAAGCTGAAGGGAATGAATTTGGGGTAGATTATAATGCCGAAATTCAGAAGTTGTATCTGGCTGCAGGATGGGATGAAGATACGCAGGCTTATACCGGAGATGTGAGACCGGTACAGTGGCTACGTATTCATAACCTACCCGATTTTGCTTACTTCAATCACTCCCAACACGTGACGGTAGGTGGCATCGAATGTCAAACATGTCATGGCCCTGTGGAGGAGATGGAAATAATGGAGCAGTTTGCTCCTTTGACGATGGGCTGGTGTATCAATTGCCACAATGTGACCAATGTAGATACGAAGGACAACGAATACTACGAAAAAATTCATGAAGAACTTTCCAAGAAGTACGGCAAAGATAAATTGACCGCTGCCGAATTGGGAGGAATAGAATGTGGTAAGTGTCACTACTAATAAAAAATTTGAATAATATTTCAAGATAATATGGCATCAAGCAAGAAATACTGGAAAAGTGTTGAAGAGTTGAACGAAAACAGCTCGATTGTTGAGAAGCTACGACAGAACGAGTTTATAGAACCCATCCCAACCGATGAGTTTTTAGGCGATAAGGAAACGTTGGAAGCTTCCTCGACCACCCGTCGCGATTTCTTAAAATATGTTGGATTTACAACGGCAGCCGCATCGTTGGCAGCCTGTGAAGGGCCTGTGGTTAAATCAATTCCCTATGTAGTAGCTCCGGATGAGATCGTACCCGGAGTAGCAAACTATTATGCAACCGCCATGTCAGATGGTTTCGATTTTGCCAATGTGTTGGTAAAAACACGTGAAGGAAGACCTATAAAAATCGAGCGTAACGATTTGGCTAAAAATGGAGGAAGCGTTAATGCCCGTGTGTACGCTTCAGTGTTGTCCTTATATGATATCAATCGCTTACAAGGCCCTAAAATAAATGGAGAACCGGTTTCCTGGGACGAGATGGGAACTGTTTTTATAAGAAGAATGAACGAGATGGCCGGGAAAGATGTTGTTTTATTGACCCAAACTTTTGCCAGCCCTTCTACTTCAAAATTGATCCAATCATTTACAACCAAATATCCAAACGTACGTCATGTGATCTATGATACGGTTTCTTCGAGTGAAGCCTTGGATGCATTTCAGAATAAATATGGGATAAGAGCCTTAGCAGATTATGACTTCTCTAAAGCTGAAGTTATTATTTCAGTGGGTGCCGACTTTGTTGGCGATTGGCAAGGTGGTGGCTTCGAAGCAAGTTATGCGAAAGGGCGTATTCCGAAGGCTGGAAAAATGTCTAGGCACATTCAGTTTGAAGCAAATATGACCTTGTCGGGGGCGAATGCCGATACACGGGTTCTTGCGACACCTTCACAACAATTACAAATAGTAAAGGCATTGACCGGTGGTAGCGCTACAGGCTTACCCGAAAATATCGTAACCGCTATCAATAGCGCAAAAACTCAGTTGAAGAAAGCCGGTAATAAAGGTGTGGTGATCACGGGATTACCTGATGTAAACGCGCAGGCAATGACACTTGATTGTAATGAGGGAAGTGTGGTTATGAATACTACTCATCCAAGGTTGACCGCTATGGGAAGTAATTCCGAGGTGAACAACGTAATGAACGGTGTCGCCAATGGAAGTATTAAAGGCTTGATCACCGTGGGTGTGAATCCGGTTTACTCTTTCCCAAATGAGGGATTTACCGAAGGGTACAAAAACCTGGAACTGTCTATGGCATTCTCTATGAAAGAGGATGAAACCGCTTCTATGGCACAACTGGTTGCTGCGACTCCTCACTATTTGGAGTCTTGGGGTGATATACAGATAAAGAAAGGGACTTTTGGTTTAATTCAACCTACCATTCGTCCATTGTTCGATACAAAACAATTTCAGCAGTGTTTGGTACAATGGATAGACCATGGAGACTCCTACTACAATTATCTTAAAGACACTTGGTCTTCTTCGATTTTAACCGACGGAGGTTCTTGGAATCAGGCTTTGCACGATGGTATTGTGGAAAGTACAGTTGAGGTGGTTTCCGATGGAGACACCACCGATGGAGAGATTGAAACTTCTACTTCAAACGAGGCATTGAGTGCCCCGATTCAAGGAGGCTTGGAGCTTACATTATACACCATGACCGGCATGGGAGATGGTCAACAAGCCAACAACCCCTGGCTACAAGAGTTACCGGATCCAATTACCCGGGCTTCCTGGGATAACTATATAACGGTCGCTATGGCCGATGCAGCCGAAATGGAATTGGAGAATTTCAATGTTGCCAATGGAGCCTTGAATGGAAGTTATGTAAATATAATTATGGGGGATGTGAGCGTTGCCAATGTTCCTGTATTAATTCAACCGGGTCAGGCAAAAGGATCGGTTGGACTGGCTCTGGGTTATGGACGAACCACTTCTGTCCAATCTGAAATGCAAACCGGTGTGAATGCATACCGTTTGTATAATAACTTTTCTACTGTACAAAATGTTGTGCTGGAAAAAGTGGAAGGCATACATGAATTTGCCTGTGTACAATTACAGAATACGATGATGGGTAGAGATATCATCAGAGATACTACCCTTGAGATATTCAATACAAAAGATGTTCACGATTGGAACCCTCCTATAATGGTTTCTAAAGATCATCAGCAAATTCTGGCATCTTCTCCCGAAGCAAATCTTTGGGCAGAGTTTGATCATTCAATAGGAATTCACTTTAACTTATCTATAGATTTAAATGCCTGTACCGGCTGTGGAGCTTGTGTGATCGCATGTCACTCTGAGAACAATGTACCTGTGGTCGGGAAAGCCGAAGTCCGGCGGAGTCGTGATATGCACTGGCTGCGTATCGATAGATATTATTCAAGCGAAAATTCTTTCGCCGGTGATACCGAAAAGAAAGATAATATTTCCGGTTTAGGAAGTTCGCTTTCAAACTATGCGGAATTGGAATCTGCATCTGCGAATCCACAAGTCGCGTTCCAACCTGTCATGTGTCAGCACTGTAACCACGCCCCTTGTGAAACGGTTTGTCCTGTTGCTGCTACATCGCACGGGCGTCAAGGTCAAAATCAAATGGCGTATAACCGTTGTGTCGGAACCAGATACTGTGCGAACAACTGTCCCTACAAGGTGCGTCGTTTCAACTGGTTCTTATATACAAAAAATGACGAGTTTGACTACAACATGAACAACGACCTTGGACGCATGGTATTGAACCCCGATGTGGCAGTACGATCCAGAGGAGTGATGGAAAAATGTTCTATGTGTATTCAAATGACACAGAAAACGATCCTGGATGCGAAACGAGATGGGCGTAAAGTAAGAACGGGAGAGTTTAAAACTGCTTGTTCTGCCGCTTGTGAGACGGGAGCGATCAAGTTTGGTGATGTCAACAATCACGATAACGAAATTTTTGAATTGAAAAATGACAAACGGATGTATTACTTATTGGAAGCTGTCGGTACGAAACCTAATGTATTCTACCATACCAAATTGAGAAATACAAACGAAGTGTAATAATATAATTAAGAAATAGAATATATATATGGCGTCGCATTACGAAGCACCTATTAGAAGACCCTTGATTACAGGAGATAAATCCTACCACGATGTAAGTGTGGATGTGGCAGCTCCGGTAGAAGGAAAGGCAAATAGAGCATGGTGGACGGTTTTCACCATTGCCTTGATTGCCTTTTTATGGGGAATTGGATGTATTATCTATACCATTTCCACCGGAATTGGAGTTTGGGGGTTGAACAAAACCGTGAATTGGGCTTGGGATATTACCAATTTCGTTTGGTGGGTAGGTATTGGTCACGCCGGGACCCTGATTTCTGCAGTACTGTTGTTGTTCCGTCAAAAATGGAGAATGGGGATCAACCGTTCTGCGGAGGCAATGACCATTTTCTCTGTGATCCAGGCTGCATTGTTCCCTGTTATTCACATGGGACGTCCATGGTTGGCTTATTGGGTATTGCCTATTCCTAACCAGTTTGGCTCATTATGGGTAAACTTTAACTCACCGCTTCTTTGGGATGTATTTGCGATCTCCACCTATCTTTCGGTTTCGCTGGTATTCTGGTGGACAGGGTTGTTGCCCGATTTAGCAATGATCCGCGATAGAGCGATCACACCATTTACGAAACGCCTTTATAGCATCTTATCTTTTGGATGGAGTGGGCGCGCCAAAGATTGGCAGCGCTTTGAAGAGGTGTCATTGGTATTGGCAGGTTTAGCGACTCCACTTGTACTTTCTGTACACACGATCGTATCCTATGACTTTGCTACTTCTATAGTTCCCGGATGGCACACCACCATCTTCCCACCTTATTTTGTTGCAGGGGCGGTATTCTCTGGTTTTGCTATGGTAAATACCTTACTTATTATTATGAGGAAGGTGTCCAGATTGGAAAACTATATTACTATTCAGCATATAGAGTTGATGAATATTGTGATCATGATCACGGGTTCTATTGTTGGGGTAGCCTATATCACGGAATTGTTTATCGCTTGGTATTCGGGTGTTGAGTATGAACAGTACGCGTTCCTAAACCGTGCGACAGGACCCTATTGGTGGGCGTATTGGGCCATGATGACCTGTAATGTATTCTCACCACAGTTTATGTGGTTCCCGAAATTGAGAAGAAGTATCATGTTCTCTTTCTTTATTTCGATAGTAGTGAATATAGGAATGTGGTTTGAGCGTTTCGTAATTATTGTGACCTCGTTACACAGAGATTACTTACCATCATCCTGGACAATGTTCTCTCCAACATTTGTGGATATTGGGATCTTTATCGGAACCGTTGGGTTCTTCTTTGTGTTATTCTTATTGTACTCAAGAGGCTTCCCGGTTATCGCACAAGCTGAAGTGAAATCCATCTTGAAGGCGTCTGGAAGTTGGCATAAGAAATTAAGAGCAGACAAGGGAGACGATGCACGACATTATGTAATGCCTGAGGGTGCATCCTCGGTCGCTTCAACGGAAGAAACCAATGACAAAGCCGGTGACCTATTGAGTAAACTTGGATCTTTTGATCCAAATACCCAGACAAGAGATGACTTGAAAGAGATAAGTGGTATTGGTCCGAAAATGGAGCAAAAGCTACATGATTTAGGAATTTTTACTTTCGAACAAGTGAGTAGAATGACCGATATCGAATACGATTTATTAGACAGCATTACCGGAGAATTCCCAGGAAGAGCGAAAAGAGACGACTGGGCCGGCCAGGCTGATAAACTTAAAAACAGTTAAGGTATGGCATCGAAAGTAATTCACGCTATGTATAACGACGATGATATACTTCTGAACGCGGTGAAAGCCGTTCGTGATGAGCACTATCATATTGAAGAGATATACACCCCATTTCCTGTACATGGGCTTGAGAAAGCTATGGGCATGGCAGACACTCGTATCGCTATTTGTTCCTTTTTGTATGGCGTAGTTGGACTGGTTATTTCTATTGTGATGATGAACTATATGATGATCGAGGATTGGCCTATGAATATTGGAGGTAAGCCAAGCTTTAGTTATATAGAGAATATGCCCGCGTTTGTACCGATAATGTTCGAAATGACTGTATTTTTTGCCGCCCATTTAATGGTGATCACCTTCTATATGCGAAGCAAGTTATGGCCATTCAAAAAAGCGGAGAATCCGGATCTTCGTACCACGGATGATCATTTCTTGATGGCCATTGATACAGGTGAACATGATGTGACTAAAGTATCGCGGTTTTTGACGGACACCGGCGCTATAGAAATTAGTTTGATCGATAAAGAAGACGATCATTAATATGAAATGAGTCATAGCCTATAAGTTGTTGTTAACTTAATGGTCCTGGCGAATTCCATCTGACAAACAAAGATGAAAAATAGACAGATGAAAGGTATTTTAAATATTGGTTTTACTCTTATGGTTTCCATCGGGATACTTTCGTGTTCCGATACTGCAAACCGCAATTACCAATACATGCCAAATATGTATGAACCGGTAGGTTATGAGGCCTATGGCGCATACGAGATTTTTCTGGGTGAGCAAGAAGCAATGCTGCCCGCGGAGGGAACAATTCCGAGAGGATGGCAGCCTTATGATTATGCAAATACTACAGAGGGCTTAAATTTGGCTAAGACCGACTTGAAAAACCCACTGGATGTTACGGATGAAAACCTTTCAGAAGGGAAAGAACTATACGACATTTATTGCGCTATTTGCCATGGTGATAAAGGAGATGGACAGGGGATATTAGTGATGCGTGAAAAAATCCTGGGGATACCCAGCTATGATGACCCTGGACGCATTATTACCGAAGGAGGAGTTTACCATGTTCAAATGTACGGCCTGAACTCGATGGGTTCCTATGCATCGCAAACCAATGAGTTGGAGCGTTGGCAAATTACACAGTATGTAATGAATTTAAAAGCGACTCTTGCAGGAACACCTTTATTGACGCCTCAAGTAGCGGATACTGTTGAAGAAGCGGCAGTTGAAATGATGGAAAATGAACAAAACACTTCGGAAGAACACTAACTAAAGAATAAAGAGAATAGCAAAAGATATGTATACGCTACCCAAGAAATTAAAACTGTTTGCAATCATTTTTATGGTGGTTGGTGCCATTGGGATGATTTCAGGATTCCTTTCTGCGCCCAGTACAACTGCCGAGGTTAAGGAAATGTTGGCAAGTCAAGATGACGGTCACGGTGGAGATGCTGATAATGTTAAAGATGAAGGGATCCCTGACGAAGGTCACGATGAAGCTAGCGAAATTCAAGGTGGAGAAGAGGGGGATAATGCCCATGGAGATGAAGAAGAGCATCTCGAGCATGTGCTTCAACAATTGCAAAATAGACCCTGGTCGGCCTTGTATATTGCGTCTTTCTTCTTTTTTATGATAGCTTTAGGAACGCTCGCTTTTTATGCTATTCAACATGCATCCCAGGCAGGATGGTCCCCGGTACTTTTTAGAGTGATGGAAGGGATCACGGCGTACTTACCGATAGCATCAGTAATTATTATTGTGCTTTTGTTATTATCAACCTTCCATATAAATCATATGTTTCAATGGATGGATCCGGACCTGGTAAACCCTGAAAGCGATCATTATGATAAACTGATCGCCGGAAAGAGTGGATGGTTAAATACGAAAGGGTTTATTATTCGTGCCTGTATTTACCTTTTGGGTTATAACGCATATCGTTACTATTCCAAGAGATTTTCGTTACGTCAAGATACAGCAACCGATAACCGTTGGTTTAAAAAGAACTTTAAACTTTCAGCCGGATTCCTGGTTTTCTATATCTATACAGAATCTATGATGTCCTGGGATTGGCTTATGAGTTTAGATCCGCATTGGTTCTCTACCTTATATGGTTGGTATGTATTTGCAGGAATGATAGTTTGTGGTATTACAGTAATCGCATTGATCACTATATTCCTTAAATCTCAGGGATATCTGGAATTTGTAAATGATAGTCATATTCACGATTTGGCCAAATACATGTTTGGGTTCAGTATTTTCTGGACCTACCTTTGGTTTTCTCAATTCATGTTGATATGGTATGCCAACATTCCGGAAGAGGTTACCTATTTTGTCACACGTATCGAGGATTACAATTTACCGTTCTTCGGAATGGTTGCGATGAACTTTATTTTCCCATTATTGTTATTGATGAATAGTGATTATAAACGAGTTAACTGGTTTGTAGTTATGTCAGGAATAGTAATTCTGGCAGGGCATTATATAGATGTATTCAATATGGTAATGCCGGCAACGGTAGGAACATCGTGGTATATTGGTGTACCGGAAATTGGATCGATATTCTTCTTCTTTGGATTGTTTGTTTTTGTGGTGTTTACCGCATTGACCAAGTCGCCATTATTGGCCAAGCGCAGTCCATTTATGGAGGAGAGTAAGCGTTTTCACTATTAATTAAATTAAAGAAGAAAGATAACGATGACCGCATTTTTAGTTGTATTAGTAATCATACTTTTTGGAGTAGCTGTTTGGCAGATGGGCAAGATATTTCAATTGGCCAAAACCAAAGCAAACAGCACTTCCGAAATAGCTAACGACAAAGACAATAATATCAATGGATGGTTGATGTTGATGTTCGTACTATTTATCTATGGGATTTCAATTGTATCATTCTGGAAATACGGTAAGTTAATGTTGCCGGAATCAGCTTCAGAACACGGCGTTGAGGTTGACCAATTATGGTTGATATCGATGATCCTGATTTTTGTTGTGGGAATTTTTACACAATGGGTGTTACATTATTTTGCTTTCAAATACCGCGGAAGAAAAGACCAAAAAGCTATCTTTTATGCAGATAACGATAAATTGGAATTTATCTGGACCATTATCCCAACAATCGTCCTGGCAGGATTGATCATCTATGGATTGTTCACCTGGACGGACATCATGAATGTTAATACCGAAGATGATCCCATGGTGATCGAGCTGTACGCCTATCAGTTTGATTGGAGGGCAAGATATAGCGGAGATGATAATACTTTGGGAGAGGCGAACGTACGCCTGATCGAAGGAGCGAACCAATTGGGTGTTGACACTTCCGATCCAAACGCACAAGATGATATAATTGTGAACGAGTTACATATACCGGCAGGAAGAAAAATATTGTTTAAAATGCGCTCACAGGATGTATTGCATTCTGCTTATATGCCTCATTTCCGCGCACAAATGAACTGTGTTCCGGGCATGATAACACAATTCGCATTCACGCCTGTTATAACAACTTTGGAGATGAGGGAGCGCAAGGAAATGGTTGATAAAGTTAATCGCATAAATGCGATAAGAAGTGAAAAGAGCAAGAAATTAGTGGCTAATGGAGATGAAGCGCTAGAACCCTATATATTTGACTATTTACTTCTGTGTAATAAAATATGTGGTAGTACCCATTACAATATGCAAATGAAGATCGTTGTCGATACACAAGAAGAGTATGATGCCTGGATTGCACAACAAGCAACGGTAGCACAAACCTTGATACAATAATAAAACAGTTTAAAAAGATATGTCAGCACACGTACACGACCACGAAGAAGATCAGCACGATGATCACGGACATCATCACAAAGAGACTTTTGTAACTAAATATATATTTAGCCAGGATCATAAAATGATCTCGAAGCAGTACCTTATTACAGGTCTGTTCATGGGGATCATTGGTATTGCTATGTCCCTTCTTATTAGGATGCAGCTAGCATGGCCGGAAACGGAATTTACCATATATGAGATTTTACTTGGCAAATGGGGTGAAGGTGGAGTTATGGACCCGAATATTTATTTGGCTCTGGTCACGATTCATGGGACCATTATGGTATTCTTTGTATTGACAGCAGGCTTAAGTGGTACCTTTAGTAACCTGTTGATCCCATTACAGATTGGAGCTCGCGATATGGCTTCCCCTTTCTTGAATATGCTTGCCTACTGGATGTTCTTTTTGTCCAGTGTGATCATGCTATTGTCTTTGTTCGTTGAAGCAGGACCTGCCTCCGTGGGCTGGACCATATATCCGCCATTGAGTGCCTTACCTCAAGCAATGCCCGGCGCCGGCGCCGGGATGACGCTTTGGCTGGTGTCCATGGCTATCTTTATAGCCTCCTCACTTTTGGCATCGCTTAACTACATAGTGACCGTAATAAACATGCGTACAAAAGGTATGTCTATGACCCGACTTCCACTAACTATTTGGGCATTCTTTGTTACAGCCATAATTGGTGTAGTATCCTTTCCAATATTACTTTCTGCCGCCTTGATGTTGATAATGGATAGAAGTTTTGGCACTTCGTTCTTTTTATCAGACATTTATATAGCTGGAGAAGTTTTGCATAATCATGGGGGTTCACCTGTATTGTTTGAGCACCTTTTCTGGTTCTTGGGCCACCCGGAGGTATATATTGTAATTTTACCGGCCTTAGGGATCACTTCTCAAATTATTTCAACCAATTCCCGCAAGCCTATTTTTGGCTATCGAGCGATGGTTGCATCTATATTGGCAATCGCATTCCTTTCGACTATTGTTTGGGGTCACCATATGTTTGTCTCAGGAATGAATCCATTCCTTGGATCGGTGTTTACCTTTACAACACTTTTGATCGCGATCCCATCCGCGGTAAAAGCGTTCAATTATATCACAACATTATGGAAAGGGAACCTGCAGCTCAACCCCGCCATGTTGTTTTCTATTGGTTTGGTTTCAACATTTATCACCGGAGGACTTACAGGGATCATACTGGGAGACAGTGCCTTGGATATCAATGTACACGACACCTACTTCGTGATAGCTCACTTCCACCTGGTGATGGGAATCTCTGCATTGTATGGATTATTCGCCGGGATCTATCACTGGTTCCCAAAAATGTTTCAATCGAGAATGATGAATAAGAACCTTGGGTATGTGCACTTTTGGATAACGGCAGTTGGTGCTTATGGAATTTTCTTCCCTATGCATTTTATTGGTATGGCAGGTCTTCCAAGACGTTATTATACAAATTCAGAATTCCCTTACTTCGATGATCTGACCGATCTCAATGTGGTAATTACTGTGTTCGCTTTGTTGACAGCCGCGGGACAATTGGTTTTCTTGTACAACTTTGTTTATTCCATTTTCTACGGAAAGAAAGGACCACAAAACCCATGGAAATCCAATACATTGGAATGGACAGCTCCGATAAAACATATACACGGAAACTGGGACGGACCTATTCCACACGTGTATCGATGGCCATACGACTATAGTAAAATGAACAAAGACAATAGTGATTATGTAGTGCCAGGACAGGACTTCGCGCCGCAATCATTGTCCCTTCAGGATAATGAAGAGGAAATGCATCATTAGGATAAATTTATAGATTACGAAAAGCCCTTTCGATCCCCATCCCGATAACTATCGGAACCGTTGGGACTTCGAAAGGGCTTTTCTCATTTTGTTTTATTTGGCCAACGAAACACTTCGTATATTTGTGTTATGAATGAACACCTGGATCCTACCGGCGAGCATCTGACTCCACAGGAAATTGACTTAGAAAAGAAACTAAGACCATTATCGTTCGATGATTTTGCAGGTCAGGTCCAGATTATAGAAAACCTGAAAGTTTTTGTGCAAGCAGCAAATTTGAGAGATGATGCATTGGATCACACGCTGTTTCATGGTCCTCCCGGATTGGGAAAAACCACACTTGCCCATATTCTGGCAAACGAGTTGGATGTGAATATACGAGTAACATCGGGCCCCGTTTTGGATAAACCCGGTGATTTGGCCGGACTGTTGACCAATCTCGATGAACGGGACGTTCTTTTTATTGATGAAATTCATCGGTTGAGTCCAATTGTCGAGGAGTATTTATATTCGGCCATGGAGGATTATAGGATCGATATCATGATCGAGTCCGGCCCAAATGCACGTTCAGTTCAAATTGATCTGGAACCATTTACTTTGGTGGGCGCTACTACGCGTTCGGGTTTATTGACAGCCCCTATGAGAGCGCGTTTTGGGATTTCTTCACGATTGAATTATTACAACACCGAACTTCTTACCACCATTGTACAACGAAGTGCGGGTATATTGGATATGCCCATAACCATGGAGGCGTCTATCGAAATAGCAGGCCGAAGCAGAGGAACACCTCGTATCGCCAATGCACTGTTGAGAAGGGTTCGTGACTTTGCTCAAATTAAGGGAGATGGAACTATTGATATAAAAATGGCCAAATATGCATTGGAACAACTTAACGTTGATGCTCATGGCCTGGATGAAATGGATAACAAAATTCTCTCTACCATAGTCGATAAGTTCAAAGGTGGCCCGGTGGGAATTACAACCTTGGCTACGGCAGTTTCAGAAAGTAGTGAAACTATCGAAGAAGTGTATGAGCCATTTCTAATTCAGCAGGGATTCATTATGCGAACTCCCAGGGGGCGGGAAGTGACGGAGGCCGGATATAAGCATTTGGGTAAAATAAAGGGCCCGTCCCAAGGTGGGTTGTTTTAATGAGGGTGGAATAATGAATAAACAACTTTTCACATCCTTTCTTCGGAAATTTAGAATATTACACTTAGCGGATAAGACACGATTTTATATTCAAAAATATAGGAATCGTAAAGCGAATAAAAATTTTAAACTCGAACACCCAGAAGTTAAACTGCCACCGGATTATTTGATCTATGAGTCATTTCAATTGAATTATCATAAATATTATGTGCAAAGCAAAGAAGCTGCTAAAAATTTGGTGCAGCATTTTTCAAAACACATAGATCTACAAGACAAAAAAATCTTGGATTGGGGATGTGGCCCGGGTAGGATCATCAGGCATTTCCCGGAAATTGTTGGTAATGGATGTTCCTACTTCGGAACCGATTATAACGCCAGATCTATAAACTGGTGTTCCAACAATTTAAAGGAAATAAGTTTCAATAATAACACCCTGAATGCCAGGTTGCCTTATGATGATAATTTCTTCGACGTGATCTACGGCTTGTCAATCTTTACACATCTTTCCGAAGAAATGCATAACCAATGGTACGCCGAATTGTATCGTGTATTGAAGCATCAAGGAATTATGCTTCTAACCACACAGGGGGACACTTATAAACCAAAGATGACACCTATTGAGTTGGATCAATACAACAAAGGTCAATTGGTGATTCGTGGAAAAGTGAAAGAAGGACATCGTATATTTTCAGCCTTTCAGCCCAAACAATTTATGGAAACATTGTTTGCGAATGCAACCGTTGTTGACCATATTGAATTATCGCCCGTTGGAGAATGGTATCCACAGGATAAATGGATTATCAGAAAATAAGCAGGCGCAATGTGACAATTGACAAGTGTTGTTTTGGGAATTAAGAATGGACTTAAGAACTCAATATACCGACCAGATCAAAGCCGAAGCCCAGCGTCTTGGTTTTCTTTCCTGTGGGATCAGTAAGGCAGGATTTTTAGAAGAAGAGGCCCCGAGATTAGAATCCTGGCTAAACCAGAATATGCACGGGGAGATGGCATATATGGAAAATCATTTTGACAAACGTCTTGATCCAACAAAATTAGTTCCCGAATCCAGAAGTGTTATTTCATTGCTACTCAATTATTTTCCCGGAGAGATCCAAAACGAAGACTCGTATAAGATCTCTAAATATGCCTATGGAACCGATTATCACTTTGTTATAAAGGACAAGCTCAAGGCGCTGCTTCATTTTATTGAAACTGAAATTGGTGCAGTGCACGGCCGCGCTTTTGTAGATTCGGCTCCGGTTTTGGACAAGGCGTGGGCGGCAAAAAGTGGATTGGGATGGATGGGAAAACATACCAATTTATTGACAAAGAAATTTGGCTCGTTCTATTTTATAGCCGAGTTGATACTCGACCTTGACCTGGAATACGGTTCCCCGGTAACTGATCACTGTGGAAGTTGTACAGCCTGCATAGACGCTTGCCCTACACAAGCTATTGTAGAACCCTATGTGGTTGATGGCAGCAAATGCATCTCCTATTTTACCATTGAATTGAAAAATGAAATACCTTCCGGCCTCTCCGGGCAGTTTGATGATTGGATGTTTGGCTGTGACATTTGTCAGGATGTATGTCCATGGAATCAATTTAGTAAACCACATAAAGAACCCCTGTTCGATCCAAACCCTGAATTGCTTTCTATGACAAAAAAGAGTGGACAGATATTACGGAAGAGGTGTTTCAGCAGTTATTCAAGAAAAGTGCTGTTAAACGAACTAAATTTTCCGGTTTAAAACGAAACATAAATTTTTTGAAATAAGCTTCCTTATTTATTTCACTCCGTTACCTTTGTAAGTCGCGATAACCAACAACTTATGAGTAAGCAAAGCAAACGACGTGAAGCGTTACTATACCATTCCAAGCCCAGACCGGGCAAAATTCAAGTAGTTCCCACAAAAAAATATGCTACGCAAAGGGACCTCGCCTTGGCCTATAGTCCCGGAGTGGCAGAACCTTGCCTGGAAATAGATAAGGAAGTTGAAAACGTCTATAAATACACCAATAAGGGGAACTTGGTTGCGGTTATAACCAATGGAACCGCGGTTCTTGGCTTAGGAAATATCGGCCCGGAAGCCTCCAAGCCCGTGATGGAAGGAAAGGGATTGCTTTTTAAGATTTTTGCAGACATAGATGTGTTCGATATTGAAGTAAATACAGAGAATGTCGATGAGTTTGTCGCCACGGTAAAAAACATCGCACCTACTTTTGGGGGCATCAATCTGGAAGACATAAAGGCGCCTGAAGCTTTCGAGATAGAAAGACGATTAAAAGAAGAATTGGATATTCCGGTAATGCATGACGATCAACATGGTACAGCAATTATTTCGGCGGCAGCTTTGTTAAATGCGCTGGAGATTGCTGAGAAGGATATATCCAAGGTTAAAATAGTCATTAGCGGTGCAGGTGCAGCGGCAGTTTCTTGTACGCGATTATATAAAGCTTTTGGAGCCCGATCGGAAAACATAGTCATGGTGGATAGTAAAGGTGTGATACGCGATAACCGCCCCGATCTTTCTGAAGAAAAGGCAGAATTCGCTACGGCACGAAAAATTGACAGCCTTGAAGATGCCATGAAAGATGCCGATGTATTTGTGGGCCTTTCAATTGCAGACATAGTCACTCCAAATATGCTACTGATAATGGCTAAAAACCCTGTAGTTTTTGCCATGGCAAATCCAGATCCTGAAATACGATACAATATTGCCGTAAAGACCCGAGATGATATTATCATGGCCACCGGGAGAAGCGATCATCCCAATCAGGTGAACAACGTGCTTGGGTTTCCCTTTATTTTTAGAGGAGCACTGGATGTTAGGGCAACAAAGATCAATGAGGCCATGAAAATGGCTGCGGTCAAGGCCTTGGCCGAATTGGCAAAGGAACCAGTACCAGAGATGGTAAATATTGCTTATGATGAAACCAAACTAATTTTTGGTAAAGATTATATAATACCAAAACCATTTGATCCCCGGCTAATTGCTAAGATACCGCCGGCAGTTGCAAAAGCAGCCATAAAAAGTGGTGTGGCTACAGAACCAATTGATGATTGGGACAAATATACAGAAGAGCTATTGGAGAGAATGGGTAACGATAATAAAATTACCCGCCTGTTAATGGATCGCGCTAAGGCCAATCCAAAACGAATTGTCTTCGCCGAGGCAGATCACCTCGACGTGATGAAGGCGGCCCAAATTGTACACGAAGATGGTGTTGCGATCCCAATATTGTTAGGAAGAAAGTCGGTTATTAAAGAGCTTATGGACGAGCTTGAATTCGAAGCTGACCTTGAGATCATCGACCCTAAAAGCGATGAACAATCTGAAAAGCTGGATAAATATGCAATTCAATATTGGGATCGAAGAAAACGAAATGGAGTCACATTGTTCGACGCAAAGCGGCTCATGCGGGAACGTAATTATTTCGCGGCCATGATGGTGAATGAAAAGGACGCCGATGGAATGATCTCGGGATACGCCCGAGCCTACCCCACTGTAATTCGGCCCGTTTTGGAAACCATAGGTAAATTTGATGGAGTCGACAGGGTGGCAACTACTAATTTAATGTTGACAAGCAAAGGCCCCATTTTTATTTCAGATACGTCCATTAATATAGACCCTACTGCAAAGGAACTGGCCAATATTGCTCAAATGACCAATTATACGGTAAAAATGTTCGGTTTAAAGCCGGTGATAGCAATGATCTCGTATGCGAATTTTGGTTCTTCAAAGGATCCACACGCGGCAAAAGTCCGTAAAGCCGTGAAACTACTCCATAAATCGAATCCGGATATGATAGTCGATGGAGAATTGCAGACCGACTTTGCATTGAACGGACAGATGCTGAAAAGTAAATTCCCTTTTTCAAAATTGGCTGGTAAAAAGGTGAATGCGCTGGTGTTTCCAAATTTGGATTCGGCCAATAGCAACTATAAGATGCTCAAAGAACAAAAAGGGGTTGAATCCATTGGACCTATTATGCTGGGGATGAAAAAACCCGTACATATTCTTCAGTTGGGAGCCCAGGTGGAAGAGATCGTAAATATGACTGCGATCGCAGTGGTCGATGCACAACAAAAAGAGAAGAATGAAATAGAAGAAAACAATAGAAAAAAGATATAAAAATGGGGGCATTTTCGTATTCGTAATTAATAACAGATGCAAATATTTATGCTATATTTGGACCAATAACCTGAAGTGAACGAATGATTACCCATTTAGAGGGCAGAATAGTTGAAAAGAACCCAACCGACGTTGTAATAGATTGTAATGGTGTGGGTTATTTTTTGAACATATCACTGCATACATTTTCACAACTCCCCAACACTGAAAATGTCAGGTTATTCACGCACCTGCAAGTTCGAGATGATGCCCATACTTTGTATGGATTTTCAAGTATTATTGAACGTGAAATTTTTCGATTGTTGATTTCGGTCTCCGGTGTTGGTGCAAATACAGCAAGAACAATGTTATCATCGCTTTCACCCGGGCAGATAAAGGAAGCGATCGCTAGTGAGGATGTAGTCACTATTCAATCTGTTAAAGGGATTGGAGCCAAAACAGCACAGCGGGTAGTTTTGGATATTAGGGATAAGATTTTAAAAGTATATGGCTTGGAGGATGTTTCTGCCGTTTCGAGCAATACGATGAAAAATGAAGCGTTATCAGCTTTGGAGACACTTGGCTTTGTTCGTAAACATGCGGAAAAAGCATGTGATTTGGTGCTAAGAGAAAATCCGAATGCCGCAGTTGAAACCATTATTAAAGAAGCTTTAAAAAATTTGTAAAAATTGATCGCAAAAAAATTACTATTACAAAAAATAGCTTAGCTAAACTTATATTATTCGGTGTTATATTATTTGGGGCGACATCCGCTTTCTCCCAGGATACTACATCAACTGGGTCTACAATGGGCCGTTTGGATTTACCTACTCCCCCTAGCATACAAGATCTGTACGTATACGACCCTATAACTGAAAGATATATTCTGACCCGAACATTGGGTGACTTCACTATTTCTTATCCCATCATTCTTACTCCCGAGGAATACGAGGAATTGATCCTCAGGGAACAAATGAAGGCCTACTTTAAAGAAAAGATAGATGCCGCAGATGGTCGGAAAGATGGTGCAGAAGAAGCACAAAAAAATCTGCTGCCAACTTTTTATGTGAATTCCAGTTTCTTTGAAACGGTTTTCGGGGGTAACACTATCGAAGTGATCCCACAAGGTACGGTTGAGATGGATTTGGGGCTTTTATTTACGAAACAAGACAACCCGGCATTTTCACCCAGAAACCAAAGTAATTTATCATTCGATTTTGATCAAAGAATTAGCCTCAGTTTGTTAGGAAAGGTAGGAGAACGACTTCAGGTAACTGCTAATTACGATACTCAATCAACCTTCGATTTTCAGAATGTCATAAAATTGGAATACACCGCTAACGAAGATGATATCATTCAAAAGATCGAAGTAGGTAACGTGAGCATGCCTCTTAACAGTACCTTGATTCAAGGAGCACAAAGTCTTTTCGGGGTAAAAACTGAATTACAATTTGGTAAAACCACTATTACAGCTGTGTTTTCTGAACAAAAATCGGAAACGAGATCGGTAAGGGCCGAAGGAGGAGCCACTATAACAGATTACGAATTATTCGCTTTGGATTATGATGAGAATCGCCATTTCTTTTTAGGACATTACTTCAGGGATAATTATGATCGGGTACTCAAGCAGTATCCTTTTATTAATTCCAGTGTTCAGATTACGCGGGTTGAAGTTTGGATAACAAACAGAAACACTTCCACCAATGATGTTCGAAATATTGTGGCACTTCAGGATATTGGAGAATCAGATCCTACCAATATTGGTTTGGTCGTTCCACCGGGAGGATTTATCAATCGTCCGAAAAACTCGTTTCCCGATAACTCGAATAACGATTTTAATCCCTTCGGAATAGAGGATCCCAGTGTACAATCTATTTTAAATGAAGCCATAAGAGACGTTGCAACTGTTCAAGATGGTTTTAGCGGTGTGCCTGTGAGAGATGGGATCGACTACGTTACTTTGGAAAATGCGCGAAAACTTCAACCTAACGAGTATCGGCTTAATTCTCAGCTGGGATATATCTCCTTGAATCAACGCTTGAATAACGATGAGGTTCTGGGAGTGGCTTTTCAGTTTACCGTAAATGGAAATGTATTTCAGGTAGGTGAGTTTTCGACAGACGGTGTAGAAGCCAATACCGGCGAGTTTAATAATGGTCAGGGAAATGAAGGAGGTCAGGGAGGTTCAGGTGGAGGTATTGGAAACGGCGAAATAGGAATTTCACAAAACCTCGTTGTAAAACTATTAAAAAGTAACATCACGATCGTAAATGAACCCGTTTGGGATATTATGATGAAAAACATCTATCCGATAGGTGCTTTTCAATTGGAGCAAGAAGATTTTCGCATGAACATTTTATATGTTGACCCTTCTCCGTTAAATTACATTACGCCCGTGCAGGGAACACCATTTCCGGATCCTCCTATCAGTGATTTGGATCCGGTAGACATCAATGATGCCACATTATTACGTGTGTTCAACCTGGATAATTTGAACTTTAATAATGATCCTCAAATAGGCGGTGATGGATTCTTCGATTTCTATCCTGGAATCACTGTAGACCAACAAAATGGTAGAATTGTCTTTACCAGCGTCGAACCTTTTGGCGAATTTCTTTTTAACAAATTAAAGCTCGACTCACCACCCAATGCAGAGTCTCAAAATTATGACATCACGGAAACATATAATGATAACCAGGCTAAATATGTGTTTAGAGCGATGTACCGTGTTACAAAGACTCAGGCGGAACAAGAGGAGAGTGATAAGAACAAGTTTCAGCTAAGAGGATCGTATAAATCTACTGGGGCCGACGGTATCCCTATTGGAGCCTTCAATATTCCACAAGGATCTGTGACTGTCACTGCCGGAGGCAGAACGTTGGTCGAAGGTGTCGATTATACTGTCAATTATCAGTTAGGACGTGTTCAAATCCTGGACCCTTCTTTGTTGAATTCGAACACACCTATAAATATTACCACTGAAAACAATACCTTGTTTGGACAACAAACCAAAAGATTTACCGGATTTGATGTTCAGCACAGATTTAGTGATAGATTGCAATTGGGAGGAACATTCCTAAACTTGAACGAGAGGCCATTGACACAAAAATCTGCTTTTCAGAATGAACCCATTAATAATACAATGTTTGGTTTTAATGCCAACTATTCAACCGAAGTACCGTTTTTAACAAGATTGGTGAACAAATTGCCGAGCATAGATACCGATGTAGAATCCAATGTTTCTATACGTGGTGAATTCGCTTACTTACTTCCCGGGGCTCCGAAGGTATCAGACTTTGAGGGTAAGACTACCGCTTATGTAGATGATTTTGAGGCAGCCCAAACCGCCATCGATATTAGTTCACCCTTAACCTGGTCCCTGTCGAGTTCACCTGTTGGTTTTGGAGGGGAGTTGTCCAACAATGACCTTGCTTACAATTATAATCGTGCCAAACTTGCCTGGTATACTATCGATCCTGTTTTCTATAGTAGTCAGCGACCTTCCGGCATTAGTGATGAAGACCTTTCCTCACCGTTTACACGCCGGGTTTTTAGAGATGAAATTTTCCCTGAACAGGATATTATTCAAGGGCAAACACAGGCACTTTTTACGTTGGATCTGGCGTTTTACCCAACACAGAGAGGGGAATATAATTACAACCCTGTCGCTGCAGGTGGAAACACTTTGCCAAATCCGGAAACTCGTTTTGGTGGGGTATTGAGACAATTAACTACAACCGATTTTGAGCGATCCAATGTCGAATATATCCAGTTTTGGTTGATGGATCCTTTTATCTATCCTGAAAATTCGAATAATGCCGGAGGAACACTCTCTTTCAATCTTGGAAATATTTCAGAAGATGTTTTAAAAGATGGTCGTAAACAATACGAAAACGGACTTCCTGAGGACGGCAGTGATTTTAATACTATTTCTACCGAGTGGGGTAAAGTACCTCTTAATCAAGCGTTGGTTTATTCATTTAGTAGCACTGGGGATGCCCGGACCAATCAGGATATTGGATTTGATGGTTTGACCGATGCTCAGGAAGCTAGCAAGTTCCCAACTTTTGGTGGCTTAGAGGATCCTTCGAACGATAATTACCAATACTTTTTACAGGCTGAAGGAACAATTCTGGAACGTTATTTAAAATACAACGGGACCCAAGGGAACTCACCGGAGTTGGTTACGAATACCAATAGGGGAAACAATGCACAGCCCGATGTCGAGGATATTAACCGCGATAATACCATGAACACGGTAGACAGTTATTTTCAATATGACGTAGATCTCTTCCCGGGAATGGATAAAAATAGTAGTAAGTATATAACCGATGTTAAAGAAATAACGATTACCACCCGAGACAATCGAGATCTCCCGGTTCGTTGGGTACAATTTAGAATTCCTTTGAGCGATTTTGATGAAGCGTTGAATGGGATTTCAGACTTTAGATCTATTCGTTTCATGCGAATGTTCCTTTCTGATTTCAGTCAGGAAACCGTACTTCGTCTAGGAACTTTAGAATTATATAGAGGGGACTATCGACGATACACCGAAACCCTGGATGCGACGGGTGAAGATAACTCTATGGACGAAACTTCTTTTGAAAATGAAGCGATCGGGGTTATTGATAATAGCAATTATATAAGTCCACCAGGGGTATTCAGAGAGGAGTTAAATAACAATAATAATATTATTCGTCAAGATGAACGGTCCTTGGCGCTCCGTGTTTGTGGTCTGGAACCCGAAGATGCGCGTGCAGTATTCAAGAACTTTAACGTTGATATGCGCCAGTATAAAAATCTGGAAATGTTTATTCACGTAGAGTCTTTGGAAAATGAAACATTGCTTTTAGATGGGCAGTTAGCTGCTTTCATACGATTAGGGACCGATCTAAATACAAGTTTTTATGAAATAGAGATTCCGCTAACGGTTTCTCCTAATCTTCCGAATCCTTCATCTTCTGAAGCCGAAATTGTTTGGCCGGCCGAGAACAGGTTGGAATTCCCACTGACGGCACTTCAACAGCTAAAAACTTTGGCTTTGGGAAGTAGAGAGGGCCTTAGTGATCCGGATCCGATAACAGGTATCAGTTTTGCGGATGATGGGGTAATCGATGCCAATGAATCCTATCGTTTCGGAATCAAGGGAAACCCGAGTTTTGGTAATGTGCGGGTTATTATGCTTGGGTTACGAAACAAGGTCAATACCGATGTTTGTGGAGAAGCATGGTTTAATGAGTTGCGTCTTACTGAATTGGACAATAAAGGAGGCTGGGCTGCTGTGGGAAGTTTGGATGCCAACCTGGCAGATTTCGCCAGCGTAAGCGCCACAGGGGCAAAGAGTACCATTGGTTTTGGGTCTATTGAACAAGGACCTAATCAAAGAAGTTTGGAAGACTCCGAATTATATGATATAGTTACTAATTTTAACCTGGGTCAAATGTTGCCAAAAAAGTGGGGCGTACAATTGC
>PVMK01149090.1_pt1 | contig 23199 bp, 22 predicted proteins | sample 1853481 | NCBI WGS metagenome assembly PVMK01 (sample SAMN08533507, study PRJNA380276) | Marine sediment metagenome, whole genome shotgun sequencing project. | reverse complement strand
AAAAATTACGGGGTGAAAATTCAGGAAGGTATTGTTGCCGATAACCCTGAAAAAGCACTGGAAGCTGCCAAACAACTGCACGCGGAGACCGGTACTAGTTGGTATGTGGTAAAGGCACAAGTACATGCCGGTGGCAGGGGAAAGGGAGGTGGTATTAAGTTGGCTAAAAGTCTGAAGGAAGTAAAGGAAATTTCCGAACAAATACTGGGCATGCAGCTGATAACCCACCAAACTGGACCTGGAGGTAAGGAGGTCCATAAAGTACTTATTGCTGAGGATGTCTACTATCCCGGTAAAAACGCGCCTAAAGAATTCTACTTGAGTATTTTACTGGATCGAGCCAATAACTGCAATGTTATTATGGCCAGTACCGAAGGAGGTATGGAAATTGAAGAGGTTGCGGATAAAACACCAGATAAGATAATCAAAGAACAAATTGCCCCCAGTCTGGGACTACAGCCTTTTCAGGCACGAAAAATTGCCTTTTCCCTGGGGCTTAGTGGAACAGCGTTCAAGGAAATGGTCCGTTTTATTAATGCTTTGTATAAAGCATACGTCAACATCGATGCTTCCATGTTTGAAATAAATCCGGTGCTCAAGACTTCGGATGATAAGATCCTGGCGGTTGATGCCAAAGTTAATCTTGATGACAATGCACTGTTCCGGCATCAGGACCTGGCGGAATTAAGAGACCTGAGTGAAGAAGATCCTTTGGAAGTGGAAGCCAGCAAATCCGGCCTAAACTACGTAAAGTTGGATGGAAACGTGGGATGTATGGTGAATGGAGCGGGATTGGCCATGGCCACTATGGATATAATTAAACTATCCGGGGGAGAGCCCGCCAACTTTCTGGATGTAGGAGGCGGAGCCAATCCCAAGACCGTAGAGGCAGGATTTCGCATCATTTTACAAGACCCCAATGTCAAAGCCATACTCATCAATATATTTGGTGGTATTGTACGCTGTGACCGGGTAGCCAAAGGAGTGGTAGAAGCCTATAAGAATATCGGTGAAATCGATATTCCCATCATTGTACGCTTACAAGGTACCAATGCAGAAGAAGGCGCCAAGATTATTGAGGAGTCAGGATTAAAAGTGTTCTCCGCCATTTTGCTAAAAGATGCAGCGAAAAAAGTAAAAGAAGTACTATCATAATCTAAATAATTGCGCCCGTAGTTCAACTGGATAGAATATCTGACTTCGGATCAGAGGGTTGAGGGTTCGAGTCCTTCCGGGCGTGCATTGATTGTCAGAGAGTTACGACATATATACCGTAGCTCTCTTTTTTATTTGCATACAATTTGCATAAAACTGTCGGTTAAATAAAGCAAGAATCGGTGATTTGCAATGTACTAACATATCCCCCTTCCTAATTTCTGGTATTCAGTAGGTCCTTGGTTCAAGTCCAAGAGGAGGGTCTTGCGGTAACTTATTGTTTATTAAAAAGTTAGGCCCCAAATTGAGGGTCTTTTTATTTCAATATCTCTTTTCTACTTACAGTTTACTTACAATTAAGTGCTGTTTTCGATGCAATCAGTCATAAGGTTGATAGCCTACTCTACCACACCTTGAGGGCAAAGAAATTCCCATTTTTCTGGAATGAGTGGAGTATCTACCGCGTTTCAGCCGATCTGTCATGTCGATAGTAACGGCACATTATTTGTAGTGGTGTCCATGTTAAGCCATCTGAAAAACCGTAAATATGAGGCCAATTAAAGTCACCCATTTTGACCAAACAATACATCCAGAGGAACTGAAGTATATCGCTTCAATAAGGACCATACAGAAAGTTAATAAATCGATAACGGATCCAGTAATTCACGCCTTTAACTCTTTACAACATTGATAACACTTATGGGTAGTATTATAACTAACCACCTCCTTATTTAAGCTCCCTTTCTTGAGAAAGATATTTTCCTGCTAACAAGAAACGTGTCCCAGTCAGCCATGCAGCCTACCGCGATTTTCATGGCATCATACTTCTTTTCTCCAAGAGTACAGAATATTCTGGCCGTTGCTCTTGGAGGACCTTGTCGGTTACTCGTTGAAATAGTAATAGTATCTCCGTCTGATGGGTTCTCTGGCATCTTTATGTGGCCAGTGCCGCCCGATGCGGGGAGATCCAAGCTATATGCCATGTTGATTTTCTCTAGTTGATTTCCTGATCGAGGAGGTTGCCTGCCAAGCATGCTTGAAGGAGTTGCACAAATCCGCTGCTATCGACAATGACGGACTATTGCTAATTGCGCGCTCTACGTCCTTGGGATTTTTGATCCGAAAATCCTTCTTTAACCAGTCCTTTAGGTGATAGCATTCTATAAAGAAGGACTCTGCTGCATCAGCAGCAACATGGTCGCCGACGATTACTGTTTTTCCAATATCAATAGCAAGACCCTCTAGCTTTCTAAAAGCTCTAACTACACTATGATACTTCTGTTCTGCATCATATTTCATAGTACTTTTGATCCCAGTAGTGGGTTCGTCTAAATATAAGCAATATTTAAGCTAGTCAACTTTCCCCGACAATCAACCACTCCTGCACCCATCCGTACTTATCGCCTACATTATACTAATATTTGCTACCTATCTGTTTCATTTAACCCAGTTAAACGATTATTGCCATCGGGAAAATAATTACCGGCTTAACACCCTGATTATAGCTTAAATGCCCCCAGATGGCACTATATGAACTATGAGCTAAGGTTACCCTATTTATATGGGTGTGAGTTGATTTATCTTTTAGCTACTCTGTTAGCTCATGTTTGTAGAATAGAACCCGCTTGCCTTTTTTTGTTATCCTGCTGGGAATCCATTAGTTTTACAAGATATGAAACGGATAAGGAATATACTTCCGATTCCCTTTGGATTGCTCTTGCTTGTTTGTTGCAGCGGCCCAAATTCCGAAAACGGGAACAGCGAACCCTCAAGCGAACTCAAGCCACAAACATCGCTCGAATGGGCCAACCACGGCACCCATCTGTTAAACAAAGGGCTGCCTGAACAGGCACTGGTGAGTTACGACAGTGCGTTGCTGCTGGATGCCACCAACCCATACACTTATTGCAGCAAGGCCAGCGCTTACCACAAACTTGGCCGCCCTGAGCTCGCGCTCCAAAATGCCGATATGGCTTTGCAGGTAGATCCGGGTTATGCCCCGGCTATGGCCAATAAATCGCTGGCACTACGTAAACTAGGAAGGGAAGCAGAAGCGGACTCCCTGCTGAAAAGAGCCTTCGTGATCGACTCCGGGTTGAAGCGGCATTTTAGGGAGTGAGCGCTTTTTAAATAAGTGGGCAGTGGCAGTCCGGCATACATCAAAATAAGCCCCGCCACTATTCTCACAGTGACAGGGCCGTAATGACAAAACACTAGCAAGGTACAGAGTGCCAGCATCAGTTTTTGAGACTTGGTTTTACAAATTTCGTTTAAGCTGACCGGCCGCTTTCGGCCGAGGCCGTGTGAAAACGTAATAGCAGCTTAAAAACAAGCAATTGTTGATGTCAGGATCAAATGTAGACTATCCAGAATTTGTAAGGCTTCCAAACTGATAACTCCCTTCCAGCGGTAACCAACTTCACCTGAAATACAATCGAGCTTAAAGGAGACTGCATAAGGCCGTTTTTGAGTTTTCACACAGGCTGGGCCGTTAGCGGACGGTCACGAATGCTCAACTAAATTTCCATTTGTGCTACTATATTTCCATTTTAGGAGTGCTATGCGGAATAAATATCCGCATATAAACAAGTTGGTTTTAATTTAAAAACAATATTAAAAGTAAACTATTGTGTTTACTTTTTTACTTTTATGTAAACTTAATTGTTGACATTTATATATATTTGTAAATGTATATGTTTACAATAATATTTGTTTGTAAACTTAAATCATTCAAATAATGAGAAGTAAAAAGAAACTCCTAATTGAACAATTGGACCAAAAACTAAAACCATTTCTAAAAACAAGAATGGTCCTGGTCCCAGACAGAGGATGGATAAATACAATTCGTACTACACTTAATATGACAATGGCTCAAATTGGTAGCAAGCTTAATATCACTAGGCAAGGTGTAAAGAGGATTGAGGAAAGTGAAGCAAACGGTACAATAACACTTAACTCATTAAGTGAAGTAGCTAATGCTATGGATTTAAAATTCATTTATGGATTGGTCCCGAAAGAAGGAACCATTGATGATTTCATTAACACGAAAACCGAAAAATTGGCCCGAAAAATAGTTTTAAGGACCAACCAAAATATGAGATTAGAGGACCAAGGAATTGGAGATGAAAAAATTAATAAAACAATAAAAGACCTAGCTAATGAAATAAAAAGGGAGATGAGAAAATCATTATGGGATTAGAATTACAATATGTAGATGGACAAACACCTTTAGACGAAGATGAAAAAGAAGGTCTGAAGATAAAGTCGATAACAACAAAGGGCGAGCTGGATGAGTTCGAACAATTGAACATTGAAAAGGCAGTCGAGTGGACTATTCATGCCAATTTAAAACCTGAATCAATATTGACCGAAAAGTTTGTAAAAGACCTACATAAAAAAATGTATGGTGATGTATGGAAATGGGCTGGCCAATTTAGAAAGTCCGAAAAAAACATTGGTATACAATGGACTCAAATCGGAATTGAGTTAAAGAACCTATTGGATGACACAAAATATTGGATTGAAAACAATACCTTTTTACCAGAAGAGATTGCCATTAGATTCAAACATAGAATTGTAGCAATTCATTGCTTCCCAAATGGAAATGGAAGACATTCAAGAATAATGGCTGACATAATTATGGAATCTATCTTTGGGAAAGAAATATTTACTTGGCATCAATCAAATATGGTCAAAGCGGACGATACAAGAAAAAAATACATTGATGCTTTAAGAAAAGCAGACAATGGAGACATAAATCCGTTAATTGAATTTTCAATAAACTAAAACCAACAACGTACATAAGCTATAGGCTATCGCCTACGGCTCATATACAAAACCGTTAATCTGAACGGCCGCTATTGGCCGAAAGCTGCCGTTCGGGATTAGCAAAAATAGCCGCCTTTTACTCCGCCCTCAAGTTCAAACTCGCTTAGTTAGTTATATTTTCATACTTTGTATTACCATGCCCCAATCCCGTCAATTAGCAGCTATCATGTTTACCGATATTGCCGAATTGCTCAATGAAACCTTTATTGACTATTTTTAAGCTCAAAGAGTGCTAATCGGGTCTTGGTCCCTCCGATATCGCCAGCTAATACCTTACCCCTGATCTTTCTAAGCGGAGTATTAAAAGGAAAGGCTAAATGCAGGGCTTTATTTTTAGTTGCTAGATAGATGTTTGAGATCTATTAATTTATTTATTTCCGGTGGTAGTTGCGCCAATACATCTTCAAGCTCTCCCATTGATACATAACTTGACAGGTTCTTGAAAACCATATTTATAGCAAATACCGCGTACTCCTCATTAGGAAAATCTTCTGATACAATCAAGTGTTCCGATTTGATCAAGGCCTGAAGCAACGACTCTTTAGTCTTGTATTTTTGTGGTCTTTCGGAATACTTCCAGTTCTCTGCATATATTCCTTTGATAATAGTAGGTAATTGGGCCATTAATTGGAAGGACTCAGCAATGATTATCCGATCTCTTATGGTATGAAGTACTGCTTTTAATATCCGTTTAGCCTTATTTATGTCTTCTGGACTACCTAAATCAACAGCCAGATTTTCAACAAATTTCTGGGCTTCTCTCGCGTAATTATTAAAATTTTGTGCCATCTGAATATCATTCAACTTTGAAAGTGATTTGAGCATTAATCCGATATTGTGTAATCTGATTGTTTTCTACCTTAGCACTTTGTTCCTTTATATATATGGATTCAATGTTTTTAATGGTTTTGGATGAATCCTTGATTGCTTGTCGAGTCGCTTCTTCCCAACTCTCGTTGGAATAGGCCAATATCTCAATTACTTTATGAATACTCATGGTTATTTGGTTTAGTTAAATTTATAAAACAACATTTACCTGGGTTAAATGTAGGGCCAGACTAAAACAAACCCTATGAGGGTCATCATTGCCAAAGATGATCTTCGTCTTTCTTTTAGTTGAGTCTATCGCTTAAATCTTTTACGATCTTTTTAACGGACTCTATCTTCTTGTCGTCCCTTTTTCCGTCATCGTGCTCTTTGACTCGCTTGTATTTGCGCCTGAGTATGTACCCGATTACCAAAATAAATAACCCTGAAATGCTGTAAATTAACACGACATCCACTTCTTTCATATTGCTAATATCCTCATCAATTCTAGCCAATTTTTCTTGATCGTGTGCATACCTTAAAAGGTCCATATTCTTTGCCACCTGTTCACTATCATCGAAATCTATGTACTTTCCTTGGGTAAGATATTTGAGGGCTGCAACTAGGTCTTCCTTTGCTAGATAAAGCTCTCCCAATCTGTTATATAGCATGAATAAGCTAAGGGTGTCGTCATGAGCTAACTGCACTTCCTCGGTAATTTCATAGTAATACTGCGCTGAATTCCAATTTCCATTCAAGAAGTGAGTCTTGCCTAATTGCTCCAATTTTTTGCAATCCTTAAAGATGGCCTCGCGGTGATAATGTTCGGCTCTGTGGTAAAATTCATCCTTTTGATGTACCAACCCAATATTTGTCAGACAGTAGGCTATGTATGGGTGGTCGCCTCGTTCCCTGAATATTTTCAAAGCCTCATGGTAGCTCATCAAAGCCTTGAAATGCTGATTTGCTTTCATTTCCTCTCTGCCCTGCTCAAAAAGTTTTTCAGGGTCGATCCTGAATTTGAACTCATATTAGTTGTGGCAAGCAATGGCACCCGCTATCTGGGGAATACCATAGAGCCATTTGAACAAGGGGATTTGGTAATGATAGGTGCCACAGAACCAGCTATCCTGGAAAAAAACCTTTACCTAGAGCAATAGTGGTTCATTTCACCAGGGAATCATTCGGGAGCATTTTCAGTTGAACACGGACCGGCAGCATTAAATGGTGGGATACACCCATCTGATGCAAAAAGACGAAATATTAGCCAACGCTCACATCAGGTACTCCCCAAACTCCTTGGTCCTTTGCGCACGATTTTCTTGCTCTCTTTTCCTTTCACTACCCCCAACTGCCGATCCAACCAGACGATGGCTCCGGTGGGGCACCGCTGAATAGGGTCCTGAGTCTGATGGTTTTCCATATAATCGACAACCGGCAAATTATTTTGCATGGTAATGAGATTACCGGGAGCGTCCATGGCACATTTACCGCAGGCGGTGCAGCCTACCTGGCACTCCTCCAGAATTTCATTTCCATCTTCCAGGTTTTTGCAGGCTACCCACAACTGGTGGCTCAGGGGCTGTAGCGAAAACAGATCCTTGGGACAAACTTCCACGCAGTCTCCGCAAGCGGTACATTTTTCCTCATCCACCTGGGGAATGGAGTATGGATCCATGGTGATGGCATCAAAATCGCACACTGCCTCGCAATCGCCATGGCCCAGGCAGCCCCAAAAGCATCCTTTTCCCCCACCAGAAACCAGCGAAGCCGCCTGACAGGTAGAGATACCCTGGTATTTAGCACGGTTCAAAGCCACATTGGTACCGCCGGCACAGGCCAGCCGGGCCACCCGTTTTTCCTGCGAACCCAGGTCTACATTGAGGTATTGGGCAATTGAGGTAAGTTCCTCCTCCGAGCTCACCGTACATTTAGCCGGTAACTCTTTACCGAAAACCAGCGCTTCCGCAAAGGGCCGGCAGCCGGGATAACCACAGGCACCGCAGTTCGCATGCGGCAATAAATCTTCCACTACATCAATACGGGGGTCCTCATAAACGTAAAGTTTTTTTTGGGCCACAATAAGCATTATGACCAATAAGGTGGTCAGTCCCCCCAATGCCGCAAGTGCCACCACTATGGTCATCAATAAATAATTTCAGCCCACTTGTTACCCGCTATCATCTCCGCCTTTCGGGTCCTCCATTCTTCTTCAGAACCCAATATGTTGGAAAATGCTTTATCCAGCATGTCATTTACCTTCTCATACCCGGCCACATATATGTAGGTAGCGGACCGGGATAACATTTCGATGATCTCAGATTTCCTCCCTTGAATGGCCTTATCCAATTCAATGGGAGCCTCCCAGTGGGGACGCGGACTAAAGGCATGAAAGGCTTCAAAAGTGGCTTCGTCATAGTAATTGGTCAAATCACCGTCCTTGTCATTCAGGTATAGCAACTCCAAGCCACTGCGAGCGCCATAAAACAAGCGGATCTTACCTTTCCAATCTTTTACGTCGGTATAGATGTGTTTCACAAATGCCCTGAAGGGAGCAATACCGGTGCCCATACCAATGAGGATGAGGTTGGCATTTTTGTCCTCAGGTACTTTAAATGGTAATTCAAATGGTCCGGTAATGGTAATATGGTCCCCCACCTTGCGATCACACAGGTAATTGGAACTTACACCCTGATAAAGCTCACCGCTGAATGCATCCACATAGGAACACCGCTTAACCAGCATGGTTATCTGGGTGCGCCCATTCGTTTTTCCCGGGAGATCCGCCACGCTATACAAACGGTGATGTGTTGTATTGCCAAATTCACCGGAAACCCGAATCAATACGCCAAAACTTTGATCTACCCGGCATTCGAAAGCCGGTTGTTGTACTTCCAGCAATATCTCCCGGACCTCTTCGGTATCTGCCGGGGTTAAACGTTCAGTTTTTTTTACGGTAGCCTGATACTGCTTTTCTATGTCATATTCTGCTAAATGTGCCATAACTTTTTGGGTTATCTTTTATTTTGTGGTTTATTTTCACAAATAGTGGCGCAGTGGCAATTTCCACAATCGCTTCTGCCTGCCAATACGTCTTCATCGGAAAGCTGCTCTGAAAAGATCTTTTTCCAATGCCTCTGCACTACCACCCAAAGAACCATCAGGGTGATCATGCCTGCAATGCCTATTATATAACTTGTTATCATTTGCTTTTACTTAATTGCTGCCTAATCCGGAAAATCCCATAAACGTCAGGGACAAAATACCGGCTATTAACAAAGTGAGTGCGGTACCTTTTACGGTATCAGGCACTTCTGCGAATTCAAGCTGTTCCCGTAAGCCTGCGATAAGTATCAGCGCCAAAGTAAATCCCGCGCCTGCTCCCAGAGCATAAATGAAACTCTCTACAAACCCATACTCTTTGTTGGTCTGAAACAATGCCAATCCCAGGATGGCACAGTTGGTGGTGATCAGGGGAAGAAATATACCCAGGGCCCTGAACAAAGCAGGGCTTATTTTCTTAATGAACATTTCCACCAGCTGCACGGTAGAAGCAATTACCACAATATAGCTGATCAACTGCAGGAATGGTGCATTGATGGCCACCAGCAAAGCATGAATGCCATAGGCACACATGGAACTAATGAGCATCACGAACATCACTGCGCCACCCATCTTAGTGGCTGTTTCCATTTTAGCAGATACCCCCAGAAAAGGACAGATCCCCAAGAAATAGGCCAGCACAAAATTGTTGATCAGGCTGGCATTGATAAAGATGTACCAAAGAGGTTCCGTTTTCATGCTTCCACCCTCCTTTTGTTTACTACATTAAAAACCAACAGCCACACAGCCAGGGTAAAAAAGCCGCCAGCAGGCAATATCATCACAATCCAGGATTGAAAGTCATTTGGCAGGAATGAAAATCCGAAGAATGTACCGTTTCCCAATATCTCTCTCACCGCGCCCAGACAGAACAAGGCAAAGATAAATCCCACCCCCATCCCCAGGGCATCCAACATGGACCTGCCAATGCTATTCTTTGAGGCAAAGGCCTCTGCCCTGCTTAGAATCAGGCAATTCACCACTATCAGGGATATAAAAGCACCCAGACTTTTGTGTAATTCTACACTGATTGCCTGAATTACGTAATCCGTGATAGTTACAAAAGTGGCGATAATCAGGATGTAACAGGCAATGCGTACCTGTTTGGGGATAAAATTGCGCAGGGAGGAAACCAATAAATTAGACATCAGCAATACAAAGGCCGTAGCCAGACCCATGGCCAGCGCATTTTCCGCGGTATTGGACACTGCCAATACCGGACACATACCCAATACCTGCACAAACACCGGATTTTCCCGCCATAATCCTTTGATAAATTCGTCCGTAGAGGGACTGTCTTTCAGGGAAGAAAGAAAGCCATTTTTATGTCTGTCTGACAGCGAATTATTCATGATTTATCAATCTTCACTTTTGAAATCCTGTTGATTACCGTAAATCAATGGCACCCAGTTTTGAGTACTGGTACCGATAATATTTCCAATGGCCCGGGAGGAAATAGTGGCCCCGGTAATGCCGTCAACCTGCCAGGGGTGTTCTTTAGTACGGTGTTTGACCGGTACTACCACATTTTTTAGCTCGCTGAGATCATCGGTCATGGACACGTCAAGCGCCTCAAAGTTGGACAGAAAATCAGCGTCTTTTTCAATTTTATCTCCTAATCCCGGGGTTTCTTTACTTTCCAACACATGGAATCCTATGATGGCCTGTTTACCGGGGTGATACCCGTATAAGATCCGCAGCACATCCGCATAGCCCTGTCCACTGGCTTCCACCGCCACTCCCGTCAGTTGACCTTCCTGATCATAACCGGCATAAACCAGGGATTCTGTCCCGTCTTTAGCGCTGGTGACCTCGCTAAAACCATTGTTTTGATCCAATTGGAAGGTTTTGGTGGCTGTTGTTCCGGGTAATACCTTAAAAATTGCTTTTTCCAGGGCTTCAGCTTTTAATTGCTCTATTCTGGGTAGTGTGCCTTCAAAGGTCAATACAATTAGCAGCGCACAAAGCACTCCGATGCCTACCATGGCCCTGAGCATAGGGACACTGCCGGAATCGGTATTTTGAGGTATAGTCTGGGCTTCTGTCATGCTTTCTGTGGCTGTTTAACAGTACCGTAAACCCTGGGTTTGACCAGGTTATCAATATGAGGCGAAAAGGCATTGCCCAATAAAATGGCATACATTACCCCTTCCGGCAATCCACCCCAGATGCGTATCACTACTACCAGTATACCAATTAAAGCACCATAGATAAGGACTCCATTGGAGGTTATGGGCGAACCCACCATATCGGTGGCCATAAACACAGCACCAAGCATCAACCCTCCGGAGAACAGCATAAACATAGGAGAAGGATAAGCCTGGCTGTCAATAAGGTGCAGTATGCCGCTAAGCACAAACACAGTCCCTAAAATAGCCACCGGAATACGCCAGTTCATCATGTTCCTGACAATCAGGTAAAGTCCTCCCAGCAATATCAATACCGCACAGGTTTCTCCGGTGGAGCCACTGATCAGCCCCATTGCCAGATCAGAATTGTTAGTAATTACCTGATCGAACTTGAAAGCAGCCAGTGGGGTGGCCCCGGATACACCGTCAAACACGGGGGACATGAATGGAACGGTAAACACCGATGTAAACACGCCGGAAAAACGGTTATCTGTAAATGCAGGAAACCAGGTAGTAATAGCTACCGGAAAGGCCGCCTGCAACACCGCCCGGCTTACCAGCGCCGGATTAAAAACGTTGTATCCCAGTCCCCCAAAAATAAATTTACCCAGAGCAATGGCCACTACACCTCCGATAAAGGCCATCCACAAGGGAAAGATGGGTGGCAGGGTCAGTCCTAATAATAAGCCGGTAATGACCGCCGACCAATCGGAAATAGTACTCTCCTTTCCGGAAATTTTACATAAGAAATGTTCTGTAAGCACGCAGGAAATTACCGTAGTCAGCAGCACCATTAAGGCGCTTAAGCCGAAAGCGTACACCGCAAACAGCGCTACCGGGACCAGGGCCCATACCACATTTCGCATGATCACCTCGGTGCTCAGGCCGCTGGTAATATGCGGTGAGGTACTGATATGTAAGGTCTTACTGAGCATACTCCAAAGTTTGTTTTGCCGCTGCCTGGCGTTTTCTTACAATTGACTTTGACAGTCTGAAATATTGGACCAGGGGGATGTGAGATGGACACACATAGGAGCAGGACCCGCACTCAAAGCAGTCCATCAGGTTGTTCTCTGTCATCTGATCGTAAGCTTCAAACTTTGCCAGGATTCCCAATCGGGAAGGGTTCAGATAAAGTGGACAAGCATCCACACAAGCCCCGCATTTAATACAGGCGTAGATCTTTTCAGGTCTCTTAACATCCTTTTCGGTAAAGACCAAAATTCCTGAAGTTCCCTTCACAATGGAGATATCCAGGTTAGATACTGCGGTGCCCATCATGGGACCCCCCATGTACACCTCACTTATTTCACCCTCAACTCCCACCTGCTCCAGCGCATACCGCAGCGGGGTGCCAATGGGAATTAAATAATTACCTTTCTTCATTATCCCGGGACCGGTGATGGTAACTACCCGCTCCTGAATACCACGGCCGTGAGGTAACAAGCGGCCAATTTCAGCGGTGGTTGCCACATTGACTACTACCGCATGAACTTCAATAGGCAGTCCACCTGAAGGTACTTCACGATCCAACAGCGAAGTGATCAGCATTTTCTCCGAACCCTGTGGATATTTTACCGGTACCACCTGTACTGTAACGGGAAGGTCGGTGGGGATGCGGGCCTGCAAATGATCGGCGGCATCCTGTTTGTTGGCCTCTATGCCGATAATCACCCGTGCTGCACCAGTGGTTTTGAGCAGATACCGGATGCCGGTGTATATATCATCTGCTTGTTCCAGCATCACCCGGTGGTCTGTAGTCAGATAGGGCTCGCATTCGATGCCGTTGATGATCAGTACCTCACAATGTTTCCCTTCTGGAATTTTTAGTTTCACATGGGTAGGAAAAGCCGCCCCGCCCAGCCCTACTATCCCGGCATCCTGAACCCCCTGCAATATCTCTTCAAGGGAAGCGGTCTCAAAATTGATGGATGTGCCTTCCTGTACTTCCTGGGTAGAAGAGGGAAATGCCTCAAGATAGATACCGGGTGACATCTTACCTGAAATGGTAGGCACATTGGCAATTTTCCTGACTGTCCCGGAAACAGGCGCATGTATGGGGACCGAAACATAACCAACGGCCTGGGCCAGCAACTGTCCACGCACCACTTCCTGTCCTTCCCTGACCACAATTTTTGAGGGAGCGCCGATATGTTGAACCATGGGCAGTATTATTACCGGAGCAAATGGAAACTGACGAATGGGCAGGCCACTGGTTTCTTTTTTATGCTCCGGCGGGTGAATACCATTTTTAAAAGTATGGTTTCGAAAATTCAACACTGCCTAGTTGTATTTTTCACTCCTTTTGATCCATTTTTCAATACCCGGTTCGTTACCATCCATCGGTAAACCAGGATGTATCACTCTGGCCGTACATTTTTCGGCTGCCTTCACCAGATCCTGATAAGGGCCACCCTGCGGATCTTTGATATAAGCCTTATCATCTGAATTGTAGGCAAAGATATTTGGGTTGAGCTTGATGCATTCATCGCAGGAAGTACATTCCTCCGTTTCCAGCCATGGAGCCATGGATTCACCGGGGGCGCCATTAGTTTCCGCCGAACCCGCAGCTGTAGTTTCCTGTGCTGATGTTATTATGGCAGCCACATCCACCATTTCGTCTCCATCCTCGTTTAAAAGTTTAATTAATCCCTGGGTGATCTTTGCTACAACCTCCGCCCGTACCTTTTGCTCTATTTCTACTTCCTTTACAGGTTCTGTTTCTACTCCAGCCAATCCGCGCAGCATGATCCAAAAATCACGTCTTTCTTCACAAGACTCTACAATCTTCTTAGCCACCAGCACCCGGTTCAGGCGTTGTTTCCTGTCCACTGCCCAGATATAAGGGAATTTACCTTCCCTCTCATCGGCAGCTAACTCCAAAAATTCAGCCAAGGGTACCATATTGTCGTTCCAGCTATCCCGGGGGACTTGCCGAAAGTGCTTTCTAAATCTGGCTTCGGTTATGGCAAAATCAGCAAATGTCATGGCCAGTTCCATGGATTTCTCTCTACCATTCTCCAAATATTTTAACTTATAGGTAGGCCATATCTGATTTAAGGCAGGGTTACCACCCAGGTCAAAGGCCTCTTCGGCTTTTGCTCCTTTATCGGGATTGTATTTAAAAACAGGATAGGCACGGGACTCAAGGGCCAGCTTGGCCTGATGTACACCTAGATCATCTCCTACTCCATGCTCGGGTTGACAAGTGGTGTAGAGGTTGAACAATGCCGGACGCCTGGTTATCAGCCCATCAATAAATCCTTCCATCATCTGGTTGGTATTGGCCAAAGTTGACTGGAGCACATAGGTGTTTCTATGAGCCATGGCAATTAAACCGATCTCTTTGCGCGGCTCTGATTTACCTTTCCAGACTTTACCATATTGGGCCATGTCTGAAACCTGTCCAATAAATCCTGAGGTACAGGCCTGGCCACCGGTATTGGAGTAGACCTGAGTATCCACCACAATTACTTTTATGGGTTTGCCGGAAGCCATCATGCGTGAAAGGTTTTGAAATCCAATATCATACATGGCCCCGTCGCCTCCCAGAGCCACTACCGGAGGACACAACAGCCATTCTTCGTCGCTGAACTGCTGCCAGTTGAAGTATGTGAAGAATTCATCATGCTCACCGGGGTCATAACCCCCGTTTAATTCCAGCTCTGCTTTCCGAATGGTTTTAAAGCCTTCGGCCATTTTGGCCATATGGCCCTCAAAGATTCCCATGGCCAGGGAAACAGAGTCCTGGAACAGGTGATTGGCCCAGGGGAACGGATATGGATTGTAAGGCCAGGTGCTGCCCCATACCGAAGTACATCCGGTAGCATTACTCATGCCCATGGACGAACGACCCTTGCCGGTAGTTCCTGTCTCGTACTTCCATTTTAACTGTTTTAGTTTGGCTAGCAACTGGGTCACGTCTTTCAGCCATTCCTGGTCTATTGGTTCACTTCCTTCTTCAGACTCCAGTTTACCGGCAATACCGGAAACGGTTAAGTCTTTATCATGCATCTCCTCTAGGATCTTCGACATCTTGTCGGCATCGCTGACATTAACGGTACCTATGAGCTTGAGCTGGATGTGTTTTTCCAATTTTTCCGTAAGCTCTTCCAAGTGAGCCAGGTGTTTCTCCACTCGTGGCTGCATCAAAGACTCGACGGTAGCAATAAATAAATGTATGACTGATTTTTCGGAACATCCCAAACAAGCCCCGTCGCCGCTGGCGAAATTCAGATAAGCATCCTTGTTCAGCAAGAGGGTCTCCAATGGACCGATCTTTTCCTCCAGGTCGTCAATACGATTATACCTCTGGGGTGTATTGGGCAGGTCCATCCACAAGTCCCAGTCTTTCCTCAACCGCGCAACCGTTCCCTCAGTCTGAATAATGGGCCTTAGGGCATCATCATCACATACCTCTACACATTCCATGCATCCTTTACAGGTGTTGGGATTGATGGTAATACTAAATAAACCTCCACTGTTGGGTTGGTCTTTTTCATGCAGGTGGTAATAGGGACGGGTAATGGCAAATTGGAACTCTCCCAGTTCATCCCGGAACCACTCAAACTCTTTAGATAGCGCCTGACCATCATCACTTGCTTCAATGGTCTGGTCAATAGCATCCTGGATCAGATTGTTAACAGTAGCTCCATTTTGTGGTTCGTTGCATAGCGCTCGGATCTTACCTTCCAGTTGCCGCGCTGCTTTGGGCAGCAGTTTTACATCCTGGTGATTCTTCTTTACGCGTTTTACAATGGTATCCAAGACATCTGTGAAATCACTCACAAGACCCGGGATGGCGGTATCGGGACATACCGTATAGCAATCCCCGCAGGCGGTGCAGTTATTGGGAATCCATTCAGGATGTTCGAAACGGATACCGGTCATGTCCCTGAAAAGGGAGGACACCGCAGGCATCAAACTCAATCCGATGAAAGGATCAGTGAGGTTGTCATTTCCCATGCCCCTTTGATAGAAATTACCGGTTTGTTCCCAGAATCTATGAATGTCGCTAATGTTGGATTCACTTTTAGGAAGGTTTTTCATCATGGCTGGAATAGGCAACTCTGATTGGCCGTTGCTCTTTGCTGCCTGATCGGTGCTTAGGACCTTATTAATGATTTCCTTTATCTCATCAAAACCTCTTTTCACCACCCGCATGTTGTCATCAACTACCCGTTGGCCTTTTGATCCGAATTTGTGTTGCAATTGACTTTCGATGGCTTTTAAAAGGGATACTTCGGTAAGGCCTGCTTTTTTCATCAGCGGCGAGGCGGCAAAAAACGCCCCCTGAAAAGCTATCCCCTGCATCCTCAATTGTAATTCAGGATCGGTAGCTTCTTCCCTGGCTATTTTAAAACCATCAATAAAGTGGATATGAATGTTGTTATCTATGATCAGTTTCTGATATTGCCGGGGAATATCGGCCCACACTTCATCCGGTTTTCCCTTATCACTTTGAATGATAAAGCAACCCTCCTTTTTCAACCCGGCCAAAGCATTGGTGTGCTTAAATACATTAGGGTCAGGTGAAAGCACCACATCCACAAAGAAAAATTCGCAGTTCATACGGATGGGTTCAGGTGCTGCCGCCAGATAATAAGTAGTAGGCTGACCTTTTTTTTCCGATCCGTATTTAGGATTGGCCTTTATATCGTATCCCAGCAGATCAAAAAGTGTCATAGCCAGGTTTTTACCGGTGGTGATAGCTCCCCATCCTCCCACCGAGTGAAAACGTACCGTAATAGCATCTTTGGGCATGAGGTTAGGATTCTCCGACCCTTTGATGGCAAGGTCCTTCACATGGGGATAGGCATCTTCTATGGTTTCCTGATAGGCCTGTTGTTTGGGGGTAAATGCCTGGTCCCGGATAAAATCTATGGATAGATAAAACTGTTTTTGGTGTTTCCCATCAGGCAGCATATTCTCAATGGCCCCGATGATCCCTTCAGCCTGCAGGTCACGGCTTCCCATTCCAAAGGACCCTGAGTACAGGGCCGGGATGTCTTTGAGTTCATAACTCTCCAGATCTTCATAGGGTTTGTACTTTTTATCTTTGCCGTTTTCTACACACTTGGAAAGTACCGCCCGGATTTCCCGGGCCATAGGAAGATCGGTGGCCAGGGGTTGATCTAGTCTTTCCAGTACGGTAACTGCTTTTTTGCCTTTTAGCAGCTGTCCTATAAGATCTCCCGGAAAAGGACGGAACATCGCCAGATCCACTACACCTACTTTGATTTTCCGGGTTTCCCTAATGTAGTCCACCACTGCTTCCGCACTGGGCACCACACTGCCTTGTCCAACTATCAGGTAATCAGCATCCTCTGCCCGGTAAGACATTACCCGTGCGTATTGACGGCCGGTGAGTTGATAAAACTGGTCAAATGCGAGCTCTGTTAGTTCTTTGATATGGTCAAAAAAGAAAGGCCGCTGTGCCGCCACACTCTGCATATAAGAATCCTGGTTTTGCACTATGCCGGCCATCACCGGATTGTCTACGTCCCACAATTCGGGTATACGCCGGCGTTTATCTCCGTAAATTATTCTTTGGGCAGCTGTGGGGGTGTCAATGATGTCATCGGGTCTTCCCAAGAATTCCCTGATCAGCTCCCGCTCCGGCACCAGCATCGATTCAATCAAATGAGTGGTTAAAAATCCATCCTGGGCCACCACCCCCGGTGTCAATGCCAACTCGGCAACCTTATGGGCGATGATGTTAAAATCCGCCACATGTTGGGCGTTCTTGGCAAAAAGCTGGAAAAAACCTGTATCATCTATGGCATGATAATCATCATGTCCTGCATGCACGTTCAGGGTAGATTTGGTCATGGCCCTGGCGCCAATATTAAGCACATAGGTAAGTCTTTTCCCTACCGCAGCATATAATGACTCATGCATGTAGGCAATACCTTGCCCTGAGGAAAAATTGGCGGCACGCAGGCCGGTCATAGACAGACCGGCAGTTACAGCGGCAGCGGCATGTTCCCCTTCCGGCTCAATGAATATCAAGGGACGGTCTGAAATATTTAAGTGTCCATTGGCTGCTTCTTCCGCCCAGTATTCTCCCATTTGAGTGGAGGGAGTAATAGGATAGGCACCTGCAGCATCGGATGACTCTCTTTCGCACATGATGGCAGCGGTATTGCCATCCATGGCAGCGAGTTTACCAGGGTATTTGATGTGGTTATTTTTGGGTTTCATAAAGGTTCTTTTATTCCTGAGATGCTGGAGCCACCATTTTCCGGGTTTGGGTAGCCAGCGCTATAAATTCTTTCACCGCATCCATATCCATCCATACGTCTTCCGGTTCGCTGGAACTGTACAGGGGATCCAGGTTGAGGCTGTTAAACTTCGGGTCAATTTCCCGGCACCGGTTCAAAAGGATATCCAGAGACATGGAAGCATGAATATCCATCCCATGTTTTAATAGAAATCCCGATAAATATTTGTTGATAGACTTGAAGGCATTGCGGCACACACTATAGGCCACCACATCTTCCTCTGGTCTGGATAGTTCCTCCTGAGCGGTTTGATACAACTGATTCGCCTGACTTAACGTATTTTGCGCTTTTTGGTCAAACATAGGTGATAATATTATTCACCTCCAAGCTATCAATATTAGCTCAATGCATTATATATGAAATATCAGTTGCGAAGGTGATCTTTATCAATCAATCACCCTTATAAGCCCTGATATGGGAAGAGGTCAGGTAAATACCGCGGTTCAGGGAGTTGCTATCTAAGCATGGGTATTTATATCAGGCTTTATAAAACTCGACTTTTGCTCCTTCTAAATCTGCATTACCTACCCGCTCCACTAATTCCATTCGGGACTGCTCATTCATTTTTTTGAATGATTTGGCCAGCTCTATTTTTTCCTGTAACATCTCCACATCATTGGCACCAGTAATTAGGGTGCTTACAGGAAGGGACCAAACAAAGTGAATGGCCTCGCGGACACTGACTACATTGGGAATTATCTTGGGGTTTTTTCCACCTTCAAAGTGGGATGTACCACCAAAGAAACCTCCATTTGATAAGGTTTTCATGGCTAAAATGCCCATTTCCATTTCCACAAGAGTGGGCAGTACATTATTGATAAAACTCTTATAATTTGGATCGAAACAATTAATTGGCATTTGACAGGTTTCCAAAATATTGGTGCGTTTGAGCATCTGTTTGTGGGCATTAAAGTCAGTATGACCGGTAAATCCAATATATTTGGCTTTTCCGGACTCTTTGGTTTTCCTAAAAACTTCCAGCACCTCTTGCTCGATTCTTGAATCCACATCATCTGGATTTCTAACGCTGTGTATTTGCCATAAATCAACATAGTCCAGCTTCATCCGTTTTAAGGAAAGCTCCAATTCTGCCAAGGCTTCCTTCCCACTGGTGGCAGTGGTTTTGGTCATGATAAAAGAAACATCACGATATTTTTGAACCAGGTATTTGCCATACCTAATTTCTGATTTACCATTTCCGTACGAGTATGCGTTGTCGAAAAATCTGATACCCCCTTCAATGGCATTTTCTATCAGTGCCTCTGCGGTTTTTTCGTCGCATCGGGCTACATGTGCGCCCCCGAGACCAAGCATAGTTACTTTTTCACCGGTCTTTCCAAGAAATCTCAATGGCAACAATTCTCCAAATTTGTCACCGGGTGAAAATAAGTCACCGCTTATTCCCTTAGTGGGAACCAATAACCCGGCAGTCAATGCCGCTAAAGATTTTAAAATTGAACGTCTGGTTTTCATAGTTATCTGTGGTTATTACTAGCTGGATTTCTTTTACTTAGTAAATAATGGGCCAAACGGAACAATCCTACCCCCAGTACTAATATAAATATTAAACTGACGAGGTAGTGACCAAGTAATTCCAAACCTGTTCCATGATGTTCATGCCCAGGATGCGCCCACAGCAAAGAGGGTGCGAATACAATTGTTGTCAATAGTAGGTAATTCCTAATCTTTTTCATTTTCTATTATAATTTTAGATTTCAATTCTATATCCAAAGGTCTTTCACCCGTTTGTTTTGCTACTTTAAAAACATCACTACTTTCTGGCTTGTATTTGGTTTTCCCCGAAGGTGTTCTTGTTTTTTTTATCTGGACTTGACCATCCTCAACTGCTATTTCGCTGAATGACCGCTCTAACTTTTTCTTACTTACCCTAAAGTACCTTAACCCTATAGTGGTGGTGTTTTCTAAAATGAAATCGGAAACATCCTCAAATCTTTCTTCAGAGCAAAATACATTTAGCACAATTCCCGGGCGGCCCTTTTTCATTACCACCTGCTCATAATAAAAATCTGATACTCCCTGTTCCATCAAAGAAGTTTGGAACTCCTGCCCCAGGTATTCCCCTGTCATGTCATCAATGTTGGTCTGGATGACCACCATTTTGTTTTCTTTGGTTCCCTCCTGACATAATGAAGCCCTCAGTGTGTTGGGGATTTCAAAATTTTTTTCTCCCGGACCATATGCTATTTTAAGTTCAGTCAAAGTCGGAATCGAGAAGGATGGGTTCAGGTATCTGAGAATGGCAGCTCCCGTTGGCGTGGTCATTTCTGATTCAATTTCCCCTTGATAGACAGGCAGTCCCATCAGTAATTCCTGAGTTGCCGGGCATGGTACCGGTAACTTGCCGTGGGCTGTATTGGCAAAGCCATAACCGGTGTTAACAGGAGTACAATAAGTTTTATCTATCTTCAATCGATCGATTAAATAAGCTGCCCCCACAATATCCATTATGGAATCCAGCGCGCCCACTTCATGAAAATGCACTTTTTCAATATCAACCCCATGTACCTGGGCCTCCGCTTTTCCTAAAGCCAAAAAAATGGATTTTGCAATGGACTTGACGTTACCGGGCAGAGAAGAGTCATCGATTATTTTATTGATGGATGAAAGGTGCCGGTGCGCGTGCTCCGCCTTTGCATTTTCTACAATATTTACGTGTTTGCAGGCTATACCATTTTTGTTGACATCTACGATTTGAACAGCAACCTCACTTTCCAATCCCAGCTTTTTAGGTAAATCCATAATTTCATTATAAGCATCTGCCAAAGACGTTAATGCACCTAAAAACATATCCCCGCTTATTCCTGCAAAAGTTTCCAGTTTAAGGATGGCCATCTATTTGTTATTTACAGAATTTAAAATTCGAAATGCGGCCATGGCCGCTCCGTAACCATTGTCAATATTCACCACACTGATCCCGTTGGCACAGCTACTGAGCATGGAATGAAGCGCTACCGTACCATCATGGGCCACACCGGTTCCCACACTGGTGGGCACTGCGATGATCGGTTGGGGGGGCAAGGCCGCCAATGGCTGTGGGCAAAGCCCCTTCAAACCCGGCAACCACAATGAGGATATCAAATGATTTAATATCCTCCAGTCTGTCCATTAACCTGTGTATTCCCGCAACCCCTACATCCTGGATCTTATCTGTCTCAATGCCTAAATATTGTAGGCAATAATAGGCCTCGTTGACTACATATTCATCAGAAGTACCCGCCGAAACGATCCCCACAGTACCTGTAAGATCAGACTTCTGGTATTCCCCTACTATACAAATAGATGATACCGGATCGTAGAAAATACCGGGAAAATCCTTGCATAAAGATTTATATTTTTTGGATTGAAGCCTGGTGATCAACACAGATTCCTTTTTCTCCAAATGAGCACTAATTATAGAATTTAAGGTGTTGATGTCCTTGTTTTGACCAAAAATAACTTCCGGGAAGCCCAGTCGCTCCCTGCGTTCTATATCAATGTTAAAGTTATGATTACTCATCAGATCACATTCCGGTTTAATTTGCCAGAAACCAGGCCTTCTTCATCCACTTCACAGGTGGAGAAGCCAATTTCACTGAAAAATTTGTTTAGCACGGGCATATCACCATGTAATTTTGAAACTTGATTGAACGGCACTTCTATTTTGGCTATATCTCCATAGTACCTGACCCTGGAGTCTAAATACCCCAGGCGAAATAAATAATCCTCTGCTTGCTCCACCTGCCTTAACTTGGCCAATGAAATTCTTTCGCCATAAGGAAACCTGCTACTCAAACAAGGACTTGCCGGCTTGTTCCAAACAAATAGATCAAATGATTGGGCCAGTCTTCGTACTTCTTCTTTTTCAATTTTACACTCTATCAGCGGACTGCTGGCCTGGTAATCCTTAGCAGCTTTTAGACCTGGCCGGTAATCCCCGGTATCACTTAAATTGTTGCCATTGATGATGGTATATCCAGAATAATTGCCGTGGATTATCATACCCCGCAGTGAATTATAAAGGGAAGATTTGCAATAAAAGCAACGGTTTACAGGATTGCTCAAATATTTTTCATCATTGATTTCCTGTCCCGGAATTTCTTCCAACAGGATATCATATTTATTGCAAAATTTGCGAGCTATTGATAAGTCTCTAGTTTTCAAACTGGCAGAAACAGAAATCACCGCTGGTGCAAAAGTTTTTCCAAGAAACCTTCGGGAAAGAAAAGCCACCAGGCAGGAATCCACGCCTCCCGAAAGCGCCACCAAAACTTTGGGTGTTTTTTCGAACCAAGATTCAAGGGTGGCAATTGATGACATTAGTGGTATTGGTTATACTGGCATTTTGTTGCCAGGCTTCCATTCACAATTTAATCAATATACCCTGTGGATTTAAGCAGTTTAAGGAATTTCTTCCCGGCCATTTGCATGTCTGGCAAATCGCCCTTTTTTCTTATCATGGACCTGCTCTTGATGTGGCCAGGGCCAGCCTCCGAATTGTGTCTTTTGGTAGTCCGAAAATGCCTGACGAATCTCTTCCTCAGTATTCATTACAAAAGGGCCATGTTGAACCACTGGTTCATTTATGGGCTTTCCTTGTAGCATTAAAAAATAAGCGTCCTGATCCCCATTTTCTATGGCTATGTCTTTAGTGGAATGTAATTGGATTAGATGTTGCTCATTTACAATTTCATCTTCAACAACTATGCTAGCTCCTCTGTAGAAATAGAGTACCCTGTTCGCTTCTCCCCGAGCAGCTGGAAGCGTCCATTCTGCGTTAGCATCCATTTTTATGGTCAACACAGTTACCAGATTATCGGGAATTGCCGCCCAAGAATCCGGGGTGGGCGCCGGGGCTTGGACGTCCTTGAAATTTCCCGCAATCACATCGATTACGG
>PVMK01122375.1_pt1 | contig 23200 bp, 25 predicted proteins | sample 1853481 | NCBI WGS metagenome assembly PVMK01 (sample SAMN08533507, study PRJNA380276) | Marine sediment metagenome, whole genome shotgun sequencing project. | reverse complement strand
CACTTGATCCAACTTCAAAGTCATCTTTAATCGGTTGTGAATCCCGTCGTGGGAATACGACAGGTCGTCCATATAGTATTTGATTATATGCACGCCAAGGCCGCCGATCTGGCGATCTTCCAGGGGTGCCGAGAGGTCAGGTTCGGGGGCTTCTGTCAATGGGTCGTAAGGGATGCCATCGTCCACAATCTCCACCTCAAGGGCATCTCGGTCCTTCTTCAATTCAATGGCGACCCAATGCTCGGAGTCATCCTTGAATCCGTACGACACCGTGTTTGTAAAGACCTCTTCGACCGACACCAGGATTCGTGAAACATCCTCACCGGCGACGGACTCTGCCTGGCAGAATTGTTCGATGAACGCGGCAATCTCGACAAACTGCCCCATGGAGTTTCGGAACTTCCGATTAGCGCACGACGTAACAGTCACTAACGTTCACTCAATGACTATATCTACAACCACTGCCCATCCACAATGGCTGTCAATCGGACATCGACTGGATAGCCGCTGCCATATCATCATAAATGAACAATGCGCTATCCAATTTCGTCATGGCAAACACCTCACGCACCATACGGGTCGGATTACACAGGCCGAATTCATTTTTGATCGTTCTGGTCGCCAATATCAGGACACGGAGACCGGCGCTGCTGATGTATTCCACCCCGGACATATCAAGAAGAAGACTATCCTTGTCGTAATCGATCTCCTCGTTGATCCGTTCATGCAAGCGCATAGAACCGTCTCCGTCCAACCGCCCTGAGAGCGTTAGTATCTTGACGCCATCCTGTTCGCCAGTCTGCATATTGATCATGGCAGTGCCCGCCTATTCGTTTTTCGGTTTCGATTTGCTGGCCAGCTTGGACTCCTTGTGACGAATCGCCTCCTGGATATCGCCCTCCGAAAGGGTCATAAACTCCGGATAGGCCTCCATGCCTAATTCGACGAGATCCTGGCCGAGGTTTTCGTCACTTTCGGACACACGAATCCCCGTGGTCAGCTTCAGGATCAGCCAGACGCCAAACGAGGTGGCCATCACGAAAGCCCCAACCGCAAAGATGCCCAGAAGTTGGGCACCCATATTGGCACCACCAAATATTGCTGCCGCGATCGTACCCCATATGCCGGCAATGAGGTGTGCGGGAATGGCGCCCACGACATCATCCACCCGGAGTTTCTGCAACAGGTGCGTACCGACCGTACACAACACGCCGCCTATCACGCCAACCAGTATTGCAATTTCCATATTCAGCAGAGTCGGTGCCGCAGTGATAGACACCAGGCCACTGATTGCGCCATTGAGCACCAACATCAGGTTGACTCTCCCATACATCAGTCGCGCCGTCACTATCGCTGCAAGCACACCTCCGCAAGCAGCGAGGTTGGTGTTGACGAATATCACGGCCATCCAGGTGGCGTCCGCGGCTGAACCCAACTTGAGCTGCGAGCCGCCGTTAAAACCAAACCAGCCAAGCCAGAGGATGAATACACCGAGCGTTACCAGCGGTATATTGGAGGCTGGGGTTGGTAGGACGGTACCATCATCGCGAAACTTTCCATGTCTCGGGCCAACCAAAATCACCCCGGCAAGAGCAGCCCAGCCGCCCGTCGAGTGTACGATGGTAGAGCCCGCAAAATCCGAAAACCCGTGCTCGGAAAGCCAGCCGCCACCCCACGTCCAGGCGCCAACGACTGGATAAATGAGGCCCGTCAACACGGCAATGAAAGCGAAGAAGGGCCATATCTTGACGCGCTCGGCTAAGGCACCAGAAACGATCGAAGCGGTTGTGGCAACAAAAACCATTTGAAAAAACCAATCGGACATCGACGCATAGCCGCTGCTGACGACGGCATCGACCATCTCGGGTGTCGCAGATTCCGCCTGCAACAGCGTAATTTCTGCCTCCGTGGGTCCAACACCAAGTGTAAAACTGCCGATCCACCCGGAAACATCGACGTACATCAGGTTATAGCCAAGCAGGAAAAACATGATGCCGGTTATGGCATACAGGCCCAGATTCTTGAAGCAGATGACACCGGTACTCTTGACGCGCACCGAACCGGCTTCAAGCATTGTGAAACCGGCCGCCATCCACATTACCAAGAAGCCGTACACCAGAAACGCGAACGTGTCGAATACGTACTTTGTTTCGGAATCGATCTCGGCGTACGCAGTGGTCCCCACAAGCAACGCCAGGATGCACATTCCGCCGGTCAACAGGCTTTTTCTTTTCATTGCAGAATCCCGCAGGCCCAAAAACTCAGGCCATTTTTTTTTGGTTGGAGTATAAGAAGAATAGAAGCTACATTTCCAGAAAGCAATGAATGTGGACACTGCTGTCCCGTTAGAGTTTTAACTGCGTACTCTAAGCATATGTACATAAACGAAAAATAGCCATTTTATGGGTGTTAACTTGCACCATTCTCAGTCTGGTCAGACGGCATTCAGTTTTTCGGGTATATAATTAGTGCGTAATGAATACAAATTACACAACAAAAGTTATTACGGCGGTTTTTCTGCTCGTTATTGCCAGTACAAAATTGGCTGCATCCGACATCTACCACTGGGTTGACGAAAATGGTGTTCAGCATTTCAGCCAGTACCGGCCAGCCGGTAATATCCCCGACGTCAGCGAGCTGCAACTGGAGGATTCAGTGGTACCTGCCAATGACCAGGTGGAAGACGTCTATAATATTGAAGCACACGAAAAACATATGGCCGAATGGCGTGAAGAACGGGAACAAAAACGTGAAGATGCACGTGAGCGTAAAAGACAGGTCGCACAGCAACAACCGGTAAAGTATACGCAACCGGATCCTTATTATTCACGTTCCTACTGGTATCCACCGATTTATAACCGGCCACCATACAGGCCACCAAACAAGCCACCAGTCAAACCCGAGCCCCCGGTTGTACTTCCTAGCCCGCCCTCCACATTGTTACCGCGTGGCAATTCCGGCTAAAATTAAACAGATTTCTCCCGTACAAACGATACGAATCGTTCAACCCAGGGATTTGCTGCGGTATTACGGTGGTGCGCAAATCCTGCCAGCAGGTTGCCGACTACCAGGCCGTCGTGGATCCCGTCGATACCCGTGCCACGCAGTACGCGGTGGGCAAAGATGGGGTCTTCAGCGAGGTTCTCCAGGCGCGCGTAATGAAATTCGTGTACCGGGATGCCGGCAGCATCGCCTTTGCCGTTAGTACCCGATTGAGGCCATGGGCTTTTACCTGATTCCTCAACAATCATGTAACCCCTGCCTTGCGGGCGCTTACCGACCATGACGTCAGCATCTACAGTTCCGACCATGTCGCTGCTTTCACCGCGCCACTGGATGCTGCGTGAGAGGTACATCAGGCCCCCGCATTCGGCATATGCAGGCATTCCCCCTGCCAGTGACTGCCGAATGTCTGCAAGCAGGTTATGGTTTGCTGACAGGGCCTGCAAGTGGGTTTCGGGGAAGCCCCCACCAATGAACAGGCCGTCAACTTCGGGAAGATGTGCATCTTTAAGTGTGTCGAACGGTATCAACTCCGCACCGGCTTTTGCGAAGGCCTCGAGGTCATCCTGATAATAAAACCCAAAGGCAGGATCACGCGCAATAGCGATCCGCACATCGGGTTCCGGACCGGAAGAAACGTGTGGTGATTGGCTGGAAGTCGCCTGCTCTCCTGCCGGTAATTCGGCAGTCGCTGCAATCTCGATGATCCGATCAAGCTCAACGCCGGCCGCTATCGCATCAGCCAGGCGTGAGATCATGGTGTCGGCGGCGGTCGGGCCACTGGCCTCGTTCGCAGGTACCAGGCCGAGATGCCGTTCGGGTATTTCAAGTGCCGGGTCACGCCCGATTGCGCCCAGCACTTCAGCTTCGGTATAGCGTTCCAGTGCCCCCCTTAGCTTGGCCTCGTGTCGTGCGCCACCCACCTTGTTCAGAATGACGCCGCAGATATTAACCTCCGGATTAAAATCCAGGTAACCGCGGATGAGGGGTGCAATACCCCGGGTCATGCCACCGGTATCGATTACCAGTATCACCGGTGCCCTCAACATGGTTGCGAGCGCGGCATTACTGTCCGTACCCTCGATATCGACACCATCGAACAGGCCCTTGTTGCCTTCAATCAGACCGATGTCTGCATCACCGAGATTACCGGCGAAGGTGGTAGTGATTTCCTTGTGGGTCTGGGTGAAAAAATCGAGGTTATAACAGGGTCTTCCGGCAGCGCGTGCCAGCCACAGGGGGTCGATATAATCTGGTCCTTTCTTGAATGGCTGAACCGCCATACCCCGTTTTACCAGGGCGGCCGTCAAACCCACCGAGACGGATGTTTTGCCCGAGGACTTGTGTGCGGCAGCTATGTAAAGGTGGGCCATATGAGGTAGCACCAGGCGGTGCAGGTGCTATGGCCTGTCGGCCGTTACTTCATGGTGCGGATCAATCGCCGCATTTGCCAGCGAAGCCGGCAGGAAACGCAGCACCTTGATACCGAACACAATAATCAGACCGGACATTGCCATACCACCAAGACCCAGGCTGATTTCCGGCAGGCTTGGTGTGTATGCGGCAATCGCGCCATCGAAGAAACTGGAGCTTACTTCCATGCCCGGGAACATGTTGAGCGGATAAGCCTGGCCGCCGATCAGCAGCACATAGAGTTGGGCAAAACCACCAATAATGACAAGGGCTGCGGCTACGGCAACGCTACGTTGCGGGTTTTGTGGTTCAGATGGCAACGGGCGGAATACCAGCAACAATGGTAATACGCCACCAATGAAGATCTGGCCGACCCAGAACAACAGGGTATAGATGCCACCATCAAGCAGGATGAAGCGCTCAACACCGATATGTTCGGCCGCATACAGGTTGGCCAGGTGCTGTATCACGGTGAAATAGAGCACCGCGCCGATAAACACACCCAGCAAGCGGCCCATACGAACAATGACCGTATTGCCTAATTCCCGCCCGCTTCCCCGGCAGATCGCCATTAGAATCAGGATATAGGCTGCCAGGCCAAAGGAAAAAGACATCGCAATAAACAACGGTGCCATGATGGCGGAGTCATAGGCCTCGCGCGCCACCAGGAAACCCAGGATGGAACCGGTACCGGTTGTCAGTATCAGCCGCCAAATGAACGCCACCGTGCCAGCGGCCTTCGCATACCGGTTCATACGCCGTTCCATCTGTAGCCACAGGTAAACCGCGACCACTCCGAGAAAGCCTATGTAGAGAAAAATATTCCATGCAAATATCGATTTGAAATTGTAGTTGAGCATGGCAACGATCAGGCGGTCAGGCCGGCCAAGATCAAGCACCAGTATGGCAAGCCCGCCCACCAGCAGCGCAATTGCCAATAGGCCGGAGAGGCGTCCCAGTGGTTTGTATATGGACTTGCCAAACACGGTTCCGATTGAGGCAACATTCAGCGCACCTGACGCGGCAACGATCAGGAAAAACGCGAAGACATGTGGTGTGCCCCAGACGATCTGGTTGCTCATACCGGTCACGTAATGACCGTAATGCTCCATGTAAAAGGCAGCGCCGAGACCTGACAGCACAAACGCACCCAGGATTGCGATCAGTACATAGAATCCTTGGCTGCGCCCTTCAATTTCGCTGTATATGATCCGTTTCACTGCGCCGCTCCGGTCAGAGGTTCCGGTACCGTACCCCGGGGTCGAGTCCGAGATCGGCACGAATTTGTTGTGTCGCGAAGTGTGCTACACGTTTCGATATTTCACTGTCGGGATCCTTCAGGTCACCGAATAACATGGCGCCACCGCCGGTATCGGAACAAGCCTCCACACACGCGGGCTGGTCACCGGCATCAATGCGGTGAACACACATGGTGCAACTCTCCACCGTGCCCTTGCCCCTCGGGGCGTGGGATTTTTGATCCTCAAGTGTCTCATGGACAAATGAGCGGGCCTTGTAGGGGCAGGCCATCATGCAATAACGGCAACCGATACAAGTATGTTTATCCACCAGCACGATACCATCGGCCCGCTTGAAGGATGCGCCCGTCGGGCATACGTCCACACAGGGCGGATCAGCACAATGCTGGCACATCATCGGTAATGACTGGCTGCTACCGGTGTTGGGGTTGGTGATCTCGATTTTTCTGATCCACTGGGGGTCAGTGGCCTTCCTGCCATGCCCTTGCAAACCGTTTTCCTTGCTGCAGGCGCTTACACAGTCATCACAGCCATTACCGCAACGGCCAACGTCGATCAGCATGCCCCAGCGCACATCGCTGGAGACTCCGATATCGGCTGTACGCGCCGCTACTGAAGATGGCTTGGTAATTCCATACAACATGACGCCAGGTGCCAGTGTTACACCGGCAGCGGCAGCAACGGCGGTCAGGAATTTGCGCCGGACCGGGTCAAAGCCCGGTGTTGCATTTGAATTCTTTGTGTTCCAGCTCATTGATTTGCAGCTCCCGCCATAAACCCGGCATGTGAACCCGGTTCAGGTTCAGCTTCGGGACGTGATGCGTGGCATTGGAAACAATCGATACTGACAGCCGCGTAATCGTGACAGGAGCGGCAAAAGTGCTGCGGACTGGCAACCGTTACCGGTATCGCATCCGGCCCTTTAACCACATGGCAGCTTATGCATTCCTTTAGGCTGTACTGTTTGGTACGTATGCCCTTTACCACGGTTTCATCACGCTGGTGCGTGAGCAGGTGCATATGGTTGCGCCGCATGAAATCGGTGTCTTCAACACAACTGTCGCCCTGACCCATGGGGATTACAGGCATTGGAACTCCACTGGCTGCAATCGCTTCTTCAGTTGCGTAAGCCACAGCGGCCAGGCTGGCCAGGCAGACCAGCAGTACCGCTATCATCCCGATGGAGGTGCGGCGCAGATTCATGGGCTATTCCCCCATACCCATCTTGATATAACCGGAGGGGCAGACGTCCTCGCAAATATGACAGCCGATGCACTTGGTGTAATCGGTGTCGACATAGCGGCCCATGGTTGAATCGGTCTTCTTGACCCTGAAAATAGCATCCTGCGGGCAGAATATGACACAGCTGTCACACTCAAAACACATTCCGCAACTCATACAGCGGTTGGCTTCCTTCTGCGCCTGTTCTTCCAATAGACCCTGGATTCGTTCGCCGAAGGAGCCCAGCACGGAGTCAGCCGTAATGGTGCTTTCCTGGCGTTTATACCTTGCTTCATATTTGAAATGACCCAGGAACAACTCGTCAGAAGGTACAATTTCAGCAAACGAGCGATCCTCAAAGTTGTGGATGGCGAAGTCCGAAGTATCAGTTCCCGTATCCTGAACGTGTTGATATTCACTTGGCGCGTGGTGGGTTTCCCGTAACTTGTCCAGTAGTTGAAAGTGATGTACATCCACCTTCGGCCGCCTGGAAGGATCTGCACCGGAGAGGAACTTGTCGATGCCTTCCGCCGCAATTGAGGCCTGGCCGATGGCGGTTGTTAATAGATGTGGCTTGATGATGTCACCACCAACAAACAGGTCCGGGTGATCCTTGACACGATAAAAGCCATCGGCATCAATCAATCCACGACCGCTATCGAGTTCTTCAAATCCGCTCAGGTCACCGCGCTGCCCGATCGCTGAAACCAGCAACTCGCATTCTATTTCTGTTTCGGTGCCTTCCACCGTCACCATTTCACCGGAGCTCCAGTCGGTCTGGATCACACGTACACCCGTGGCGCGGCCATCGTCACCGATAATGACTTCTGTCGGCAGTAGACCGGGTATGATTTTCACACCCTCCTGGGTCACATGCGTCACTTCCATCTTGGTGGCCGGCATTATTTCAGCAGACTCGCGTGAAATAAGCGTCACATCCGCACCCTGGCGCTGGGCAACGGTGGCTACGTCGTGCGCCATATGGCCCATGATTATTTCTTCAGGCCGGTCGTGTTCACGCTTGTGCTCGATGTGGCCCAGACGACGGGCAACCGCGGCCACGTCCATTGACGTATCGCCACCGCCGACCACCAGTACCTTCCCGGAGGTGTGCCGCAGGCGTCCGTCATTGAAGGCCTGCAGAAAGGCGACACCGCTGATGACGTTGGGTGCATCACCGCCGGGTACCGGCAGGGCCATACCGGATTGAGCACCCAGGGCTATGAATACTGCATCGAAGTCTGTGCGCAATTCTTCAAAGCTGATGTCCACGCCTATTTTTGTGTTCAGGCGCAGTTCAACGCCGAGATCAAGAATGCGCTGGATCTCGCCATCAAGCACTTCGTCCGGAACGCGGTAACCGGGAATGCCGTAGCGCATCATGCCACCGGTTTTTTCGTGTGCTTCAAATACGGTACAGGCATGTCCTTTGCGACGTAAATGGTAGGCACAGGCGAGACCGGCAACACCGGCGCCAATGATCGCAACTTTTTTACCGGTATCTGCACCGGCCGGTGGGAGTTTCAGATCATGTTCCAGGGCGAAATCGCCAATAAACTGTTCGACCGCGTTAATACCAACATGGTCTTCGACCTCGTTGCGGTTACAACCGTCCTCACAGGGCGCGGGGCAGACTCTTCCCATGATGGCCGGAAACGGATTGGCATCGGTCACGCGGTCAAATGCGTATTCCTGCCATGCTTTGCCTTCAGGTGGTTTTTCAATACCACGCACAATATTCAGCCAGCCACGGATGTCTTCGCCGGATGGACAACTTCCCTGGCAGGGGGGCGTACGGTGGACATAGGTCGGACATTTATGCGATGCATCGGCGATAAAGATCTCTTCCACCCAGGGTCGATGGGCGTTGTCGCCATCTTTGTAACGGCGTTTGGTAAGAAGTTTTTCAGTCATTATGTGATTCCTGTCCTTCCAGAATGATGGCGTTCGACACCAGTTGATGCAGGCTGAGGATATTGTCCATTTGCATACCATAGCCGGGCATGATCTTGGCAAACTGCGTTTTGCAGATAGCACAGATCGCTACCATGTGTGTTACGCCATGTTCTTCCACCACTTCCTGCAGGGCTGTCATACGGGGCGATGCGCCCTTGGTTCTGATTTCCATCAGGTCATCGGTCAGTAATCCGCCACCGCCGCCGCAACAAAAGGTGGCCTCGCGGATGGTATCTGCCGCCATATCAACAAAGTTGTTACACACAGCCCGCAAGATCGCGCGCGGAATCTCGAACTGCCCGCCGGGTTTGTCGCCCATACGCGAACCACGCGCGACATTACAGGAGTCATGGAAGGTCAGGGTCATGTGATCGTTGGCTGACTTATCCAGGTTCAGTTCGCCTTTCTGGATCAAGTCCCAGGTATATTCACAAATGTGTTGTGGTACCGGGTAATTCGAATCCAGAAAATCGAATGGTCCGGCCAGCGTGTTCATAAAGCTGTAGGCAACCCGCCATGCATGCCCACACTCGCCAAAAATTATCCGTTTGACACCTAAATCCTCGGCTGCTTTCCTGATCCGTTCCGCGACTTTCTGCATTTGCTCATAAGAGCCGATGAACATGGCGAAATTCGCGGCCTCCGAGGCGTAGGAACTGACGGTCCAACTGGCGCCTGCAGCATGAAACACCTTGGCATAGCCGATCAGGCCATCGATGTGTGGTTCTGCGAAAAAGTCCGCACTGGGGGTTACCAGCAGAATATCCGCACCTTTTTGATTGACCGGGATTTTGACCGCTACACCGGTTTCATCCTCAATATCTTCCTCGAGGTCTTCCAGCGTATTGATCAGTGCCTTTTCGGGCAGGCCAAGGTTGTTACCGATCTTGTGAACCTTGCCGAGGATTTCATTGCAGTATTTCTGGCCTTTGCCGATGTGGTCCATGATCTCGCGTGCGGCCATGGAAATTTCAGCGGTATCGATACCATAGGGGCAATAAACAGAACACCGGCGGCACTGGGAGCACTGGTGGAAATAGCTGTACCACTGATCCAGTAATTCTCTGGTCAGGTCCTGTGCGCCTACCAGTTTCGGAAAATACTTGCCCGCAAAAGTGAAATAGCGGCGATATACCGTACGCAGCAGATCCTGACGGGCAACCGGCATGTTCAGCGGGTCGCCGGTACCCAGGAAATAATGGCATTTGTCGGTGCATGCGCCGCATTTGACACAGCCGTCCATATATACGCGAAGTGCGCGGGATTTATCCAGCAATTCGCCAAATTTTTCGATCGCCCTGGCTTGCCAGTCATCAACCAGTTCACCGGGGAACCCAAGTGCTTCCTGATGGGCCGGGGACGCACCAAACGGTGATGAATCTTTCATCACCCCTTCGTTGAGAGCCGGAATCTCGAACAGGGTATTGATTTTGATCAGATCGTAATCAGCCATCAGCTATTCGCCTCCAGCTTTTGGGCGGTCTGCATCCAGCGCCGCAGCCCAGGGAGCAAGGTGTCTTTTCTCGCGTGGATTATCGACCTGGTTACGGGACGGGCTGAAGAATACGCCGGGTGCATGCAGCAGTTTCGAAACCGGGAATATAAACATCAATATCAACACCAGTGCCAGGTGGACAAGTAATACCGGGTCAGCGGGCAAAGGCTGCCAGTTGAAATAGAGCAAGCCGAGTACAAACGCCTTCAACGAAATAATGTCGGTGTGCGCCACATACTTCATCATCAGACCGCTACCGGCAATGGCGATCAGCAGCACCAACATCAGGTGGTCGGACGGCCCGGAAATGTAGCGGACACGCTCAACCAGGAATCGCCGCCCCCGGAATGCAAACAGGCCGGCAACCATTGCAAAACCGGCATACAGGCCGAAGGGCTGGACCCAGTTCACCCAGAACCACACCGGCTCGGTAAAATACCTGAGATGCCGTAAAACGACCAATAACATGGCGACATGGAATACCCAGCCGAACAGCCAGGTCCACTTGTTGGCTTTGAACAGGCTCTCAAAGAAGGCCACTTCTCTGAACATCCGGAAAACCACACCCGAGCGTGTAACCGGTGCCGGGGTTGTTGGAATTTTCAACGGTGCTGGAGTGCGTGCATAAAGCCGGATTCTATATACCAGGCCGACGACAAAAACTGCCGTCGCCAGGTAAAATAGTACTGCATAGATGGTGCTCAGCAACAAGCGCTTTACCCTCTCTGTTAGCGGGTCAGCAGGTAGCTGCTAACCCGAAAAATAGCTTAGATACAGCCTGTCGGTTTTGGTAAACCGGCGATTTTGCAAGCCTGCTTGGCAGGACCGTACGGGAACAATTCGTACAGGTATTTGCTGTTGCCTTTATCGGCACCCAGTTTTTTCTTGATCGCTTTGGTCAGAACGCGGACCGCCGGGGCAATCTGGTATTCCTCGTAGTAATTGCGCAGGAAGTTCACAACTTCCCAGGCATCACTGTTCATTTCAATATTTTCTTCCTTGGCGATCAGTTCTGCCAATTCTTTGCTCCAAGAGCTGATATCAGTGATGTAACCTTCTTCGTCGGCCTCAAATACTGTGCCGTTTACTTCGTATGCCATGATTTACCTCATTACTAAAATTAAAAAACAATCTACAACCAGGATTGGGTGATGTCATTTTCAGCCACCAGATCCACGAACCCATCGTAATCGACAACGCCAATGTCCTCGATCAGGGGAGTATCACCCAGACCCCGTGCAGCAACATCGGGACCCAGAACATAAAAAGAAAAATTATCCAGCCGGCTGGTGATTTTACCGGCAAATTCAGCATTCGCCAAAGCGGCATATACGCCATCTTCAATCAGCAGGATTGAATCTCCAGGGCTCGCCATGCGGAAACAGGTATCAAATGCGTTTCTATCGGTCGGGGATTTATTTACCAAATGCAATATATGACTCATGAGCTTATCACCACGTCCTGCTGCGCCATTTTTTCACGCATTTGTTCTGAAGTTAAAACCTCAACCGGGATGATAAGATCATCGCTGCTCAGGCCGCGTGCATCGAGTGATTCTTTTTCGACATAGATTTTCTCAATATCGTAATCATCGAGTGCACGGTAAGTATTGGAAAAATTCTTCATGCCGATGCCGGCCGTGTCCTGGTTTTTCTTCAGCTGAAAGACACCATCGTCCAGAAATACCAGGCTTACATCCTGTTCAAACGCGGCTGAAATCAACACGACCTCAAGACATTCAAGGGCAAATATTGTGCCGTAAGGCGCCCTGCGGTTGACGTACATGAACTTCTTTACGACTTCCGGGCCTTCTTCCTCTTCCCATGGTTCCATTCAATAGTGCTCCTTCAGTCGCCAAATACGATTGTGCGGTCGGCCTGGATGCCGGCTTCTACAAGCTGGCCAAGACCTGAAATCCGAAACCCGTCTGCCAGGATCTCCTCTTTCATGCCACGGCGAAGTGCCGCGGCAATGCATACCACGAGATCCAGCTTATGCTCCGCAGCCAGTTCTGACCACAGGGAAACCAGGTTGCGGTCGTCCGTCTGTGGCTCTGACAGCTTGTTGGAGTTGTACACGCCGTCGTTATAGAAAAACACACGGTAGATCTCGTGTCCCTTCGCCAGCGCCGCAACGGTAAAGTGGTAGGCGGTGTCAGAGGCCTGGTGTGTAAACGGGCCCTGTTTGATCATGATTGCAAATTTCATAAAAAACCTTGTCAGAAGTGCAGGTGGGCCGAGGCATTCAGGCTTTCACGGGCACCACGCCAGTCGTCGATCTGATGCTTGGTAAAGGCCAGTTCGGTCATTTCAAAGAAGCGCGGCCAGCCTATACGGTCAATCCACTCACCCAGGCGTTCCCAGGGGCGGCCATCATCCTTGTAGGCGTAAAGAATCCGCTTGACCACGTCCGTGACTTCAGGCCAGCGTGGTGGATTATTCGGCAGGTTGGCAGCAACCAGCTTGTGGAAGGTCGGCTTGGAACGTGCATTTGAATGCTTGCCGCCTACCCAGATTGCCAGCTTGGTTGATTCAGGACCGTTAATTTGCATCGGCGGGCAGGGTGGATAACAGGCGCCGCAACAGATACATTTTTTCTCATCGACCTCAAGAGAGGGTTTGCCGTTGACCATCGCCGGGCGGATGGCTGCCACCGGACAACGCGCAACAACTGCCGGGCGTTCACAAACATTGGCAACCAGGTCGTGGTTGATTCTCGGTGGCTTCACATATTGAACGTTGATGGCAATATCACCCTGGCCGCCACAATTGATCTGGCAGCAGGAGGTCGTCATGCGCACCCGGTTGGGCATTTCTTCATGGGTGAACTCGTGGTAGAGCTCATCCATCAGCGATTTGACCACACCGGATGCATCGGTACCGGGGATGTCGCAGTGCAACCAGCCCTGGGTATGGGAAATCATCGACAGGGAGTTGCCGGTACCGCCAACCGGGAAAGCCCGCGTCGTTCAGCTCTTCAATCAGCGGGCCGGTCTTGTCAAATGCGGTGACCATGAATTCTGCGTTACTGCGGGTCGTAAAGCGCATAAAGCCATCGGCGTACTTATCAGCAAGCTCACACATTTTACGAATCGTGCCCACATCCATCTGGCGTTGCGTGCCAGCGCGTACGGTCCATATTTCATCACCGCTGTGCGCCATATGGTGTAAAACGCCCGGGCGCGGACGGTCGTGCCAGGCCCAGTTGCCATAGTTGGCTTTCAGCGTCGGGTGCATCTGTGGGAAAGGATCCGGAACGCCGTGTTCATCGGGTCTGCGTGGCAGTTCTACGTTACTCATCGTTTGATCCTCATCCGTTACTTTGTTTGGCGGTGGCTTTCTTGTGCTCGAACCATTTTGCTGCCTCTATATCCCAGTCATCCGTGCGCACATAAGAACTGGTGCGGGGGTGCTTGACCATGTTCGGATCGACGGGAACTTCCAGTGCTTCGAGGAAGTTGGCAAGACCGATTCGATCAATGGTTTCACCGATACGTTCATGTTCAAGTGCATTTTCAGCAAAAAAGTCGATAACCTCTTCGGTAAATTCGATCAGCTTTGCGTAATCTTCATCACTCTCAAGCTTTAAGAACGGATGGATAACCGTACCCATCTGGTCGCCGATTTTCAGTGACCGTTTGCCACCCATCAGGATGGTGACGCCACGGTCTTTTCCGGGTGACAGGGCCTTCGGCATGACATTGATACAATGCATACAGCGTACACAGCTCTTGTTGTCAATATCGAGTGTATCGTCATCGTTCAGGCTTAAAGCACGGGTCGGGCACATGGCGATGACGGTATCGATCATCTGTTTACGGCCAACCTTGGTGACATGCTCCTTGATCCTTTCCTGGTCAACCTGCATATCGTCGCGCCAGGTGCCGATAACAGCCATATCTGCACGATGGATGGCATTGACACAATCATTCGGGCAACCGGAGAATTTGAATTTGAACTTATAGGGCAGTGCCGGGCGGTGCATTTCATCCAGCAGGTTATTGATGATCTCACGGTGCGCACGTACCTCGTCATAACACGACTGCTCACAACGGGCATGGCCGACACAGCTCATGGCGGTTCGCAACGCAGGACCTGCGCCACCCATGTCGAGGCCGATTTTGTTCAATGCATCAAAGGCCGGTTGTACCTTGTCGGTGGTGCAACCCTGGAACATGATGTCACCGGACTGGCCGTGGAGTGCGATCAGACCTGAGCCATGTTCTTCCCAGATGTCGCACATGTCGCGCAACAGCTTGGTTGAATAATGCAATCCAGCAGGGGGTTGTATCCGCAGTGTGTGGAACTCCGAAGACTCGGGATACTCTTCCGCAACTTCCGAAAAGCGTGGAATAACGCCGCCGCCATAGCCAAAAACACTGACCGTGCCGCCTTTCCAGTAACCGGTGCGGGTTTCGTAGGAATGCTCAAGCTGTCCCAGCAGGTCTTTCATCATGTCAGCCTGTGGCTTTTCTTTGTCATTGGCCAGTCGCTCAAGTCCGTCGACAAAACTTGGCCATGGACCACTTTTCAATTCATCCAGTAACGGGGTGTCGTGTACTTTTTTAGTCATGATGGCTCCACTTATGTCTGCTTGATAAAAGTGCTGTCTGTCAGCTTGATCCCGGCACGGATTGCTAACAGACGCTCCTTATTAATATAGTCAGGAGATTATTAAAAGGTTGTAGAACGCACGTTAATTTAACCTGTGATTCCGGGCTGCAACCTTCGCCCATTTTGCTATATTATGTTTTTATGATATACAATTTCAACTCCCAATTCCAGCAGGATTCATTTTCCGCTGTAAATTGGGGCCAGGTGGCTTGATTCTAGTCCTTGAAACTAAAGAGGAAATTGTTAATGAATAATGCCCGATACAGACAATGGCGAAAGGCCAGACTTGCTGGTTACCCGCCCGCTGTGGAAGCATTGTGTGTGGAAATCGGTGGACGCACCAACTTGAGCGATGCAGAGGCAATGGCGATCAAGACAGCTTGCCAACAATTCAATATGGCCATCTACAGGTGCCGTGATGAATCTGTCGACCGGGCCGCCGTACGTTCGTTCGCCTCCAGGTTTGGTTTAATGCGACCGGACCTGCACCTGTGCGCAAATGATGATGGTGTTTCAGAGTTGTCGGTGGCTTCCGAAGGGACCCGCAGCGGTTATGTGCCGTATTCCAAGCGCAGCCTCAGTTGGCACACCGATGGTTATTATAACGAGCGCTCACGGCAGGTGCGTGCCGTGGTGCTGCATTGCGCGGCACCCGCCGCAACAGGCGGGGAAAATTCCCTGCTTGATCCGGATATGGCGTACATCCTTTTGCGTGATGAGGACCCACGTTTCATCACGGCATTTGAGCATCCCGAATGCATGACGATCCCTGCGAACATCGGCGCACAGGGTGAAATTCGACCGGCGGCCTGCGGACCGGTGTTTTCATATGATTCCCGCGGCGCAATACATATGCGCTACAGCGCCCGCAAACGGAACATCCAATGGCGTGACGATAATTTGACCCGGGCTGCCCGGGACTTTTTGTCAGCAATGCTTGCTGATAAAAACAGCCCGGTCTTTCATTACCGGTTGCGAGCGGGCGAGGGACTTATATCCAATAATGTCCTGCACAACCGCACGGCTTTCGAAGACGGAGCAGGACACAAGCGCCTGCTGTACCGCGCTCGTTTTTTTGATCGTATTGAATAAAGCTTAAGATAATTGGCTGCACACAAATATAATAGAACAGAGGATCTATTCGATGAAAACAATTGAGGTCAAGTTAAGTGACATCATCATTCAGCACCCCGGGATCAATTCCTTTCCGGAATTAATGCAGGCGGTCAGGCTGATGAAGTCTGAGGACATGCTGTATCTCACTTTCGACGTCAAGCCCGACTACCGCGACACTCCGCGTAACTGGGAGTGGAAGCTTGAGTCGGTTTTTGGAGAGGGTGAGAAATGATCGACGCTACCGTTACCGAGCTGGAAAAAATCACGGCGCCTTATGGACGTGAGATCAAGCTGGAAAATGTTGCCTTCGAAAACGGCATGCGTGTATTGCGTGTTCATATTCGTGAAGGCAATCGTTTTACGGTCATGGACATTGATGCAAACGCCGCTTCGAAATGGGGTGAAGCCATGAGCGCATGGGCTGGTCAGGTTATACCGCAGTCCGAAACACAGGAATAACACATATGGACCATCTCCCCATTTTCCTCAATGTAAAAGGAAAACGAACCCTGATCGTTGGCAATGGTGTCATTGCGGCGCGTAAAGCTGATCTTGTGTTGCGGGCCGGATCTGACCTGACGATAGTTGCGCCTGAGTTGGGTGATGAATTATCCAGGCTGGCAGAAACCTACGACTTCACCCACAAGGTGGATGAACTGAGTGCTGAAGATCTCAACGGCTGTGTTGTTGCATTTGGCTGTTCTGATGACAATGCGGCCAATGAACGATTGTGTGAGTTGGCAGCGGCCGCCGGAATAATGGTCAATGTCCCTGACACGCCTGAAAGCTGTGATTTCATCATGCCGGCCGTCGTTGATCGCACCCCGTTGTTGATCGCAATCTCAAGTGGCGGCACCTCACCCTTGTTGGTACGGATGCTCAAGGCACGTTTTGAGACGACCATCCCGGCAGCCTATGGCCGGCTGGCCAAATTCGCCGGAAGCTATCGTGACAGGATAAAAGCAATGGTTCCAAACCTGACACGCAGACGGCGTTTTTGGGAGGCCATGGTTTCCGGACCGGTTGCAGAACACCTGTTTTCCAGCCAGTTGGAAGAGGCGTCAGTGCTGATGGACAGGCTGCTGGAGGAAGCAGCCAAAGAAGGCGACAAGCCGCCGGCCGGTGAGGTTTACCTGGTAGGTACCGGCCCCGGTGACCCGGATCTGCTGACTTTCCGCGCGTTGCGCCTGATGCAGCAGGCAGATGTGGTGCTGTATGACCGGCTTATCGGTGAAGGCATACTCAACCTGGTACGCAGGGATGCCGAGCGCATCTACGTCGGTAAACTCCCCGATAATCATCCTGTACCCCAGGAAGAAATTGGCGATATGTTGATCCGCCTGGCACGGGAAGGGAAGCGTGTGTTGCGCCTGAAAGGCGGTGACCCGTTTGTTTTCGGGCGCGGCGGAGAAGAAATTGAGAGACTGTCGGAGAATGGTATAGCCTTCCAGGTCATACCCGGAGTAACGGCCGCGGTTGGCTGCGCATCCTATGCAGGAATACCGTTAACCCACCGCGATCACGCCCAGGGCTGTGTCTTTGTGACCGGACACGAAAAGGACGGCAAGCTGAACTTGAACTGGAAAAGCCTGATCCAGCCCCGTCAAACGGTGGTTGTATACATGGGTTTGTCTTCAATAGGGGCCATTACCGGTGGCTTTTTGGACAATGGGGCAGACCCTGCTACGCCGGCAGCCATCATCGAAAACGGTACCCGCGCCGGTCAGCGTGTAATCACCGGAACGCTGGAGTCACTTGCGGGTAAAACCGCAGACGCCGATATCAAGAGCCCGGCCCTGATAATTGTCGGCAGCGTAGTGACTTTGCGTGACAAACTATCCTGGTTTGCACACTAAAAGCCTTAAACCCTGGAGCACAAGTTAATGAGTGACGCACTGAGTTACCTGATCAAGGCCCGCCCGGAGGCGATGAAGGCCTACTTCACATTTTTAAAGGATACCGGCAAATACCTTGATCCCAAGACCCGTTCGCTGATATCCGTCATCACCAAGATAGACAGCCAGACCGAACGTGGCCTACGGCAGTATCTGCCCCGGGCGCTGCGTGACGGGGCCAGTCCCCATGAGATCCTGGACGCCATCCTGATGGCATTCCCGACCCTGGGCCTGGCCAAGATTGTCTGGGCCATCGACATACTGCTGGACATGGATATCCCTGAATTCCGCACGGAGTTTCTGGATGCCGCTGAGCCCGACTGGCACGACCTGATCGACTGGAGCGAGGTGAATGATGGTGAAATCACCTACGTGGACAACTGTGATGGCAGGAATATTTTTATCTACCGTTCCGGTGAAACCTGCAATGTCTACGACAGTCGCTGCCCCCACCAGGTAACAGATATCCCGCACCTGGCCTTGTCGGGCCAGCAACTGACCTGTCCCAAACACAAATGGGCATTCGACGTCACTACGGGTGAGTGCATAGCAAAAGGCACACGGCCGTTGCGGCAGTTTGACAGCAGGATAGAGCAAGGTCGGCTTCAGGCCATTTGGTGACACAAAAAAATTGGTGATATAAAAAAACGCCGGCTTTTTGCCGGCGTTTTTTTATTTTACGGTGTGGAGGTCTCCGCATCGTTGTGTCCGCCGCCCGAGAGCTTGCTTCGCAGCCACTTCTTCAGTCTGCCGAAGAAGTCATTGATATCCAGACCGATGCCATACAGCGAAGGCACCATCAGCAGGGTCACAAAAAATGCAAAGAACACACCGAACGCCAGTGCAACCACAATCGGTTGCAGGAATGCTGCCTGCATTGATCGCTCCATCATCATCGGCATCAGGCCGACAATGGTGGTCACTGAAGTCAGCAGGATGGGTCTGAATCTAACAACCCCTGCCTCGACAATGGCCTCTCTCGGTGCCATCCCCTTGGCCTTGAGCCGGTTGCATTAGTCCATTAACACCAGGTTGTCATTGACCACTACACCTGCTGCGGCAGCAATACCAAAGTAGCTGAATATGGCCATGGTCAGGCCTAGTACGGCATGGCCGACAATGGCACCGACGAAGGCGTAAGGCATGGCGACGAGGATTAAAATTGGCTGCCAGTAACTACGGAAAGCCACCGCCAGCATTGTGTACATTGCGAAAAACGCGATCAAATAAAGGCCCATGACTTCTTTGATAAAGCGTTGTTCGCCTTCGGCCTGGCCAACGACACCACGGATAATACCCGGGTAACGTTTTTCCCACTCAGGGAAGAAGTTCTCATTGAGGTCTTCCATGATGTCATCGCGTACATTTTCTTTCAGGTCGGCGCTGACGCGTGCCGCCCGGTTGCCATTCCAGCGCTGGATCCTGTTGATACCCGGCGCATATTCCAGATCTACGACTGCAAGCAATGGCAGTTCACGGCCATCACTGGTGCGTACGCGGAAGTTTTTCAGGCTTTCAATGGACTGCCTGGATTCCAGCGGGTAACGGACCTTGACCCGCACATCCTGACCGTTACGTGGCAGGCGCTGGACCTCTTCGCCGAAATAGGCCTGGCGCACCTGGCGGTTGACATCGGCCAGGGTCAGGCCCAGTTTGGCCGTGCCGGGCTTCATGGTCAGGCGAATTTCTTCAGTTGCACCTTCGAGGTTGTTGCGAACGTCATACAGGGTTTCGTAGGTGCGTAGCTGGCTTTCAAGATCTGCCGTTGCCGCGCGTAATACGTCGAGATCCGGATGCCGGATAGACAACTCCAGGCCGGGGTCGTTATTGCCTTGTTTGTACTGAACGGAAACTTCCTTGGCGTCCGGTATATCGCCCATCAGTTCTCGCAGTCGTACCGACGCTTCCTTGGCCGTCATGTCGCGGACTTCCGGCGGTGCCAGCTTGACGATCGCCAGTACGCTGTCACGGCGCGAGCGTGTATACCAGTTTTCAATCAATACGCCTTCGCCATCTGTGCGCTGGTTCACTTCCTCTACCAGTGCCAGTTCAGCAGCCTGTAACTGAGCCAGGATTTCGAGGGCGCGGCTATACGGTGCGCCTTCAGGCATTACCACATTAACGATGATTTCATCGGATTCGATATCCGGCATGAAGCTTTTCTTGACCCAGCCGGTGTTAAACAGGCCAAAGCCGATAATCAGCACTGCGATAAAAATACTGGTTGTCAGGTAGCGGTGATCAAGTGCCCAGGTACCAATTTTGCGGTAGTGGTTGTGTGCAAAATGGATAATGCTGTCGGCGATTCGTTTCTGGAATTTGCCAAATCCTTTCAGGTTTGTGCGGGGTTTCATTTTGGAGAGATGCGAGGGCAAAATCCACAGTGACTCGACCAGTGAGAAAACCAGCGCCAGGATAACGACCCAGGTGATGTGCTTGGTCATTTCGCTGGTTGAGCCGCTCAGGAAAAGCCATGGCAGGAAGGCCAGGATCGTAGTGATTACACCGAAAACTACCGGCTTTGCCACCAGTTGCGCGCCGGCAATGGATGCGTTGACACCGCCGCCGATGCGGTTGGCTTCACTGTGAATACCTTCACCTACAACAATGGCATCATCAACAACGATACCGAGCACCAGCAGGAAAGCAAATGTTGACAGCATGTTCAAAGACACGCCTACCGAGGGCAGCAGAATAAACGCACCGGCATAGGCCGTAGTGATGCCGACGGCTACCCAAAAGGCGACGATGGGTCTGAGGGTCAAAATTAATACAAACATGACCAGCACCAGGCCCATGGCTGCTGAGGTTCCTATGGTTTTCATACGGCCTTTGAAGTCGACCGCGTTATCTGTCCAAAGCGTTAAACTGGTCCCTTCCGGCAATGTTTCCCGTCGTTTGTCGATCCATTCGCGGACGGATTCCGAGGCGGTGACAATATCCATGATCTCGGTCGACATGATCTGCAGCAAAACGGCAGGTTCGCCATTGAGCGTTGCCAGGATCGGATTGTCTTCAAACCCGTCGATGACGGTGGCTACATCGCCAACACGAATGGTGGCGCCATCTGCCGTTTCACGGATGATGATGTCGTTGAACTCTGCTTCGGTATCGGCCTGGCTGCGTATCTTAAGTTGATAGGTCCCGACCTCGGTGCGGACAGAACCTGCGGACTGGTTGATGGAGGTGTTTCGGATCGCATCGGCGACCTGTGAGAAACTGAGGTTATAACGCCTCAAAGATTCCTCACTGACTTCGATAGAAACCTCTTCCTGCCGGGTTCCGAATAATTGCACAACGGTAACGGCAGGAAGTGCGGCAGCTTCACGTCTGAGTTGTTCGGCCAGGCGCTTGAGTTCACGTTCACCCACATCACCGTGTACCGCGACCCGCATGAACTCATTCTGGTTGATCCATTGCTGAACCCGTGGCGGTTCAATATCGCGCGGGAAAGATGAAATTGAATCTACGCGGATTTTGACATCATTCATGAACTGGGTGAAATCGACCTGCTGTTCTGCAAGTATCCAGACCTGACCAGAACCCTCACCCGATGACGAACGTACCCATTCAATCGCGTCCAGGTCTCTGACGGATTCTTCAATACGCGCAACAATCTGCTCTTCTACTTCCTGGGGGGCTGCGCCCGGCCAGGAAACTGATATTTCCAGGCCCGGGAAGCGAATTTGCGGCGACATTTCCCGTTCCATCTTGTTGAACCCGATCACACCGGATACAAAGATGCCGACCATGACCAGGTTAGCGGCTACAGAATTACGTGCCCACCAGGCAATAAGACCATTCATGTGTGCTGCTCCCTCTTAAAATTTTACTTAGCTTTGTTTATTGTCACGGGTAATGGCGCGGACTTCCATGCCATCAACTGCTGCCGGGATGGTGGAGGTCACGACCTTATCACCGACTTCTACACCGGTGGACACCAGTACCGTTTCTTTCGATGTGGAGATGACTTCAACGGTGCGGATCTCAAGACGGTTTTCATCGTTGATCACATAAACCTTGTTGGCATTACGCAATGCCAGACGTGGAAGTACCAGTGCTGCCTGGCTGTTGACACTGGCAATTTCAGCGTGGACGAACATGCCAACTGCTATCGGTGCACCACTATCGGAACCCAGGCCGTAAGGGTCTTCGACTTCGGCTATGGCATATATAAGGCGTGTTTGCGAATCAACAGAAGCATGGGTGCGAACGATGCGTCCGGTCCAGAAATGCTCGTGATTGCCGATATGGGCCTTGAATTGCACCACTGGCGCGTTGAATGCGTCTGCCATGAAACCCATTGGCAGGTTCAGTTCCGCCATCTGTGTATCGGTCAGCGGCAGGCGAATTTCAACGGTATCGGTAGAAAATACACGACCCAGGCGTGTGCCTGCAGTGACGTACTGGCCAATACCAATATTTTTCTCACGCACCCTGCCAAGGAAAGGCACATTGATTTCGGTGCGGGCAACATTCAGTTTGGCTTCTTTCAAATCAGCTTCAGCAGCAAGCAACTTGGCTTCTACTTCCAAAACCTGCGGCTTGTTCAACGCGTATGCTGTAGGTTCGCCACTGGTGCGTTTATCAAGCCAGTGATCTTCCTTGATCTTGGCATTTGCAAGCTCCCGCTGCACGGCGACTTTCGCTGCTGCTACCTGGGCCTGTGCGCGGATGACAGCGAGCTTGTAATTGGCGTCATCAATTTTGATCAGGGTCTCGCCCGGACCAAATTCGGCGCCTTCTGCGAAGGATTCTGAAATGGCCACGACACGACCGGAAACCTGTGGGATCAGGTCAATTTCAGTTTTGGGGCGAACTTCACCCTGGGTCTGAACCGAAATGGTAACTATGTCCGACTTCACTTCATCAACATAAAGAGAAATCAGCCGTTGTGTTTCCTCTTTCTTTTCCGGTGCCGGTTTAGCAGCACTAAGTGCTTGTACGACTCCAATACTTATTGTCAGTACCAGGACTGGGGCTAAAATCTTCAGCAGCTTTTTCACGGGTTATCCTCTCTCAATGTGTTTCAGGTCGTGGTAACAATTGTTTTCTTCGCCCACATAAAAACGGGCGGATGTATTTGTATTGAGCATTATTCATGCTCCTACAAACATCAGCCCTCGAGCAATATCTATATTCTTTAAGACGAACTATTTACTTAATTGGTTACTTTTATTTTTTTTAATCCCCGTCGAAGGACCAGTTCTTCGGGGACAGCCATATAAG
>PVMK01173334.1_pt1 | contig 23206 bp, 25 predicted proteins | sample 1853481 | NCBI WGS metagenome assembly PVMK01 (sample SAMN08533507, study PRJNA380276) | Marine sediment metagenome, whole genome shotgun sequencing project. | reverse complement strand
GCGCCGCCTACTTCGAGACCATGCCCGGCGTGTGGCACCACGGCGACTTCGGCGAATTCACCGAGCACGGTGGCATCATCATCCACGGGCGTTCGGATGCCGTGCTCAACCGTGGCGGTGTGCGCATCGGCACTGCCGAGCTATATCGCTATGCCGAGCAGGTCGAGGAGGTGGTCGAGAGTATCGCCGTCGCGCAGCAACGCCACGACGGCGATGTACGCATCCTGCTATTCGTCCGTTTGCGAGAGGGTGCCGAATTTGGGGCCGATCTGGAGCAACGAATCCGTACCGCCATTCGCACGGGCACCAGCCCCCGGCACGTTCCGGACATCATCCTGCCCGTTGCAGACATTCCACGCACGCGCAGCGGCAAGCTGGTCGAACTGGCCGTGCGTGAGGTGATTCATGGCAGACCGGTGAAGAACATCGGCGCGATTGCGAATCCAGAGGCACTGGAGCTGTTCAGGAACCTTCCGTCACTCGACTGAGGACTGGTCTCCCCGGCGGCGGGCCTCCCCGACCACAAGCGGACGTTTCCCGCGTCCACGGAACGATACCCTGAGACTTGCGAGCACTTTTTCGACCAGATCCCTGGCTGATGCGATGGCATCGTCTGACAGCGCGGATTCAAGTTTCGGGAAGTTCAAGAAGTACCTGTTACCTGCACGATCTCTTTTGACGAAACCGAAATCCACCATGGACCTGCGACAGGTCACATGATCCACGCGAGCCCGCAATTCGGCGAGCGCGCCCTGCAGGAATTCGTTGAACTCCAGTTCTGTGTACGGATATCTTCTACGCATCCCGAGACACAGAAGGGCAAGAATTACCTCCCGATGGTCGGGATGGCGGGGAATTCTGTTGAGCCCGCCTTCTGCCAAGACCCTCTCGAGAACTTTCGAAACGACCTCAGCGTCATTCATACAAGATGAGCTCTGTGCATCGAAATGCAGCGAGCTTGCGCTGGGAGTCGTCCGTAACGATCGCATCCCATATTTGAGTTGTTCGTCCACCGTGCAACATCGTTGCTTCGCAGGTGATCCGCCCGGTAGTCACTGCGCGAAGAAGATTACAGGTCAAATCAACCGTGGTGAAACCGACTGCACCTTCTGGCAGATGTGACACGCAACCCCATCCGCAAGCAGTATCGGTGAGAGCGACCATGGTTGCGGCGTGGCAGCTCGTATGCGCTGGATTCAGGTGGTCATTTCGCACATCGAGAAAGACGGATAGCTTCCTGTCCCCAACCGCTTGCAGTTCGATTCCCAGAAGATCGGGTAGGCAATCAGGATGTTTCCGATAGGCGTTGATTGCGTTGAGTTTGGATTTCTCATCCATGGCGGTCTGCATGCCAGTGATTCATGAAACCAGGCTGGGCGCCTGCGCGATCGATCGCAGAACCTTGGTACAGGCAGGCGCGACGCGAGCGAGGTAGCCGAAGAGGTGGCCCGCTCGGCGCAAGAAATTTAGGCGCCGCGCGGGCCACCTCTTCCGCTGCTTCGCTCGCGCCACGCTTTCCGCGCCGGGGTTCAGCTATGGATCGATTCGCGCGGTCGCTGTGCCTTTAACGACCTCGACACCGTCCTGATTGACCGTCGAGACCGTTAGGTCGACAAAGTGCTCGCCGCCGTCTTCGCGAAGCTCCTCGACGGTCGCTGTGGAGTCCAGCGTATCGCCTGGCCACACCTGATTGGTGAAGCGGACGCCGTAGTTGGTCAGGCGACCGTCCCCCACGTAGTTGGTCAGCAATCGACCGGTCATACCCATGGTCAACATGCCGTGGGCAAAAACGCTGGGATAGCCGGCAATCTGAGTGGTAAACATCTCGTCGCTGTGGAGCGGGTTGTAGTCGCCCGAGCTGCCCGCATACTGGACGATCTGGGTCCGCTTGAGGTCTTCGACCAGGCGTTCGCTGTACGTGTCGCCTACTTTCAGTTCGCTTGCTTTGAGTGCCATCGAATCGTCCTCCTAACCCTGGTCCACGGGGCGTTCGGTACGCACGCCCACGCCGCGCGCCGTTACCACCAGCTCACCGTTCTGATCGCGATACTCGGTAACCGTCTCGCTGAAGATCAGCTTGCCCGAGCGCTTGCCTTCCTTCTCCCAGGTCTTGCCCGGTTTGACCGTCGCCGTGAGGACATCGCCCACCTTGGCGTGCCGGTGGTACTCGAAGTGTTGCTCGGCGTGCAGCCCGCCACCACTGCCGCCACCCCCGCCGCCGCTCTCGCGCTTGACCCCGGTGGCTTCCTTGCCCGACCCGAACCAGGCCTCGCCGACCTTCGGCCGTAGAAAGTACTCGGGATCAAACTGCGCGCTCGCCTGCATGAAGGTCGGCGGCGCGATGATGGTCCCGGGTTCTGTGCCGGCCGCGTAATCCGAGTCGTAGTAAATCTCATTCGCATCACCTACCGAACGCGCGAACATCATGATGTGTCCCGATTCGACCGGAAACTTGTCAACAGCCATGGCTCCCCCAAATAGTTGCGTGCGCGGCACTCCCCAGTGGAAGGAGCCATCACATCGCTAAGAAAAAAGGACATCGAGTATCCACCAGCCGAAACCGGGGATCAACTTCACTCACCAGTTGGTAGTGGCTCAAGTTGAGCCACTACCAACTGGTTCAGCGCCCTTTGAACTGCGGCTTGCGCTTCTCGAGAAACGCGCTGATGCCCTCGACTTTGTCCTCCGTCTGCACCAGCGCCCCCTGAGCGTACTTCTCGAGGACCAACGCCGCCGCTAGGCTGCCTTCCATGCCCGAGTGCACCATCGCTTTCATCGTCCGCGGCACGAACGGCGCGAAGGACGCCAGGTGATCGGCCATGCGGCGCGCCTCCGGGATCAACTCGTCAGCCTCGACGATGCGGGTGATGAGGCCGATCTGGAACGCCCGGTCCGCATCGATGGGATCGCCCATCAACAGCATTTCCATGCCCCAGCCACGGCCAACGAGGCGCGGCAGCCGCGCCGTCGCGCCGCCGCCCGGAATGATGCCGAGCTTACCTTCCGGTGTGGCGAATCGGGACTGCGGGGTGGCGATCCGCAGGTCGCACCCCAGTGCCACTTCGAGTCCGCCGCCCATGCAGATTCCATTGATGGCGGCAATCGTCGGTTTGGGCATTGCCTCGAGCTGCGCCGCGAGACCCTGCACGATAGGGTCCAACGCTTTTCTGAAGTCGCGGTGCAACACCTCCGACAAGTCGGATCCCGACGCGAAGGCGCGCTCACCCGCGCCGGTGATCGTAACCACCCGGACATCGTCATCCGCGCCCGCCACCGCTACCGCCTGCTGCAATTCGCCCAGCGTATCCAGCGAGATCGCATTGTGCTTGTCGGCGCGATCGATGGTGATCAGAGCCATCGGGCCGGTCACGTCATACAGAATCTGTTGGTACTCGTTGCTCATATCAGCATCGATGCTAGTCTTTCGAACTGCCGAACCCCTTCAGCGTATCGAACAGCTTGTCTTTGAGGCTGCCTTCGAGATCTTCCCCGCCCAGGCCACGCTTGATCACTTCCCGCACCACCGCCTCGGTGATGGGTTTGAGCAACTGACCGGCGACCTCTCCGGCCGTGGCGCCACCTTCCTTGCGGCCCACTCCACTGAGGTGGTGTCCGGCACGTTCATCTCCATGTGCTGGTCCAACAACACCACATCGACGCTCGCCTGGGCGTTGGTGAAGTCCAACTGATCGATTATGACGGTGGTCTCGGCGCCGCCCGCATCGGCCTCCGCCGCGGACGATCCTGCGTCGAGGTTGTCCATCAGCGCCTGCAGGTTGCTGTCATCCTTGCCCTTCACGATTGCGGCAATTCGCGCGCCGTCGATCAGCACTTTATCGAGGACAACAGTCTCGGTGCTGAGTTCGGCAAGGTTGAGAGCAACGGTAATTTCGTCGAGCTGCATCAGATACGGCCCGTCGTAACCTTTCGGATTGGCAATCTCGAGGCCGTTGATCGTGCCGCGCCCCTCGGTCAACGAGATATCCACACTGGCGACTCGAACGGTGGTTCCGAGCGCCTGCGATCCGAGGTCTTCGATAGCCCCTTCAACCAGGCTGTTGACGTTCTGCGCGATGTAGACAACCACGCCCACGACCACTATCAGCAGCACTCCGACAATGATTCCAACCGTCTTCATCGCGCATTTCTCCTCAGGACGTTTCGGCAATCGCGGCCGCTCGCGTAGTGCGCCGCAAGTATTGGCACATTACACTAGATCGGACTCGCAAGATCGCAACCCCGAGGAAGGACCCCATGGACGAAATTTCTACAGAACAGATCTCCGTCTACCTGGACACCGGTACGACCATGGTCATGACCTACGTGCCGCAACTGCTGCTCGCAATCGTGGTGCTGATCGTCGGACTCTGGGTCATCAATCGATTCGTCACGGCTATGCGCCGAACCATGGAAGCACGCAGTTTCGATCCGACCCTCGGCCGGTTCCTCACCAGCCTGCTCAGCGTGATCTTCAAAGCCCTGTTGCTGATCAGCGCGGCCTCGATGATTGGCATCGCAACCACCTCGTTCATCGCGATACTGGGCGCCGCCGGCCTGGCCATCGGCCTGGCCCTGCAAGGCAGTCTGGCAAACTTCGCAGGCGGAGTGCTGGTTTTGATGTTCCGCCCGTTCAAGGTGGGCGACTTCATCGAAACCCAGGGAATTGAGGGCACGGTTGCCGAGATTCAGATCTTCAACACGGTCATCAAGACACCCGACAACAAGGTGATGATCGTACCGAACGGACCAATCTCCAACGGCATCATCACGAACTACTCGAAAGAAGCCACGCGCCGCGTCGACTTCGTGTTCGGCATCGGCTACGGCGACGACATCGCCCAAGCCCGATCCGTTCTCGAGGGACTGATCTCCGCCGACGAGCGTATCCTGTCGGACCCACCATCGCTGGTGGTCGTCTCGGAACTCGCCGACAGTTCGGTCAACTTCACGGTCCGTGTCTGGGTTAACTCACCCGACTATGCGAGTGTCAAGTTCGACACGATCGAAGCTGTAAAACTCGCCTTCGACCGCGCGAACATCTCGATTCCGTTCCCGCAAAGCGACGTTCACGTGCACCAGGTTTGAGCAGACCCGGGCTCAGTTAAAGAGTTTCGGCCACCCAAAAAAAGAAGCCCGCTGACTTGGAGAGTTAGTCAGCGGGCCGATCGACCTCAAGAGCACAAGGTCTCAAGGGGATAGAGATTGCCTCATGGGGAAATCGCAGGGATTAATCTAACGACTTCGAGGACCAGTCTGCCGGATAGCTGTTACTCATCGATTTCGCAGCCTCGGGAATTTGTGACATTTTGTATCAGCATGCCCAAATTCGAGGGATGATCGCATGCCTCAGACCTTCCCCAGATTGAGCACCACATCCGCGCCACCGTGCTCCGCGCTTCGGATCTCAACCTTCCAGCCCTGCGCCTGACACAATTGTTGAACGATGGCCAGGCCCAGACCGCTGCCGCCGGTCGCCTGGCTGCGTGAACGATCGAGCCGGAAAAACGGCTGGAATACCTCGTCACGATACTCTTCGGGTATGCCCGGGCCGCCGTCGACGACGTGGATCTCCAGGTTTTCTCCTACGTACGCAACGACCCGCACCTCGTCACTGCCATGCTGCAGGGCATTGGAAACGAGGTTCTGGAGAACGCGTCGCAGCGCGCCCGGCGCCGCCGAGAATCCAAGTTCGGGGTCGCCGTGCCACTCCACCGCAACGCTCTCATCGATACTTTCGACAATGTCTTCGAGATACCCCTTGAGCAGCAGCGGCTGAGCAGACTCGCCCGTCCCGCGCGCAAACCTCAACGCGTCGCCCACCAGTTCGTCCATGAGTTCGAGATTGCGTTCGAATCGTGCGCGCAGCTTCGGATCCACGTCGTCGCCGAGCAGTTCAACCGCCAGGCGCATGCGCGCCATCGGCGTGCGCAGATCATGCGAAATTCCTGCCAGCAGCGTGGTCCGGTTCGACAGTAGCGCTGCGATTTCGCGCGCCATGGTGTTGAAGCTGTTCGCCAGCGTGACCAACTCACGTGGGCCCCGCTCCGGCAACGGCGTGAACCCTTCGCCACCGCGAAAAGTCTCCGCCAGCTCCGCGATGCGAACCAGCGGCCGCGCGATGCGTTGCACGATCAACAGCGAGGTGCCGAAAACGATCGCCGCACCCATGACCACGATGATGATTCCCACATAGGCCGGCTGGATGTCCCGCCGATTCGATGCGAACCCGATCTGCATGGTGTGGCCACCCATCGGCACGTTCGCCCAGATCAGTTCATCGCCCTCGGTCAGCGTGACCGGTTCGCCGATGCGCTCCGACAGCTTGCTCTGCAGCAGCCCCAGATAGCCAAGCTCGAGGTCCGCGAGCGGCAACGAGCGCGCCTCGGACGAAATGATCAGGTCGTGATTTTGCGCGAGTTCCAGCTCGAAGTACGGACGCGCCCCCGGCGGCAACTCGACCCACGTCTGAGCGGAGAGGACCAGAAGCGCCGCCTCATCATCCGCGGAACGCTCGGCAATGGGCTCAATGACGAACGCATTCAACGCCACGATGGCGGTTACTGCAATTCCGACGGCGCTGACCGCCAGCACCAGATTGGTGCGAACGAGCAGGGAGATGGACCGCTTCATGCCCGTTAGCGGCGCGTTGGAAAACGCGCTGCCAAGGCGGGCCACAACACGCTGTCAGCGCAATCAGGCACCGTCCGGGCAGAACATATAGCCCTTACCCCAGATGGTCTTGATATAGATCGGCGACGATGGATCAGGTTCGATCTTGCTGCGTAGCCGGGTAACGCGAACATCGATGCTGCGGTCGAAGGGCGAGCGCTCCGCGCCCGTCAGCAGGTCCAGAATTCGATCTCGATCCAACACCCTGTTCGGATGCCGCACCAGTATCGCGAGCAGGTCGAACTCCCCCGACGTCAACGACACGGCCACCCCCGACTTGGCGAGTCGATGGGCGTTGAGATCCAATTCGAAGATGCCGAAGGCGATCACCCCGTCATCGGCCAGGTCCTCACCCTGCGTCTGGACGCGCCGAAGTACCGCGCGGATTCGCGCCAGCAGCTCACGAGGATTGAACGGCTTGCCGATGTAATCGTCCGCGCCAATCTCCAGACCGACAATCCGGTCAACGTCTTCGCCCTGCGCAGACACCATGATGATGGGAACGTTGCCCCCGGCCTTCAAACGCTTGGCGATGGACAGACCGTCTTCTCCCGGCAACATGAGGTCGAGGATGATCAGGTCGAACGTTTCATTTTCGAGCCGCGCATCCATCGCCGTTCCGTCTTCAACGGTGGTGACATCAAATCCCTGTTGGGTGAGGTAAGCGTCGGCGAGCTCCCGCAGCTCCGCGTCGTCATCGACTACCAGTATGCTCGGACGGTCCGCGCTCATGCGGGCGAGTTCAACTCGAATCGGAGCTGACGGTGATGATCGGTGCCGCGCTCGGTCCTGGGCTTCGTCCCGGCGGGACGGATTCCCGCGCGTCAGGCGTGCCAGCGACCGGGCCGTCGTCCCCGTCTGCCGCGCGACGCTCGAAACCCACGCCAAACGCGTGGTTCTCGTCAGTGACGGTCACTGGCCGGTGGTAGCGCAGCACCTGTTCCGTAGTCTCGATTCGTACCAGCGAACCGTCGGCGCGGCGAAACGTTCGACCATAGCGCCGCCGCGTCTTGATGGTGATGATGGGTTCCTGGGCCTTGCTGGCTGCCATGCGATGTTTGACTTCAGTGAGCAAGGCGCGACGCTGATCATTGTCGAGCCCCTCCCACTGCGCGGCCAACTCGGTGAGCTGCACATCGGTGCGTTCCGCGTAGGTGTTGCCGTAGAGGTTCGGTTCGGCGACACCACTGTCCCCCGCGTGCGCGACACCGCACACAACCATTCCAGCCACCACAACTGCAATTCGCACAGACACTACTCGGTTCAATCCACCCAGAGCGACGATAGTTTCATTTATTTCCGTTTCACGCGCGTTTCGCGCGTCCGGATTTTAGTATCAAATTGTTACACGCGCATTATACGGCTTCGAACAGACCGCTTGCACCCTGACCCCCACCGATACACATGGTGACCACGCCATACTTCTGTTTGCGGCGCTTCAATTCACGCAACACCAACCCGGTCTGACGCGAGCCGGTCATGCCGAACGGGTGGCCAATGCTGATACTGCCACCGTTGACGTTGTAGATCTCATTGTCGATCTGCAGGGCATCCCGGCAGTGCAGGCACTGCGACGCGAACGCTTCGTTGAGTTCCCACAGGTCGATGTCGTCCATCTTCAGACCGGCGTTTTCCAGCAGTCGTGGCACCGAGAAGACCGGGCCAATGCCCATCTCATCCGGCTCGCAACCTGCCACGGTAAAGCCACGGAAGATGCCCATCGGCTCGAGGCCCAGCTGTTCAGCCCGCTCTGAACTCATCAGCAGGGTGAGCGATGCACCGTCCGACAACTGGGATGCATTGCCAGCCGTCACACTGCCGTCTTCCTCGAACACGGGCGGCAGCCCCGCAAGCCCTTCCAGCGTCGTGTTCGGGCGGTTGCACTCGTCCCGATCGACGGTTACTTCGACCTCGCTCTCTTCGCCGGTCTCCTTGTCCACCTTCTGCATCGTCACCGTCATCGGCACGATCTCTTCGCTGACCCAGCCCTGTTCGACCGCGTTGGCGTAGCGTTGCTGGCTCTGCAGCGCATATTCGTCCTGGGCTTCCCGGGTGACCTGATAGCGGCGCGCGACGACCTCGGCAGTGTTGCCCATGGCCATGAAGATGTCCGGTTTTTCTTCCAGCAATCGTTGGTTCGGCTTCGACTTACCGGCTTCCTGGCGGGTGCGCATCGAAATGGAGTCGACCCCGCCGGCGATGGCCACCTGGCTCTGGCCCGAGGCAATCTGGTTCGCGGCAATGGCAATGGACTGCAATCCGGACGAACAGAATCGATTGATGCTCAAACCGCCCGTGGTTACCGGCAGTTTGGACAGAATGACCGCCAGGCGGGCGATGTTGCCGTCCTGTTCGCCGGTATGGCTGGCAGAGCCAACCACCACGTCTTCGACTTCATCCGGCGAGACTTTCGGATTGCGATCGATGAGCGAATCGATCAGATGCGCCAGCATGTCGTCCGAGCGGGTCAGGTTGAAGCTACCGCGAAACGACTTGGCCAGGCCGGTACGCACGTTGTCGACGATTACGACGTCTCTCATGGGGGTCCCCCTTGTGTCCTCAACAATGCGGCGAGTGCATCGCCGCCCAAAGAGGCGAGATTTTACAAGGAATGACCCGGCACCGCTATCTCAGGCCCAAGGGCCCTCGCAGGTCCGGCCCTGAGGCCGGACCACGGCAAACCACTTCACTCCATCGGCATGTCCGCAATAGCCTCCGCCGCATCTTCGGCCGCCTCATTCGCTGCATCTTCAGCAGCCATAGCCGCATCATCCGCGGCGTCCGCGGCTGCATCGGCAGCTTCGGCGGCGACCTCGGCGACCGCTTCCTGGGCCGCAGCCTCAACCGCTGCCTCGACCGCTTCAGCCGACGCATCGACCGCGGCCTCGGCAGCCGGTTCCTCAATCACTGCTGCAGGCGCCGGCGCGTCAGCCGAATCCCCGCCCTGACCACAGGCGGCAACGCCCCATGCGACCAGCAGGACGAATAACGCCTCAAATACTCTCTTCATGTTGTTCCCCGAAAATGTTTAACCGTGTCCGGGTGGCTTGTTCGATCTTTGAATCTTTGTACCACCGTGGCACACAATAGCGTAATTAAGCTCTGGAGGTACCCATGACGACCACTCAGATCCAGCCGAGCGCGACCCTCATCGACGGATTGTGCTTCGGTGAAGGTCCGCGCTGGCACGACGGCCGCCTCTGGTTTTCCGACATGCACGATCACTGGGTGATGGCCGTGGACGAATCCGGCGCGACGGAACGTATCGTCGAGGTCGAGCACTGCCCTTCCGGACTCGGTTGGGACCTGCAGGGGAACCTCCTGATCGTCTCCATGAACGATCGCCGCCTGCTGCGTTGGGACGGGACCGAGCTGACGGAAGTAGCCGACCTCAGCAAGCTTGCCAGCTTTCATTGCAACGACATGGTCGTGGATGGTGCGGGTCGCGCATACGTCGGAAACTTTGGCTTCGACTTGCACGCCAACGCTGCGCCCAGTGATGCGGAGCTGGTGCGTGTCGATCCGGACGGCACCGCAACGGTGGTGGCCACCGACCTCGGGTTTCCCAATGGAACGGTCATCACTGCTGACGCCAACACCTTGATCGTGGCCGAGTCCTTCTCCGCACAGCTCACCGCGTTCGACATCGACACTGCCGGTGATCTCGACAATCGCCGGGTGTGGGCGCAGTTACCTGCCGGTGTGGTCCCCGACGGCATCTGCCTGGACGACCACGATGGCATCTGGGTGGCATCTCCCACCAGCAACGAGTGCCTGCGGGTTGAAGCCGGCGGTGAGATCACCCATCGGGTCGCGTTGTCGACCGGCGCCTATGCCTGCATGCTGGGTGGCAACGACGGTTGCACGCTGTTCATGCTCACCGCGCAGGAGTCGGGACCGGAGGAAACCCGTGCCAGTCGCAGTGGCCGGATCGAGCTTGCCCGTGCGCCCTACCCTCGCGCTGGCCTGCCTTGATTCGCAGTGGGTGAAATCCGGCTTCCCCCGCTATAGTATCCCCGGATGCTGATATCAGCATCACCGGATACTTTATCAGAGGGACCACACTAACGTGGCACGCAAATCGATTTCCGCCAACGATCTCGACCAGAACCTGGGGCTTCTGATCCAGGAAGTGTCGTTGTTGATGCGCAAGCATTTCAATCGCCTCGTCCGCGAGATGGGCTTGACGGCACCCCAGTGGCAGGTGCTCGCGGAACTGTATCGGGAGCAGGGCATCACCCAGACCGAGCTGGCCGATGCGTTGGTCATGGCCAAGTCGCCGCTGGGCAAGCTGCTCGACAAGCTGGAGCGAACCGGTCTGATCGAACGCCGCAGCGACAAGCTCGATCGACGCGCAAAACGAATCCACCTGACCCGTCGCATGGCGCGGGCCATGGAACGTGCAGACCAGGCCAGCCAGACCACCGTCGGGATTGCGACTCGCGGCATGTCGGCGGCTCAGCGCGCCGAATTGCGCAGGACCTTGAAGCAGGCCAAACACAACATGCTGGACGCGGTTCGGGCTCAATATGACGCCGCCGATCCCCAGCGGACGCCACGGCCTCGCCGGGAAACGAAATGAACGATCTGGCGAGTTCCTACGAATCGCCGTGGATGAACGAGGAACTCAACGCCAGCACCGCGTCCATGGCGAAGTACTGGTGCACCGACAAGCAATGCGAGGTGGTCGACCGGTGTCTGCAACTGCATGGCGGCGCGGGCTACATGGACGAGTACGAGATCTCCCGCATGTACGCCGATGCCCGGGTTCAGAAGATTTACGGCGGCACCAACGAAATCATGAAGGAGCTGATCGGCCGCACCCTCTGACCTGGGTTCTGACAAGGGGCCCGCCTCAGGAAAAAAGCTTCGAGATGCTGTCGCCACCGTGGATCGCGGCGATCGCGTCCGCAAACAACCCCGCCACCGAGACCGTTTCCAGCCGTGACCCAAGGCTATCGTCACGCAGTGGGATGGTGTTGGTCACCACCAACCGCTCGATCTCCGAGGCGCCCAGACGCTCAACGGCACGTCCACTCAACACGGGATGTACGGCCGCCGCCTCAATGCGCCTGGCGCCGTTCACCTTCAGGAACCGGGCCGCTTCAATCATCGTGCCGCCGCTGGCAATTTCGTCATCGATGATCAACGCATCACGATTCCTGACGTCACCAATCAGCGCAACCGCGCGCGGGTTCTCTCCGTCATCGTCACGGCGTTTGTCGATGATCGCCATCGGCAGGTGCAAGCGATTCGCGTACTCGCCCAGATCCTTCGCCTCACCCAGGTCGCTGGCGACCAGCACCGAATCCTTCAGATCAGTCGTGTCGCGCAAACGGTCGCAGACAATCGGCGTTGCGTTCAACTGGTCCACCGGGATTCGAAAGAAGCCCTGCACTTGAGGCGAGTGAAGATTCATGGTCAGCACGCGGTCCGCGCCGGCCGTTTCGAGCAGATCAGCCATGAGCCGAGCGGTGATGGAGATGCGCGGCCGGTCCTTTTTATCCGATCGGGCGTAGGGGAAATACGGCAGCACCGCGGTGATCCGCCGGGCTGACGCGTGCTTCAGGGCGTCGATGATGATCAGCAGCTCAACGATTCCATCGGACACCGGCGGGCAGGACGTCTGCACCACGAACACGTCTGCTTCGCGAACATTCTCGTTGCACTGAAACAGAATATTCTCGTTGCCGAAGCGGATGATCTCGGTGTCGCACAACGGCACACCCAGCTTGCCCGCGATCTCGGCTGCGAAGGCCGGATGCGACGTCCCTGCAATCAGCTTGATGGCATCCGTCACAACAACAGTTCCGGTTTTTTCGCGTTCGATGTCGGGACGCAGTTCGCGCAGACAGTCGCCCAAGGCATCGACAGCCAGATCGACCTCGGCGGCGCCCATGGGTGTCGAAATGCAGTACATGAGCCGACCGGCACTGGCAATGCCACGGCGCAACATGCCCAGATGCACCGCCTGAACCACCGATCCGGCACGCGTCGCGGCCGCCAGCGATTCACGCGCATCGTGCAACGGCGCGTCCGTCAGGTGGAGGTTCGCCAACGATCCGGCACCCGTCGCCTGACCACGGATGCCGTTGGCGCGAAATGCCGCGTCGATGCCTTCCCGGAACCGCGCGCCCAGTCCGTTCAACTGTTCGAAGCGTTGCGGATCGAGCTGGCCCATCGCTGCGGCTCCGGCGGCCATCGAAACCGGATTGCCACTGAAGGTACTGGCGTGCATGACCGGGCGCGGTTCGTCCGGGTGGAACACCCGCATCAACTCTTCGCGCCCGCCAAACGCGCCGATCGGCAGACCCCCGCCAATGATCTTGCCCATGGCGGTGAGATCCGGCGTGATTCCATGCAGCGCCTGCGCGCCACCATCACCCAATCGCAAGGTAATGACTTCATCGAAGATCAACACCACGTCGTGCGCAGTGCACGCCTCGCGCAGCGCGCCAAGGAACTCGGTCGTGGCTGGAATCATGCCCATGCTGCCGAGGATCGGCTCGACAATCACCGCGGCGAGTTCGTCCGCATGCTGCGCGATCAGGGCACGTGCCAGCTCGGGCTGATTGTACGGACAGACGACGGTGTCGCTGAGCACGCTGTCCGGGAAGCTGGCATCTATAGGCACCGCGTTGGGCGCCTCGAGAGGCCCACACAGCGCAGGCACCGGCGCCAGGCTGACTTCCGCCAACTCGTAGCTACCGTGATACCCACCTTCCATCTTCATGATCCGTTGCTTGCCGGTCGCGGCACGCGCACAGCGAAGTGTCATCAAGGTCGCTTCGGTGCCGGAGCTGGTGAAACGCAGCTGCTGCAGCGACGGCACCCGCTGTGTCAGCAGGCGCGCCAGGTCGAGCTGGCTGCGCGTTGGCGCGGCATAGGCAGAGCCCGCGGCGATCTGCGTCGAAACGGCTTCCACCACGGCCGGATCGGCGTGTCCCAGAATCAACGAGGTGAAGTTGTTCATGAAGTCGACGATTTCGTGCCCGTCGGCATCGCGCATCCGGCAGCCGGACGCGGATTCGACGAACAGTGGATACGGGGCGAAGTGGGCGCTCATCCGGGTGTCGCCGCCGGGGAAGTATTTGCGCGCCTCTTCGATCAGACGTCCGGATTCCGGCGCCCAGGCCTCGTAGGCCGCAAACGCATTGTCCCGCAGTTTCGTCATACCGTCCTCACATCAAACTCACAGGAGGCCCGCCAACTTAGCAAAGGGGTCCCAGTCGGCATCCCGGTGCCAGTCGTACTCGGTGCCTTCGGCAACGCGAACCGCGACCTCATCGCCCAGCAAGCGCGCGATCATGGCCAGCGCCATGTCGATACCTGCCGCTACACCGCCGCCGGTAAAGACATCACCGTCCTCCACCCAGCGGGCTTCAGGTACCCACTCGACGTCGGGGCCCTGTTCAGCCACCCAGGCAAACGAACGTTTGTTGGTGGTCGCCCGCCGACCGTCCAGCAACCCGGCGCGGGCCAGCAGCGCGGCACCCGTGCAGATCGAGCCGAGCAAATCCAGGCCCGGCTGTTGTGTCCGCAGGAACTCGAGTAGCACCGGATTGTCGACTTCTTTGCGCGTGCCTACACCCCCGGGGACCAACAGGACGTCGAGCTGCCCAACCGATGCGTAGTCCGCATCGATGACTACGCGCGGCCCCTGAGTACTTGCAATCGACCCCGACTGCTCGCCGATGCTCAGCACCTCGAAATGGTCGGTCAACACGCCGAACATTTCCAGTGGCCCGAAGATGTCCAGCAGTTCGAATCGCTCGAAGAACAGTGCGCCGACTCGGCGCTTGCGATCGCTCATCGGCGTTCAGCGCAGTTTATCGTTCGTAATCGGGACCATGATGTGAGCGAACGGAGTGTCGCCCCACATGACATAGGGACCGCCGTTGTAGGGATCGCTGCTGACGCCCTGCAGCGCCGCCTTCGGCACGACGATCATGATGTGCGGACCCTCCTGAACCCAGACCTCGCCGTCATTCTGCTCGGTATCGGCCGGATCGGCATTGTTGACGAACGCGTCGCCCTGGAGCATGTATGACGTGCCGATCCGATCCGTCTGGAAATCTGCCCCGGAGCCGGCCGCGGCCATCAGCCGAACCCAAACGGCGTCGTTGCACATCGGATGGTCGTCACCGGGCCCGATGCCCGGCATGCAGGTCCAGCCGTTATCGCCCTCGCGCAGCACCGTTCCGTCGACATCCATGATGGTCGCGCCCGCGCTGACGTTGCTCGGTGCGGCACTCATCGCGCGGGTGATTTTCGTCGCCGCCGATTCGTCGGCGAACGCCGGCAGCGCACCCAGCAGCATCGCCAGACCAACGAGAATATTCAGTCTTGTCCGCATCGTAATCGTCTCCCCTTCGATTCGAGATAGGTTGTTATAGATCGCGGAACCCAAATGATACTCCTCGTTCGCGCGGGCCGTCATGCGATCGGCCGGTCAGAAACTCTACGGCTATACTGCAGGTCCTCTTACGGAGCAAACGTGACCTCCAAACTCGCCGGCTACTGGCGGTTCTACTGGCCCCTGACCCTGACGGGATTCGCCATGGTGCTGGGTCTGCAATTCCAGAACGCCGCCCTCGCCCGCTATCCGGACGCGGTTCGAGAACTCGCAGTGTTCGCCCTGGCACAAGGCACGTTCGGCTTGTTCCAAGCCGCGCTGAACTTCATGCCGCAGCTGTCCAACATCTACGCCCGCAGCCCCGTGGGCCGGCAACGCAGCCAACGCTTCGCACTGGCGATCTCCACCGCGCTCGCCGTGCCGCTGCTGGTGCTTGCGCTGGGCGAGCCTGGCCGCGGTCTGATCGGTTTCGCGTACGGCGTCGATGCGACGATCAGCGCCCGGGTCACCGAGTACCTGCTGCTGCTGACACCGTTGCTGTGGGTCAACGGTCAGCGGCATTACTACGTCGGCCTGCTGGTCCAGGCACGGCTGACCGGTTGGGTCACGGTTCTCAATGTCTGCTACCTGAGCGCGGTCGTGCTCATTCTGATGATCGGCTATCAGGCCGGCTGGCGCGTGGTCTGGACACTGGTCGGCGCCCAGGCGGGTGCTGCGCTTCTGCACCTGGCGCTAGCGACCCTGATCTGCCGGCAGCGCTATTCGCCACCGGATGTGCCGCCGGCCGAACAGGAGCACGGGGCTGTTCGCTATGCTGAACTGATCCGATTCTTCATCCCGATGACCACGACCGGCATCATGTTCGCCTTGAGTCGACCGATTCTCTATGGCTTCGTCGGTCGCACCCCGGCAGGGCTGGTGAGCATCGCCGCGTTGCGGGTCGGCTTCGATTTCTCGATGATCTTTCAACAGGCCGCGAATCAGTTCCGGCACTTTTTCGTGACCTACGGGTTGGATGATCTGCCCGAAAAGCGCCGCTTCATGGCATTGGTCGGCGGCGGCATCACACTGACCATGCTGGCGATCGCGGCCACGCCGCTGAGTGACGCGGTGCTGGGCAACCTGCTGGGCCTGCGTGATCCGGTGAAAGCGCGCGCCGTCGAGGTGATCCTGATCATGTGCCTGCTGCCCGGCATCATCGTCCTGCGCAACTACTTCCACGGCATCCTCATGGTCAGGCGGCGCACCGCCGGCATGGCTGCCGGCGGCATTCTGCGCGTCGCGGGGATTTACGCCATTGCGCAGCTTCTGTTCACCCTGGGGGCACTCAATCACGTCAGCGCGGCATTCGTGTTGCTGACCGGGTTCGGTATCGAGACCGCCGCGGTGATGGTCGCCGCCCGTCGAACGGACTCGCTGTCCCAGAGCAGCGAGCGACCTTAGAAAGGCCAGGCCTGTTTGCTGAGGGCAACCGCAAAGATGTAGCCAACGCACGCCAGGGCGCAGACGAAACCCACGAGCTTCAACGGTCGAGTCGACGCCCGCATGGTCATTACCCCGAACCCGATGTAGGCCAGCAGCCCAACGATTTTCGCGTTCAGCCAGGCATGTTCAAGCGGAGATACGCTGAGCATCACGGCGAGCGTAATTCCCAGTGCCAGCAACAGCGTATCGACGACGTGCGGCGCAATTCGCACCCAACGTTGCTCCCGCAACGGCGATCCGATGATCGCCCAGATGCCACGCACCAGGAATCCCGCGACCGTCACGTACGCCAACGCCACGTGCGCATTCTTCAACCACAAATACATCGGTATAATCGCGCCTCGACCCAACGGACACTAAGGATTCGGAGTATGCCTAAGGGTGGCCCCGCCTCGCACATCTATTTCTCCCAGCGGCTGCGATTGCACTACGTCGACTGGGGCAACAACGACGCGCCGCCGATGATCATGATTCACGGCGGCCGGGACCATTGCCGCAACTGGGATTGGGTTGCAGAGGAGCTGCGCCAGGACTATCACATCATCGCGCCGGGATCTGCGCGGCCACGGCGACTCGCAGTGGATGCTCGGCGGAGGGTATTCCCAGGTCGACTACGTCTACGACATTGCGCAGCTGTTGGATCAGAAGAAAATGGCGCCGGTGACCATCATCAGCCACTCCCTGGGCGGCTCGATTGCCCTGACCTACTCCGGTCTGTATCCCGAAAACGTCACCAAGCTGGTCGCCATCGAAGGCATGGGGCCGCCGCCCGCCATGATCAAGGATCGGCTCGACATGCCCACCCACGAGCGCTTGCGCGGTTGGATCGACGAGCTGCGCACGCTCTCCGGACGCACCCCGCGCCGCTATCAGACTCTGGAAGAAGCGTTCCAGCGCATGCAGACCGAGAATCCACACCTGACCGCGGATCAGGCCCGGCATCTGACCATCCACGGCAGCAACCAGAACGAGGACGGCACCTACAGCTGGAAGTTCGACAATTACGTTCGCTCCTTCTCGCCCGTCGGGCTGCCCTTCGAGCAGACCTACGAACTTTATGGGCGCATCCAGTGTCCAACGCTGCTGGTAAGGGGCACTGAATCCTGGGCGACGGATCCTTCCACGGACGGCCGCGCGGATCACTTCAAGCACGCGAGCGTGGCGAACATCGCCGGCGCGGGGCATTGGGTGCACCACGACCAGCTCGATGAGTTCCTGACGCTGGTGAAGGACTTTCTCGAGGACTGAACGTCGCGATGAGTGTTCATTCGGAGTTCGTAAGCCGCCTGCATGCCGCACCTCAGCGCGGCGTTTTCGCCGTCACCGGCGGTGGCGGCGAACTGCTGGCTGAATTGCTGAGCGTCGGCGGCGCATCGAACACGGTGCTCGAAGCCACGGTACCCTATGCCGCGGCCGCGCTGAGCGAACTGCTGGGCGCAGCGCCGGAGCAAGCGTGTTCTGCCAAGACCGCCTCGGCCATGGCAATGGCTGCCTATCAACGCGCACTCGCGCTGGACGACTCACCGCGCGCAGACCTGTTCGGATTCGCATTGACCGCGAGCCTCGCAACCACACGGACCAAGCGTGGCGTGCACCGTGTCCATCTGGGCTTGCAGACCGCCGGCTCCACTTCTCACTGGCACCTGAACCTCGAAGGCGGCGCGCGGGATCGGGCCGGCGAAGAAGCTCTGGTGTGCGCGCTGGCGCTGCGTTGCCTCGGCGAAGGGCTCTCCCTGTCAGCCACGCCAGACCTCGACCTGACGGCCCACGAAACAGTTGAGCGGCAACACATCGATGTAGCCACAGAATGGCAAGAAGTGCTGGAGGGAAGCCGCGAAGCGATCGTGGTGCAGGGATCGGATATGCGCCCGGAACTGTTGTTTCCCGGCGCCTTCAACCCGCTGCACAGCGGACATCTGGGGATGGCACGTGTCGCCCAGGACCTGACCGGCAAGTCCGTCAGCTTCGAGATCTGTCTGAACAACATCGACAAGCCGCCCTTGGACTACCTGGCGCTCGAGCATCGCGCGGCCCAATTCGACGCCTCGAGCTCGGTGTGGTTCAGCAACCGCGCGACGTTCCTGGACAAGGCGCGGACCTTCCCGGCGGCGCAATTCATCGTGGGCATCGACACGCTGGTGCGCATTGGCGATCCCCACTACTACGGCGACGACGTGACCCAACGCAACGCAGCGTTGCACGAACTTGCAGACCTCGGCTGCAGCTTGCTGGTGTTTGGACGAACCGCCACCGACCGCTTCACGACGCTCGCCGACTGCGACCTGCCCGAGGTCCTGGTCGCGCTGTGCCAGCAGGTGTCGGAGGCCGACTTTCGCGATGACGCATCATCGAGCGCGATCCGCGTTCAGGCGAACCTGCCCCTGCCCGGTTGAGGCACCGCACCGACGGCCTATTCCAGGTCTTCGAGCCGTTTTGGCCAATTGGCCTTCAGCAACCGGGACAGCGACCGGTCCGCCAGCAGCCGGCCATCGGTCTGACATTTCGCGCAGTAGTTGCTTTCGTTCTGCGCATAGACGATCCGCTGCACCGGCGACCCACACTGCGGGCACGGCTCACGATAGCGGCCATGCACCGCCATCTCCGGATGGAACGCGGTCACCTTCTTTGGCCAGTTGGCGCCACTTTGCTCGCGCAGCCGATCGGCCCAGGTCTGCAGGGTAGACCGGCAAGCCAGATACAGCCGTTCCACTTCGGCCTCGCTCAACGCGCGCGCCTGCTTGAAGGGCGACAAGCCGGCGTGCAGCAGAATCTCGTCGGAGTAGGCATTGCCCACCCCGGCAAACACGTGCTGGTCGGTCAGCGCGCGTTTGAGCGTGTGATTCGTCTCCCCGAGGCGAGCCGCGAACTCCGCAAGGCTCGCATCGAGAATTTCCACGCCGCCTGGATCGAGCTCTGCCAGGTCGCGCTCGCCCTGCAGCAGCCGCACCGAGGCCCGCTTCTTTTTGCTGGCTTCGGTAAACACCAGCGTTCCGGTACTGAAGTCGAACGCAGCCAGGCCATTGCGTTTCGGTACCGCAATCGCTTTCTCATGCCACTGCAGCCGCCCCGAGATCATCAGGTGGAGCACGGCGAAGAAATCGCCCTCCAGGTGCAACACCAGTTGCTTGGCAAGCCGCCGCCAGCCGAGCACCGTACGCCCCGCCAGTTCGTCGGGACGCGGTGCAACGGTGCGCAGCACGAAAGGGCTCACCAGGCGAATAGCGCGCAGCTCCGAGCCAGCCGTACGCCGTTCCAGATGTTCGATGTAGACCGTGAGATCGGGTAGTTCCGGCACGGTAGGTCAGCTCGCGAAGTCCAGATCCTCGTTGCGCACCGCCAGTTTCCATCGCCCGGAGCGGAAGCGCCAGAGCAGCATGGCGCTTTTCACCACGTAATCGCCGATCAGCGCGCCATACACCCAGATTACAGGCAGACCCAGATAGGTAAACAGCGCCGCCAGGCCGCAACGCATCCCGATCAGCCCGATGAACGTCGCGATGAGCGGGAAGCGGGTATCGCCCGCGCCGCGCAGCGCCCCGCCAATGGCGAAATCGACTGCCAGCAAGGACATCATGGCACCGAGCACATAGGTGAACTGCACCGTCAGCTCGATGGTCAGCTCCTCATCACCGAGGAAGAACTCCGCGAGGTCGCGCGCGAAGTAGATGACGACCGCGCCCAACAACCCCATGGATACCATTGCCATCACGCAGGAGCGCCAACCGCTGCGCGCCGCCCCTTCAAAGTCGTTGGCGCCCAGGTGCTGGCCAACCAGGGTCGAACCCGCAATCGAGAACCCGAAACCGACCACCATGCAGACGTTCAACAGGTTGACGCCGATGTTGTACGCGGCGAATGCCTCGGTTCCATAGTAAATGCCGATCAGCATCAGGAAGCCGAAGAATCCCGCCTGAAACACCAGTTGCTCCAACCCGGCGGGATAACCGATGTCGAACAGACGCCTGAAGCGCGCGCGGGTGAACCAACCGTCGGTGCGAAATTTGATTCTGAATCGCTGGTTCATCCACAGCGCAGCCAGCAGAACTGCACCGGCCGTGAACGCAAGCCCGGCGGCAAGCGCGGCCCCGGTCGGGCCCATCATCGGTGCGCCGTACTTGCCGAACACGAAGATGTAGAGCAACGGAATGTTGATGACGTTGACGACGATGATCAGTGGAGTCCACGCATCACCGGCGGCGCGAAGCGCGCTGGAGAGGACGAAGTTCACGGCGAAGGCAACGTTGAAGGCCGACAACATCCGAATGTTCTCCGCGGCCAGGCGATTGGTTTCCTCGTCCAGACCGAAGATGCCCGCGATCGGCCCCGCGAACAACACCCCGAACACCGTGACGCCCAGACTGAACAAACACCCCAGAATCAGCGACGCCACGGTCACCCGGCTCGCTTCGCCGGGATCGTTCGCACCCCAGGCTCGGGCAACCAGCGCGGTAGTCCCGGCGCTGATCGCAAGCAACACCGCCTGCAGGGCAAAGAAAACACGTTGCCCCGCGCCGACCGCGGCCAGCGCTTCAGGGCCCAACTCGCCCACGAATTTGGTCTGCGTCATGGCAACCGCCGCGTACAGCAGGTTGCCGAGGATGGCGGGAAACGCCAACTCCCAGATTCCAGGGCGGCGGCCCGTGTCGCCGATGGTGCTCTTCGATTCCGTCAACTTGCCTCCGACTCTGACGTTGCCTCTGACGCTAGAGGAGCCCGGCTCTGATACGATGCCTGCGATCTCTCACCAACCCGACGCTTCCAACCCGACCTACCAATCCGAACAGGGGGAAAACCATGTCCAGCGAGGCCAGCTACACCGACATTGAGGTGACCCGGAACGACCACGTCGCAACCGTGGAGATTCAACGTCCGCCGCACAACTTTTTCGACCAGAGCCTGATCGGGCAGATTGCGGACGCATTCGAAGCGTTGGATGAAGACCCGGACTGCCGGGCAATTGTACTCTGCGCCCAGGGGAAATCGTTCTGCGCGGGAGCGAACTTCGGAACCGGGAAGAGCGACACAACGGCCAGCCAGGATTTTACCGAAGAAGGGTTCAAGAACACCACCGGAAATCTCTACCGCGAAGGCGTACGGCTGTTCGGCAGCAAAACGCCCGTGATCGGCGCAATCCAGGGTGCGGCGGTCGGCGGCGGGCTCGGACTTGCGCTGGTATCGGATTTCCGGGTGGTCGCTCCAGAGGCGCGCTTCGCCGCCAATTTTGCCAAGCTGGGTATCCATCCGGGTTTCGGCCTCACCGTCACCTTGCCAAACCTCATCGGTCAGCAGGCGGCCAACCTGATGTTCTACACCGGCCGGCGTATCGGCGGCGAGGAGGCGGTGTCGATGGGACTCGCCGACGTGTTGTCGGACCAGGAGAATCTGCGCGCGGATGCGCACAAGCTGGCCGCCGAAATCGCGGAAAATGCCCCGCTGGCGGTGGTGTCCGTGCGCGCCACCATGCGTCAGGGGCTGGCCGAGCGGATCGCAAAAGCCACCGATCACGAACTGAAAGAGCAGCAGTGGCTGCGTGGCACCGCGGACGCGGAGGAAGGGATTCGCTCGGTCTCCGAGCGTCGTGCCGGTAACTTCGTCGGGCGCTGAGGCGGACAGGTAGAATCATGGAACTCGGAAAGCTCGGGGTCTGGTATTTTCTCGACGGACTGACGTCGCCGGCCGCCGCTCAGGCGGCACAGCGCATCGAATCGCTGGGTTACAGCGCGTTGTGGATTCCCGAAGCCGTCGGCAAGCATCCCTTCGTTCAGGCGAGTTGGCTGCTTGCGAACACGGAACGACTGATCGTCGCCACCGGCATTGCATCGATCTACCACCGCGAACCCGGCGCTACCCTCGCCGCCCAGAACAGCCTGGCGGAGCAGTCAGGAGACCGCTTCCTGCTGGGGCTTGGCGTTTCACACAAACCGATGGTCGAGGGCGTGCGCGGACTCGCCTATGGCCCACCCGTTGCCAGTATGCGGCGATATCTTGAAGGGATGGACGCCTCACCTTATTCCGGCGCCGCTCCCCCCACGAAACCAAAACGGGTAATCGCCGCACTCGGACCGAAAATGCTGGAACTCGCCCGGGATGCCTGCGACGGGGCACACCCCTACTTCACCTCGCCCGAACATACGGCCATGGCGCGCGAGATTCTGGGTCCGAAGTCCTGGCTGTGTGTGGAACAGAAGGTGATCGTCGAATCCAACCCGTCCAAGGCACGGGAACTGGCGCGCGCAATCGCGCAGATCTACATCGGCCTGCCGAACTACCGCAACAACTGGCTACGCATGGGCCTTTCGGCGCAGGATCTGGAAGGTAAGGGTTCAGACAGATTCATCGATGCGACCTTTGCCTGGGGCAGCGTGGACGACATCAAGGTACGCATACAGGCGCACTTCGACGCGGGCGCCGATCACGTCTGCCTCCAGCCCGTGAATCCGAGCGGGACGTCTGGTGAACTGCACTGGGAGGCGCTGGAAGCGCTCGCGCCATGACAATCTATCAAGGACAGCGAGTCGTCCTCACGGGTGCCGCCGGGGTGCTGGGGGTCGCGGTTGCCGAGCATTTCGCGCGCGGCGGTGCGACGCTCGCGCTGCTCGACGTGCTACCTATCGAATCATCTGGCTCGGCCGAGCATTGGAGTCATGCCTGCGATCTGACGGATGCGGACGCCTGTGCATCCGCCGTGGCGCAGGC
>PVMK01123684.1_pt1 | contig 23208 bp, 20 predicted proteins | sample 1853481 | NCBI WGS metagenome assembly PVMK01 (sample SAMN08533507, study PRJNA380276) | Marine sediment metagenome, whole genome shotgun sequencing project. | reverse complement strand
AACGTCGTACGGGCTGTCGCCGGTTCCCGGCACAGAGATGCGAAGCATCGAGCCCAACAGCGTGTTGGGATTCTGCCCGTTGCGGAACGTATCGTCGGAAGCCCCACCGTCACCCATACCGATCCACAGGTAGCCACGGGGGCCGAACGCGATCATGCCCCCGTTGTGATTCCTCGCTGGCTGATCCACGGTCAGGACCGACACTTCGGACGCGGCCTCGAATACTCCGTCTCGCACTGCGAACTGCGCAATAACCGTACGACCCCGCCCGTCGATGTAGTTCACATACGCAAGCCTGTTCTGTGCGAAGTCAGGATGAAACGCAAGACCAAGGAGTCCCCGCTCACCACCAAAGAGCACGGCGTCGCTGATGTCGAGGGCGACAGCATGCTCACCTCTATCTGCCCGCACAATCCGCCCGGATTGTTCCACAACAAAGTCGCTGCCGCCATCGGGATCAGCCACGAGCAGGACAGGGTGGTCGAATCCGGAGTCAACCTCGACGAACACGATCTGGAGCTCAGAGAGCGGAACGGTGATCGGCGGCGCCTCGGTGGTCGTTTCGATAACCACGCTGGTCGAGGTTGTCTCGGTGGTCGAAACGTCCGTCACCGTCACGGTCGTTGTGGGACGAGGCGAAACATCGGTCGCGCTCGTGATCCCATCAGGCGAGCACGCTGCCAAGGCGAGTACGCCAAGAGCAAAGGTGACTGTGGCGGGGCGACGCATCAGGCCAGCGTACCGACTCTATTCGAACGCTGCGTCAGCCTGATCCGTGAGGAATTCGTATATCTCGACCATGTCGACACCGGGGATGGTCTCGACGGGCATCGCTGCGAGCACATGGCTGTTCGGTCTCACTGATGGCCACGCATTGCCGTTCCAGCGCTCCGCCATCTCATCGCTCACCGTCCGACAACAGTCGCCATCCGGACACTGTGAGACGGATCTGCGGTCGGTATTCCATCCCCTGAACCACTTTGCGTCCTCGAATCGAGCCCCGACCGTGATGGCGCGAGGAACATCGTCCTCCAACTCAACGAACGTGGCGCACCAGTATGTTCCTGCGGACGTATCCGTGTACTGATAATGGATCGTGTAACGGGCATCTGAGCTGAATGCCTGGCGGGTGCCCCACTCCCTGCACAGTCGCTGGCCCTCGATCGCTCCTGCAGAGTTTTGTGGGAACGGAACACCGTTGTTCGAGTACGCCTTCCAAATAATGCCCTGGTCATCGGACCTCACAAAGTGGGTACCGAGCCCGAGGTGCTGAGTGGCGAGATTGGTGAACCGGTGGCCAGCCATCTCGTAGGACACGAAGAACCGGTCCTTGAAGTCTTCAACGGAGAGGTTCCTGTCGACCTTTGCATCTTTGAGGAACGGCACCGCAGCAGACTCCGGCAACAGCACGGCGCCGGAGAAGTAGTTCGCCTCCACGCGTTGCCTCAGAAACTCGGAGAAGTCCTTCGGATCCGCGTGTCCGAGTGCAAAGTGTCCAAGTGTCTGAAGGATCACCGAACGCGACCGCTTCGAATCGAAGCTGTCGCGCCCATGCACGTAGATCTTTCCGTTTCGCAAATCCGTGACGGACCTCACCGAGGCTGGCACCTCAGGAGTGCGGATCACTTTGAAGCCGAAGTGACTGGCCAGCGCGTTGAGGTCACCCTTCGACATCGCCCCCTGACCCCCATAACCGACCGCATCCACCGCTTCAGCAGCCAGCGCTTCGATCTCCCCGAAGTAGTTGCCGCGTTCTGTCATCTCAGCTCGCAGTTGGGCATTGGCTGCCCGAGCTTCGTCGCGTGTAAACGGTGCGGCAGCGTCGCGGCCACGGAGTTCCTGATACAACCTGACAATGTGCTCGAGTGCCGCATCGGACAACCTCGTCGACGGCTTCAGATACGGCAGGCCGAGATCCCGATACGCCTGGTCACGCTGTGCCCGCTCTATGGATACCTCGAGTTCGGCCCGCCGCGAGGGTGCTTCGACTGAGAGCAGATCAGAGACGTCAACACCAAGGGCGACCGATAGATCGTTGATCAGTCCGAGCTTTGGTTCCTTCTTCCCATTCTCGAGGAGGGAGAGAAAAGGAGCCGGCTTCGACACCTTCGCGCCGAGATCGTCGAGCGTCATGCCACCGGCCTTGCGATAGTGGCGAACACGGTGTCCAAATATGAGTGGGTCGATCGTTGCCATAAAGAACTCTGTTTCCTAGGAGTTTGCGGAAAGACTTGCGGTTCTTATCTTGGCATGAGTTTGCGTTATTGCGAAATATGTCGTTTCCTATCGGAACACAATCAAAGGACACCCATGCAGGATGTGCAAGTTCTCGGGGAGCACAGCGAAGGCTTCGACACGATTCTCACCGAAGAGGCTCTGGCGTTCGTCGCAGGTCTCCACCGACGTTTCAACAACACACGCATGAGCTTGCTCGCAGCACGCGACAACCGTCAAACAAATCTCGACGCAGGTGCCGCCTTCGATTTCCTTCCAGAGACCTCGTTTGTGAGAGACGGGTCCTGGTCGGTCCGCCAGGTACCGGCCGACCTATTCGACCGGCGCTGTGAGATCACTGGGCCCACTGACCGCAAGATGGTCATCAACGCTCTGAACTCGGGTGCGAAGGTCTTCATGACGGACTTCGAGGACTCAAACTCCCCCACGTGGTCGAATATGGTCAGCGGGCAGATCAACCTCTTCGACGCGATCCGTCGCCAGATCGACTTCACGGCAGACACTGGCAAGTCATACGCGCTCGGATCCGACACAGCAACGCTGATGGTGAGGCCGAGGGGTTGGCATCTGGACGAATCCGGTTTGCAGATCGACGGGAGTTCCGTATCTGGATCACTGTTCGATTTCGGGCTGTACTTCTTCCACAACGCAGCTGAGCTGCTCGAACGCGAATCAGGGCCCTACTTCTACCTCCCCAAGCTCGAGAGCCACCTTGAGGCTCGATTGTGGAACGACGTCTTTGTGCATGCACAGAACGAACTCGGAATCGAGATCGGCACGGTCAAAGCAACCGTGCTGATCGAGACGATTCCAGCTGCCTTTGAGATGGATGAGATCCTGTACGAACTCAGGGATCACTCAGCTGGGCTCAACGCGGGCCGTTGGGACTACATCTTCTCCGTCATCAAGAAGAACCGCACAGCACAAGGGTTTGTCCTCCCTGACCGCGGTCAGATCGTCATGACTGTCCCGTTCATGAGGTCATATACCGAGCTTTTGGTGCAGACCTGCCACAGACGAGGCGCCTTCGCAATGGGCGGGATGGCTGCGTTCATCCCCTCACGCTCAGATGAGGAGGTGAACAGGCTCGCCTTCACAAAGGTCAGACAGGACAAGGAACGCGAAGCCGCCGACGGCTGCGATGGAACATGGGTTGCCCACCCTGACCTCGTTCCCCTGGTCACAGAGATTTTTGACGAAGTCCTCGGCGACTCGCCGAACCAGCTCTCGAAGCAACGACCTGACGTCGCTGTCGAAGCATCGGACCTCACGACATTCACGGTCGAGGGAGGGACGATCACCGACGGAGGCGTGCGACAGAACGTCGATGTGGCGATCCAATACATCGCCTCATGGCTGCGCGGCACAGGCGCAGCAGCCATCTACAACCTGATGGAGGATGCAGCCACCGCGGAGATATCACGCTCTCAGATCTGGCAGTGGGTCCATTCGGGATCCCGCACGGTCGAGGGTCACGACATCACCCCAGCCTACATCAACAAGATTGCCGATGAGGAAACCGATCGCCTGCGCTCGGAACTCGGGCACGACGTATACGACGGTGCACGTTTCGACGAGGCGAGGCGGCTCTTTACCGATGTGGCCCTCGCGGACGACTTCCCCGACTTTCTGACCTTGCCGGCGTACGAGATCCTCGAGAGCTGACCCGGCTCACGACAACTGGAGCAACCATGACGAACGACAGCACAATCACACAACGAGCCGAAAAGATCCGGCAGGATTGGCAGACCAACCCACGCTGGAACGGGATTGAGCGGGATTACTCGCCGCAAGACGTTGTCCGTCTCCAGGGATCGTTCCTCGAGGCTCACACGATCGCGTCGATGATGTCTGAGAAGCTGTGGGATCTGCTCGGATCTGAGGACTACATCAACGCGCTCGGTGCCATGACCGGCGGTCAGGCCGTCCAGATGGTCAGAGCAGGCCTGCGAGCGATCTACCTATCCGGGTGGCAGGTGGCTGCTGACGCGAACCTGTCGGGGTCGGTGTATCCGGACCAGTCGCTTTACCCTGCCAATTCTGCTCCCGAGTTGGTTCGACGCATCAACAACGCGCTCCAAAGGGCCGATGAGATCGAGTGGTCAGAGGGAGATGACACCACGGACTGGATGGTTCCGATCGTCGCCGACGCGGAATCCGGTTTCGGTGGCGCACTGAACGTGTTCGAACTCACCAAAGCGTTCATCCGTGCAGGGGCGGCCGCGGTGCACCTCGAGGATCAGCTCTCATCGGAGAAGAAGTGTGGGCACATGGGTGGCAAAGTGCTGGTACCAACATCCCAGCACGTACGAACTCTGAAGTCGGCACGCCTGGCTGCAGACGTCATGGACGTCCCAACGCTGATCGTGGCACGGACCGATTCGCTTGGCGCTTCGCTGTTGACGATGGACGTCGACGAACGTGACCGCGAGTTCACCACCGGCGAACGCACGGCCGAAGGATTCTACGGGGTTGACAACAGCATCGAGGCAGCGATCAGCCGGGGTCTGGCCTACGCCCCGTATTCTGATCTCATCTGGTGCGAGACTTCCACACCCGATCTTGCAGAGGCAGCGCACTTCGCCGCGGCGATCCACACCAAGTTCCCTGGCAAGATGCTCGCGTACAACTGTTCACCGTCATTCAACTGGAAGCGCCACCTCGATGACGCCACGATCGCCGTGTTTCAGAAGGAGCTCGGCGCTATGGGATATCGGTTCCAGTTCATAACGCTTGCGGGTTTCCATGCCCTCAATGCAACGATGTTCGACCTCGCAAAGGGATACGCCGAGCGCGGGATGGAGGCCTACGTGGAACTGCAGGAGGCTGAGTTCGTTATGGAGAGCTCCGGCTACACCGCGACCCGCCACCAGCGCGAGGTCGGGGCAGGCTATTTCGACCAGGTCTCCCAGATCATCAGCGGAGGCCTGTCGTCAACGCTCGCCCTCGATGGCAGCACCGAAGAGGACCAGTTCTACGACGGTTGAGATCTAGTGCTCTGACCACGATCGTTCGGGGTCAGAGCACTAGATCCCTATCGCGTCCGCGAGACGCGTGCGGTAGGACTCGACGGATCCGAGGAGCAACGAGTTCGCTTTTGCCCGCTTGAAGAACAGGTGCGCATCGTGCTCCCAGGTGAAGCCGATACCACCATGGATCTGGATCGTGTCGCCTGCGGCCTTTACATAGGTGTCTGAGCACACCGACCTTGCCAGCGGGACCGCAATGCGTGCCTCGCTGGGATCGTCCATCGACCTCGCAGCGTGCCACGCGGTTGACTTGGCATGCTCGACCGATACAAGCATGTCGGCACACAAGTGTTTCACTGCTTGGAACGACCCGATTGCCCGCCCAAACTGATACCGCTCTTTGGCATACTCGACTGACATCTCGAGACACCGCTGAGCGCCAGCAGACTGCTCCTGAGCGAGCGCCACAACTCCAATGTCGAGGGCCGCAACGATCGCGTCTTTGGCCGAGCCGCTCTTCAGATGCGCGCCTTCACTGATCGCGACGTTGTCGAGCGTGACTTCGCCGAGGGGTCGAGTCGCGTCGAGCGATGGCGTTGCGGTAATGGTCACACCATCGGTATTGGCATCGACCACAAAGAGCGACACTCCGTCGGATGTAAGTGCCGACACGACGAACAACGCCGCGTTCGGCGCATCGGTCACGAACCTCTTCGTCCCGGACAGAGTCCAGTCCTCGCCGATCCGTTCGGCTTTGGTGTCAACTACATCGACGTCATGGGCGGACTCGAATGTGGCGAGGGTTGCGATCTTGTCGCCCGAAACAATGGATGGGAGTATCTCGGCCTTCTGCTCATCTGACGCAGCGGCCAGAACCGCCTCGGTAGCCATCACCACAGACAGGAGCGGCACCGGAATCACTCGCCTACCGAGTTCCTCGAAGACGATCGCCGTCTCGATGAATGAGTATCCGGCGCCCCCGAATTCTTCTGAAACATGGAGACCGACAAGGCCCATCTGGACGAGTCCGGCCCACGCAGCCACATCCATTGCCGAGTCTGTGAGACTCAATTCCCTGACGGCGTCGAAACTCGATGTGGATTCAAGGAATTCGCGGACGGTCGACGCCAGCATCGACTGCTCTTCGGTCCGTGCGAACGTGATGCGCTCAGCCACGTGGCACCTCCTTCCACGGTAGGTCCTTGTCGACTCTGGGTTCTCCAGGCAGACCAAGCACTCGCTCCCCAAGAATGTTCCTCATGATCTCTGATGTCCCGCCCTCGATGCTGTTCGCACGGGCACGCAGGAACGCCCTCTGCGGGGACATCTCTCGTACGATCTCACGTGTGTCGAATGTCGTGGCCTCAAGCTCGTATCCCTCCGGGATGATTGCTCCTTCAAGCCCGAGCATGGACACCGTGAAGGCCGTCACCTCCTTGTTGAGATCCGCCCACGCGAGCTTTGATGTGGAACCCTCTGGTCCGGGGACGCCGGCTTGCGCGTTCTCGGAAGCACGGAGCGTTGTCAGCCTCATCGCTTCGACCTCTGCCCAGAGCCGAGCGAGCTCTTGACGCGTGACAGTGTCCTGGGACCCAGATGTCCTCCACGTGTCGACTGCACTGCTGATCGTTCCACTGCCCCTGGGAACCGTTCGCCCGCCGATCGCGACGCGCTCGTTCATCAGCGTTGTCATTGCGACTCGCCAGCCGGCGCCGACATCATCGATTCGGTATGCGTCTGGGATCCGAGTGTCATCGAAGAAGACTTCGTTGAACTCCGCCTCCCCGGTGATCTGGTACAACGGTCGCACGTCTACGCCTTCGGCTTCCATGTCCACAATGAAGTAGGTCATGCCCCGATGTTTCGGTTGGTCCGGGTCGGTGCGGGTGACCACCATGCCCCACTTCGCCAGGTGAGCCAACGTCGTCCACACCTTCTGACCGTTGACGATCCACTCGTCACCGTCTCTCACCGCACGGGTTGCCAGACCGGCCACATCAGAACCGGCGTCCGGCTCTGAGAACATTTGGCACCAGATGTCATCCATGGTGAACATGGGTCGTAGCCATTTCGTTCGCTGCTCATCGGTCCCATGGGCGGCCAGAACTCCAGCACCCATGCCGATGCCGAGAATGTTGGCCGTTCGGTTCCATGTCGGCGCGTCAGCTTCATTCAGTCGTCTCGCGACGACCTCCCGAAGGCTGGGTCCGACACCAAGTCCGCCGTGTCCTTCAGGAAAGTCGACCCAGGCGAGACCGGCGTCGAACTGCGCTCCCCAGAAGACCTTTGGATCGATCGACGATGGAGGGAAGTCTGCCAGGAGGGTGGCAATCGTCTCTTCGACAAGCGCCTCGGAATCGACGGCCGTCTTCAAGCTGACGGTCCCATCACCGCTAGCGTGAGAAGCTCAGCTACCAACGCCGGTTTGTCGTCTCCCTCGATCTCGACGGTGACTGCATTCGTCATCAGCACCTGTCCAGGGTTCTTCTCGACGACCTCCTTGAGCGTTGAGACCGTGCGAACACGCGAGCCGACCTTCACCGGGTTGAGGAATCTGACCTTGTTCGACCCATAATTGATGTACAAGGCTGCGCCTTCAGGGAGCAACATGGACTCAAGCGTGAGGTAACTGAGCAGGGATTGAGTGAGAAATCCGTGGGCTATTGTCGTTCCGAAAGGCCCTTGAGCTGCCTGCTCTGGGTCGATATGGATCCACTGATGATCCATTGTCGCGTCAGCGAACTTGTCAATTCTTGCCTGATCGATGGTGAACCACTCGGAGCGACCGGTCTCTTCACCGATGCGACTCTCGAGTTCTTCGAGCGGAACTACAGGCATAGGAATCCTCCGTCGAGTGTAGAAGCTCAACAGTAGACAGGCTCAGAGGTGAGGGATCCACGGATGCCACCCTCGCGAGATTGCCGGCACCGGCTACCGTCAAGGACAACCCGCCGAGGAAGGCTCATCTTGGAAATTCGAAACAGAGTCGCTCTTGTTACGGGTGGCGGGAGTGGCATCGGAGCCGCCATCGCACGCAGGTTCGCCCAAGAGGAGGCCGAAGTCGTCATCGTCGCAGATATCGACGGCGACGCCGCTCGTGCGGTAGCCGCCGATGTAGGCGGCGAGGCGTTTGTCATCGATGTCACTGACGAGGAAGCAACCGCTGAACTTGTCGGACAGGTCGAGGCTGACCACGGGAGCATCGATATCCTGTGCCTCAACGCCGGTATCCCGGTGGACGGCTCGGTCTTTGCGCCGAACGATGACTGGCAACGTTCGTGGGACGTCAACGTGATGGCCCATGTGTATGCCACCAGACACGCGCTGCCTGGCATGCTCGACCGCGGTGAGGGCTACATCGTCACGACCGCATCTGCCGCAGGGCTTCTCACCAACGTCGGCGCCGCTCCGTACTCCGTTACCAAACACGCCGCTGTGTCCCTCGCAGAGTGGCTGTCCGTGACCTACGGAGACCGAGGAATCGGGGTCTCCTGCCTCTGTCCGATGTTCGTCGACACGCCAATGCTCGGTGCATTCGAGGGGCACACAGACGAGATGAGTGACTGGGTCCACGGTCTCGCGATCGATGCTGACGAGGTTGCCGGCACCGTGGTCGAAGGCATTCGAGAGGAGAACTTTCTCATCCTTCCCCACCCGATCGTTCTCGACTACTTCCAGCGCAAGGCCCTCGACTACGATCGCTGGATTTCAGGCATGCAGACTCTGAACAGCCAGATGACGATCGACTGACCGCCTGCGAACAATCCGCATACCCTGGGTTCTGCTGTACATTCTTGTGGATTGTGGCCCGCAGAACGGGACCCTCAGCTGGTGCCGGTCACCTGTAGGACGATTTTCCCCATTGCCTTTCGAGTTGCGAGAAGGTCGTAGGCATCGATGATTTCGTCCAGTTGGAACGTCTCGGTTATCCGAGGCTTGAGTGCGCCATCTCGGATCATCGTCGAAATTGCTGCGAGGTTTGCTGCGGCCACGTTGGGTTCTCGCGCGGTAAACGCACCCCAGAACACGCCGATCACCGAGGCACCCTTGAGCAGGGGAAGGTTCAGCGGAATCTTCGGGATCTCGCCCGCTGCGAAGCCGACGACCAGATGCCGTCCGTTCCACGCGATTGCTCGGAACGCCGACTCGCTCAACGCTCCCCCAACAGGGTCATAGATCACGTCGGCGCCCTCTCCCCCGGTCAACTCCTTCACGCGGGTCTTGAGATCCTCGGTGACATAGTTGATAGTGTCGTGGGCGCCGATCTCGGTACAGAAGTCCAACTTGCCATCGGTGCTCGCGGCGGCGATGACGGTGGCTCCCAGTGCATTGCCGATTTCGACTGCTGCCGATCCGACACCGCCTGAAGCGCCGAGAACCAGCAGTGTTTCGCCCTCTCTGATCATCGCCCTCTGCACGAGCGCGTGATAGGACGTTCCATACGTCATCGTCGTCGCGGCTGCAACTTCCAGATCGGCGTCATCGGGAAGGGGGATCACCGACCCAGCGTCTTGGACTCGCAGCGTGGCGAATCCTCCTGCCACGTCGACGGTCGTCACCTTCTGTCCAACAGTGAGACCTTCGACGCCATCGCCCAGTCCCACGATCACTCCGGCTGCCTCTGCACCCGGCACGAACGGCGGCTCTGGCTTGTACTGGTACAGGCCCCGAATCACGAGGAGGTCTGGAAAGTTCAGGCTCGCAGCTCGCACCTCGATGAGTACCTGACCAGGGCCAGGCGTTGGATCGGGTATCTCTGAGACGACCAACGCCTCGTGGGATCCGTACTCAACGCACTGGACGGCCTGCATCAAGCAACCTCGAACAGTCCAGCAGCACCCATGCCGCCCCCGACGCACATTGTCGACACGACGTACTTTGCACCACGCTTCTTGCCCTCGATGAGGGAGTGCATCACCATGCGGGCTCCCGTCATTCCGTATGGGTGACCGATCGAGATCGCGCCGCCGTTCACATTCAGCTTCTCATCAGGAATGCCCAATTGATCTCTGCAGTACAGGACTTGGACCGCGAACGCCTCGTTGAGCTCCCACAGGTCAATGTCGTCCATCATGAGACCAGCCTTATCGAGCAACTTGGGGACCGCATACACGGGCCCGATGCCCATGATGTCCGGATCGACCCCTGCAACAGCGATTCCTCGGTAGTAGCCCAAAGGCTCGAGGCCGCGTTCGTGGGCGAGGTCTGCGTCCATGATGACGGTTGCCGCTGCTCCATCCGACAATTGGCTGGCATTTCCTGCGGTGATCGCACCACCTTCGTTCACTGTCCTCAGACCGGCCAGTCCCTCCAGCGTTGTCGAAGGGCGGTTGCCCTCGTCCTTTGCAAGCGTCACCTCTTCGAATGTGGTCTCACCCGTCTCGCGGTCGGTGTTCTGCTTCGTCGCCGTTACCGGAACGATCTCCTCGTCGAGGGCGCCCGCTGTCTGTGCAGCAGCGGTTCGCATCTGGGATTGGTATCCGTATGCATCCTGATCATCACGAGATATGCCGAAGCGCTCCGCAACGACCTCGGCAGTTCCGAGCATCGGCATGTAGGCGCCAGGATGCATCGCGACCAGTGCTGGATCGATCAGTCTGAAGGTATTCGTGTGCTCGTTCTGTGCAAGGGAGATGGACTCGACTCCGCCTGCCACAACGACGTCCATCCCGTCCACCAAGACCTGTTTCGCAGCGATTGCGATTGCCATCATTCCCGAGGAGCACTGCCTATCGACGGTCATACCGCTCACCGATGTCGGGAGCCCCGCTGTGAGAGCTGCATTCCTGGCGATGTTCAGGAACTGGGTTCCTTGGCCCATGGCGCACCCCATGATGACGTCATCGACCTCAGCCAGGTCAACTCCTGCACGATCCACGGCCGCAGAGATCGCGACGGCACCGAGGCTTGGCGCGTCCAGGTTGTTGAATGCACCGCGGTAGGCGCGACCGATGGGTGTTCGCGCTGCTGAGACGATTACTGCTTCCTTCATGCTGTACCTCAGTTCTTCTCCTGCATTGCGGCCATAGCCTTCTGCAGGAACTTCATTGACTGTTCACTTCCGCCCGTGAACTCCTGTTGACCCTCCGGGTCGCGGATCTCATCGAAACGCGCCGCAATATTCTCCGGGGTGCGCTCATCCGGAGGCAGCCAGATCCCGTCGGTTTCGTAGATACGTGCCGATGAAAAACCACCTGCTCCAGCTGCCAGCACCACACCATTCGGCGCGTCCTTCGATACAAGGAACAACACACCAGGGGTGACTTCTTCCGGCTTCAGTAGCGCCTTGGTCGCCTCTGGCAGAATGTCCTCCGTCATGCGGGTCATGGCAACAGGAGCGAGGGCGTTCACCCGAATGTCGTACTTGGCACCTTCTGCCCGAAGCGTATTCATGAGCCCTACGACGCCGAGCTTCGCGGCGCCGTAGTTCGATTGCCCGAAGTTCCCGTACAGACCAGAGGATGACGTGGTGACCACAATGCGCCCGAAGTTCTGTTCACGCATGTGGCCCCACACAGCCTTCGTACAGATTGCAGTACCGGTGAGGTGAACCTTGACGACGAGATCAAAGTCTGCCTGGTCCATGTTGGCGAACGACTTGTCCCTGAGGATGCCTGCGTTGTTGATGAGGATGTCGACGTGTCCCCACCTCTCGATGGCCGCGTCGACCATCGCTTGGACGGCGTCTGGGTCTGCGACGTTGGCACCACTGGCCACTGCTTCGCCACCTGCAGCCTCGATCTCTTCGACCACGGCTTCGGCCGCCTCAGACGATGCGCCGGTTCCGTCGCGGGCTCCCCCGAGGTCGTTGACGACAACGCTCGCTCCCCGCTCGGCCAATGCAAGAGCGTGTGATCGCCCGAGTCCTTGGCCTGCCCCCGTGACAATCGCCACCTGTTCATCGAACGTGATCATGATCTCTACTCCTGTCTGGATTGCTGACTTCAGAACTTCAGATACCCACCGTCGATCGTGATGGTGTCCCCTGTGTGCCACTTCGAAGCGTCCGAAGCCAGGTACACAGCTATTCCGGCGAAGTCTTCCGGTGTTCCCCACCGACCGATCGGAATCCTCGGCTTCACATTCTCCTCGAAGCGGTCGCCGTCAATGAAACCATCGGTCATTCCCGTGACCACCCATCCCGGCGCTATCGCGTTGGCGGTAATCCCGTACCGGCCATACTCGACGGCAAGTCCCTGAACGATGGCGCGCACGCCCGCCTTGGTCGCCGCGTAGTGCTCGCCGCGTGGAAAGCCCATGTCAGCGGATACGGATGACGTCACGACAAGGCTGCCTTTTCCTCTTGGCTTCATGTGCTTCACCGCCTCCCTGAATGTCCAGAACACGCCTTCCATGTTGACGCCAAAGATGTGCCGCCACTCCTCTGTGGTCATCGCGTCGAATGGTGTCGCGAGTGCGCCAACACCGGCATTGGCGAAGACAGCGTCGACGTGCCCAAGCCCCTCGATCGTCGCGGCGAACGCCTCGACAACCGCCTCTTCGGACGAGACATCAACACCGAAGGCATGCGCGCCGCCGATGACCTCGGCCGCTTCTGCGTTCCGTTCCGTGTTCCGTCCCCAGATCGCAACCTCGGCGCCTGCATCTCTCAGCGCCCTGGCCATTCCCAGGCCGATGCCGTTGTTTCCCCCCGTTACCAGCGCAGTCGTGCCGGTCAGGTCAAAGAGATCTGTCATTGAGGCTCCTCGTGTGGTTGATGGCTACGGTTGATTCCACACTCTACGATGCCCCGACCAGCACAAGGGATGCAACTGTTTTCCTGCGGGTTGCAGTACCTTTGAGAGATGGGACGATTCGCTTCTCGCCAGGGGATCAGTATCTTCGTGCTCGTGATTGCGGTGGCTGCGAGCGGCTGCAATACGAGGCCGACCGCTGACATCTTCGACCCCACCACCACCTCGACAACCGTCATTGGCGGCGGCGCAGAAGCCACGACTCCACCACCGACCCTTCCACCCGCTGAGGACCAAGTCATCGGATCCGTCATCTCCATCACGGATGGGGACACAGCGAAGGTTCGGATCGACGGTGCTGATTTCGACGTCCGCTTGCTCGGCATCAACGCACCAGAGCAGGACGAGTGCTGGGGACCCGAGGCGACCGCGCAACTCTCACTTCTGATCGACCGCCAAAATGTGTTCCTCGTCGCCGGTGAGGACGACACCGACGAGTTCGGGCGACTTCTGAGATACCTCTATCTCGACGATCCACAGGGACCCGTCTTCGTGAACTCCGTAGCGGTGACTGCGGGGGACGCGATTGGAATGTCGAATGGACACGAGCACGAACGTAGCTTCAAGGCGCTTGAGGCATCCGCGTTCCAGTCGGGTACCGGCATGTGGGGTACGCTCGTATGTGGTGATGAGGAGGGCACGACGTCTGATCGCCCTGTTGTTCGTGTTTCCGAAGTCGCATACGATCCTGTCGGACCTGACAGCGAGCACCTCGACGAGGAGTCGGTCACCATTGTGAATGAGGGCTACGGCCGCGTCTCACTTTCAGGATGGGTGCTGCGAGATGAGAGTTCCACGAACCGCATGACATTTCCACCCGGCACGGTGCTGGCCCCAGGAGAATCGGTGACTGTCGTCACCGGATGCTCGGGTGGACTGCCCGACGCGGTGCACTGGTGCCACAACGGCGCCGTCTGGTCGAATCAGGGCGATACGGTGATCGTTTCAGACACGCTTGGTAATGCGGTCATCTGGTACAACTATGAAGGCTCAGACGAGGGAGGGTGAGCCGCAACAACCGACGTCAGTCCACTTTGCGGGTCACGCTCTTCATCTCCATGAAGAGCCGCAGATAGTCGGGGCCTCCTGCCTTGGCGTTGCTCCCTGACATGTTGAATCCGCCAAACGGCTGGATGCCAACGAGGGCTCCCGTGATCTTCCGGTTCAGGTAGAGGTTTCCGACGTGAAAATCACGCTTGGCACGCTCGAGTCTCGACTCATTCCCAGAATGCAGCCCACCGGTGAGTCCGAACTCCGTGCCATTCGCGACGTCGAGGGCCTCGTCGAAATCTTCGACGGTAATCACCGCCAGAACCGGACCAAAGATTTCATGTTGCGCTAGACGAGCATCCGCCGCGACACCGTCGAAGATCGTTGGTTCGATGTAGTAGCCGCCGTTACGTTCGAGAGCGGCACCGCCCATGACGAGCTGAGCCTCGGCCTTACCTGCTTCGATCTCATCCATGATCGAGCGATGCTGAGCGGCAGAGATGACAGGCCCGATCGGATAATTCTCCGTGGGAGGTCCAACGCTCAGGCGCGAAGCATGCTCGATGACTTTGTCGAGCAGCTGATCGTGAACAGATTCAAAGACGATCAGCCTGCTACATGCGGAGCACTTCTGGCCCTGGAACCCAAAAGCGGAACGAACGGCGTCGATCGCAGCCTGGTCGAGATCGGCCGTGTCGTCGACAATCAGTGCGTCCTTGCCACCCATCTCCATGTACGAGCGCTTCAGCCACTTCTGGGTGTCGTTGACCTTTGCGGACCGTTCGGCGATACGGAGACCGACCTCTTTGGATCCCGTGAAGTTGATGAAGCGCGTTCTCGGATCATCAACAAGGGAGTCTCCAATCGTGCCCCCTGCGCCGGGTAGGTAGTTGATGACGCCGGGAGGAATCCCCGCCTCCTCGAGAACCTTGATGAAGCCCCACCCGACGAGGGGTGTGTTTGATGCCGGCTTGACGATCACAGTATTTCCGGCGGCGACGGGTCCGACGGTCATGCCTACAAGAATCGCGAGAGGGAAGTTCCACGGCGGGATGACGACGCCTGCACCGATCGGCTGGAGCCATGACTCGTTCGTCTCACCTGCGAATTCCTCGACCGCAACGGGTTCGGACATCCGAAGGGCCTGATGTGCGTAGTACCGGCAGAAATCGATCGCTTCCGCAACGTCGGCCTCTGCTTCGGCCCAGTTCTTCCCCGCCTCAAAAGTCTGCCACGCAGCGAATTCGAAGCGACGTTCATCGATGATGTCGCCCACACGGTGGATCAGTCCGGCTCGCTCCTCCGCGGTCCTCGCCGCCCACCCTCCGAATGCAGCCCACGCCGCGTCCAGCGCGGCACTGACATGACCTGTGCCAGCCGAGGCTGATGTTCCGACGATCTCACTCGGATTGGCAGGATTCACGGACTCGATCGAAGCCCTTGTATCGACATGCTCGCCGCCGATGACAAGCATTGCTCGTTCACCAAGTGCGTCCGACACGCTGTTGATCGCGGCTTCGTACGCCCGGCGCACCTGCGGATCGTTGAAATCTGAGTAGGGCTCGGAGCGGTACGGGGTCAGCACATTTCCTCCAGACGCAGTGGTTCGATGCTCAAAGGGTAAGCGCTCCTTGTTCGCTGTTTCTGCACACGATCGGGCAGTCGGCCTCATGCCCCCCACATATTTCCTGCCAGAAGGCGCGAATAATTGGTGAAGAACCCGGAAACACCGCCGATAAGGAGATGTGGACCAACGAGTACTAGTCATCGAAGACTCACCATCGGTCAGGAGATTGATCGAGGTGTGTTTACGCGTACTCGATGTTGATGTGTCGAGCGCCGTTGACGGTGTCACCGGATTGGAACAGATCGACGCAACCGATCCGCATGTCATCGTCCTCGACATTGGCCTCCCCGGCCTCGACGGGTGGGAAGTGTTGAGCCGCCTCAGGGACAATCCGGAGTCGGCGGATGTCAAGGTCCTGGTTTTGACCGCCCACGCGCAGCCAGAGATGGCAGACAGAGCAGCCATGCGTGGCGCCGATGCGTTCATGACGAAACCGTTCCGACCGATTGACCTCAGGGTCCAGGTCGAGAAGCTCCTCGCCTCGTAGGCCTGCACTGGCTTTTCGCAGGCACCGATACCCACCATCGGTATTGTTCGGCGGTGCGCTCCGCTGTCCTCATTTCCAATCCTTCGGCTTCCCAGTTCACGGGAGGCCTATTTCGTGAGGTTGTCGGCGAGCTCTCAAAGACCTTCGACCTCACAACGGAGTGGCCGACGAGCCCAGCCGATACCGTTCGCGAGTCAGCCAAAGCGGCCGAAGCGGGCGTCGATGTCGTGTTCGCAATGGGCGGAGACGGTGCTGCGCACCACGTCGCGAACTCCCTCGTCGACACGAATACTGCGCTCGGAATCATCCCTGCTGGCACGACGAATGTCCTCGCGCGAATCCTCAGCGTTCCGTTGAAGCCGCTCGACGCTGCCAGAACGGCAGCTGACCTCGAAGCGTTGCCGACCCGAGTTGTCCGCGTCGATGCTGAGACCGATGTGGGCCCGAAGACTCGATACGCGACCTTCTCGCTCGGCGTGGGGTTCGACGCCGACGTCGTTTCGGTTGCGGAGACTCGCCCGTATGCGAAGCTCCGTTTCGGTGGAATCCATTATGCAAGGACCGCCATTGGTCGTCTGCTGTCAACATGGCGCATGCATCCACCGCATCTGCGGTTGACGTGTGACGGAGAGCGGTTCGACGCGGTTGTTGCATTGACCCAGGTGCACCATCCGTACACCTACTTCGGCAAGGTACCCCTGCATCTCACCACCGATCGAATCGAAGAGGTCGCGACACTTGCAGCGAGCAACCTCGGCATCTTTAGATCCTCCGAGATCTTCACCCGTGCCGCGCTTGGCCGAGAGCACAGAGACGCGACCGGCACCAGGCTCTGGACCGGATACGAAACGCTGACGATCGAGGCGGAACCGGCGTCACCTTTCCACGCTGATGGGGAGCTCCTTGGCATCGCGAGAGACCTCACGATCACGCCACAGGAGGACGCTCTGTTGGTCCTCAGACCATCGCCTCAGTTCTCGTCGGAGTGAATCACGACGCTCATGTAATTGAACGGGATCTCGATCCCCTCGGCGTCGAGCCGGTTCTTGATGCGACGATTGAACTCACGCTTTACCCTCCACCGTTCCTCAGTTATCACCGTGGCGAGCACTCGAATCTCCACTGCTGACTCGTTGAGCTTGTTTACACCGAGCATCTCTGGCGGCTCAAGGAACGCTCGGGACCAATCAGGATCATTTGCGAGAGTCGTGATCTCATCGAGGATGACTTCGATCGCCTTGTCGACGTCTGTGTCATACGAGACTCCGACGTCAGCTACCACTCGGGCGAAATCGGGCGTCATGTTGGATGCCACGACGATGTGCCCGTTCGGCACGTGGTGCTCGTTGCCATTCAGATCACGAAGAACGGTGGTTCTGAGTTTGATGGCATCGACCGTGCCGGAGACTCCGGCGATCGTCACAACATCGCCGATCCCGAACTGATCCTCCACGAGGATGAAGAATCCGGCGATCACATCCTTCACAAGATCCTGGGCTCCGAATCCGACGGCGACACCCACAGTCGCGGCGACCGCAACGAAGGGCGACATCGGTATGCCCCAGATCCCCATCGCTGTGAGGATCACGATCGTCCACATCGCGATCCTGACGACCACCACCATGACGCTCGTGAGCGTCACAAGTCGTTGTCCACGCTCGCGGTCCGAGTGGTCCTCCGACTGGTTGTACTCCCGTTCGATGCGGTTCGACCAGCGTTTGATGGCTCTCCTGACGAACCAAAGCACAACGACTGCGCCTACGATCACCGCGACGGTGGCCACTACCTCAGCACCGATATTGCCTTTTAGATCCTCGAATGTGTCCTTGATCGTGTCGACCACCCGTCAACTCTCCTCTACGTTTGAAAGAACCTCGAACGCTGCGACCCCCAAAGATACGAAGGTCGCCGCCGAAAGGCCGAATTCGTCCCTGCCAGCAATATCCAGTTCATCGGAACCGGTTTCGTGTACTAGCGCCCAACCATCATTGGCTGAGACCATCAGATCGGTCGCCAGCTTCGAGATGACGGTCCGCTTTGCGTCAAGCCTCGCGTACAGAGTATGGACCAGGTCCGAAATGTCTATCGGTTCCTTGGCTACCGAGCTCACTACTTCAGGCTGCCCGAATCCGTCCTCGTTCAGAAGCCCCACAAGGTGATCAACGACGACGACGGCCTCAGAATCGAGCCGATCGGCCTGATTCAGGACGAACACGAATTGGGATTCGTATGGGGCGAGCTCAGAAAGGAATTCATCGTGCACGATGCGGTCAGCGTACTTCTCCGGATCGAACACCCAGACAACGGCATCGACCACAGGCAGCACAGACTCGACGATGTGCCGGTGAGTAAGCGCAGTGCTGTCGAAGTCGGGGAGGTCAACCAGAATCGTTGACTTGAGGGCAGCCACCTCAACTCGGTTTGTCACGGCGAGCTCAGCAAGCATTCTGGCGAAAATAGTTGTACCGCCAACAGGGATCGCGGCGAGAGCTTCGTCTGTGGTCGGTCGGACAACTCCTGTAGGTGCCACCGTCTCACCGACAAGAGCGTTGATCAACGACGACTTCCCTGATCCGGTGCCTCCCGCAAAAGCAACCACCAGGGCCTCACCCACGTAGCCAAGCTTCTGCCTCGACCGCCGGACGACACGAGCCAACTCCAGTCGTGACTCTGACGGCATCGTCCCTTCGCATCGCACAATCGCAATGTCGGCGAGATCGAGGAGGCCGACGAGATCAGTCATCGGTTCTCGAGAGCATCGGCGGCGGCGAGGAGTTCCCCCGGCTTGAAGGAACCCGCCTTTTCGACGGCTGCGCGCCACCGTGACCGCCGGCCGTCGACAGCGCTGTTCAGTGTCGACACCAGAGAGTCGTGGACGGTGACCGAGACCCGTTCGAAATTGGAGCCCGTTATACGGGTGACTCGTGGTACGACCCTGACCGTCGGGTTCACCCCGACCTTCCACGATGCCTGATCCAGAAGGTGTTCAGCAGATGATCGGCGCCATCGAATCGTCGCGCTGGCGCGGAACTCGGCCGCAGCCTCCTCCCGCCAGGCCGACAGCCTCGTTTCGAGTGGCTCGCTCTCCCACCGTCCCAGCGATGCGCCCAAACGCTGGCCCAGATCGCTGTTCGCCGTACCTACGATCCGACGGTCGAGGTCGTTCACGGAGCGACCGACCAATAAAACGAGGTCCCGCTCTGTTGCAAGCCAACTCTCGAGGACAGCGAGTCCTTCACCGGAGATCTCAGGGGCAGGGACTTCGTTCACCACGTCTTGGAGCGCGCCGAGGGAGATGGCCGTTGCCGTGATCTCACCCGCGACATGTCTCGCGGCCCCAGCCGCCGCGGTCATGGCGATCGTGACCTTTTCCTTCGTCGACGGTCGATCAGTCGCCCGCTCAATGATGAACCCTCGTACGTCATCGGCACCACCGCCCTCATCCACCTCGAGAACAGTCGCGTCCCGAAATCTCTTCATCGCAGACGCAACGATCTCTGCCCTCTCTGCCTGATTCCCCGGCAATCTGTTGAGGACGACGAGCCGGATGGGGATCACCTCCATCGACGACCACAATTCGTGCGTCCCTGCGTCTGAGTACCGCGAAGGCGACACGACAAGAATGCCCATGTCTGCAACTGCCAATGCCGCTGACATCGCGACAGCGTCGGTGTCAGGAGCGGGTGTGTCCACGATCGCGAGCCCATCAGGCGCATCCGGGGCGAGAACGTACTCGCTCGCGTGATCGACCTTGGCCGGGCCGCAAGAGCCGGCCATCACCACGCCGTTCGTTGTGGGACGAAGAACACCGGTTTCCGATGCGGACATGCCGACGAGATCATTCACGAGATGCGACTTCCCCACTCCGGTGGCCCCGACGACCACAACTGCGACTGGCGAATCCTCGATGGCTTCAAGAACAGCAGCAGATGTTCGGGCATCCGTGACGACGCGCGCGAGATCAGCACTGAGGAGCACGCTCGGTACCTGATCGAGCGCATTGATGAAGTCCGCTATCGAATCAACCACGTCACCATTCCAGCAGAGCGGCGCGACGAACGCCTATCCAAGCCCTGCAAACAGATCCGATTCGTCTGCGCTCCAACTCACGGCCGAGTACAGCAGCTCGAAATCTTCCCACGGATAGCCGGTCTCGACGAGATCTATTGGCACGGCGAACCAGAAGCCACCCGGGTCCACCTGGGTTCGGTGGGCACGGAGCGCGTTCCTGCCTTGTTCGATATACCCCGTCACGTCAATTTGCGTGATCCTGCGCTCACCATCGGATAGTCCTTCGAGGCGATCCAGCCATCCCTCGAACGGTGATTCACCGGTCGACTCAATCATCAATCGATGGAGCGTGGTGATTCGGTTCATCGTGAACACGGGCGCGTACAGCTTCTGAATCTGCCACGGCTCCCCGGCACCGGGGAACATCGTGCCACTCGCTGCGGCATCCACAAGAGCCATCGAAAGGCGATGCACCATGAGGTGATCCGGGTGCGGGTAAAATTCGTGTGCGTCGTACCCGAGTACGACTTCAGGTCGCTCGCTGCGTACTATCCGTACGAGAGACTCAAGCACCTCATCGAACGACTGGCGACAGAGCGCGGCAGAGTTTCGATTGTCAACCGAGTCCGGCATTCCCGAGTCGCGATGGCCCAAGAGCACGACGTCGTCGTAGCCAATGATCTTGGCTGCCTTCGCCAGCTCAGATGCCCGCACCTCGGGAAGGTTCTCGAGCACCTCGGGAGTGTCCATGGCGGGGTTAAGAATGTCGCCAGCCTCACCACCGGTGGCAGTCACAAGAATGGCGCGAACACCCTGAGATACGTACTTGGCAACTGTTGCCGCGCCCTTGGATGATTCGTCATCTGGGTGCGCGTGAATGGCAAGGAGCGTCTTTGGCATCCAGCGAGGGTAGCGGGAGCACTGAAGACAGGAGGCCGAAGGCGAGGGGGGACTCGGGCGTGGTAGCCCGGCGGCTATCCCAGTATCTTGAGGGCGGCGGCGCCTTCGCGACAGTCGTCAAGCAGGGGGCACCATCCGCAGTAGGGACCGGCGGTCCTTGGCAGGTCCGATCGATTGCGCATGGCGTCACGAATTTCCTCGATCATGGCAGCAACGCGGCCCTCCGTCTCACCGACTCCTTCTGCCGTTGGAACCGACACACGCTTCTCCCCTGTCTTGAGCGAGACGGCTTCCAACCGGGCGGGCAGTTTTCCGTGCAAGATCTGCCATGCCATGGCGTAGAAGTCCAGTTGCGGCTCTGAATCGTCGAGGAACGAACCCGTCTTCCAGTCCACGAGCCTCATGCCACCGTCGTCCGAGAACACCGCATCTACACGCCCTCGCAGCCTGATACCTTCGACCGGTTCGCTGTCCACTTCAACCTCTGCACCAATAAATCCTTCGGATGGCAACTGCTTGAACGTGTCATACAACTGAGCCACCTGTGCGGTGACGGCCCTGAACTCGGAGGGCTTCATCGAGAGCGAGGCCATCGTTCCTCCGAGATGAGCGCCAGCCTCCTGCCGACACACCGTCGTGAACTCCTCGTCCTGTATCGGCCCATCCACCAGATGCCTGGCGAAAATTCGGTGGGCGAGGCTCCCCCTGAAGAGATCCATCGAAGGCTCGGGGTAGACGCCCTGCACTCGGGCGAGGGCTTGCTGAGGGCACTTCAGATATGTGACGAACAACGTCGCAGAAACGGGGAACTCTTCCCCCACTGAAATACGTCTGAGTAGTGACACATCCGAATCGTATCCCACATGTGAAAAGCAAGCCGCTACTGGGGTGCCGCACATATACTCGCTCGCGCCAGATCCGAATCTCCGGGAAGACTGATGGCAGCCTCCAAATCTCGAATCATCCTCTTCATCGCGGTACCCGTGTTGATCCTGATGCTGCCGTTGTCGATCTACTTCGTTGACAGCGCAGCCGCGTCTGACAAGGTCGCACGGAACGTGACAATCGCAGGCGTAGATGTTGCTCGGCAGACCGAAACCGAAGCGATCGCTTCCGTGGACGTATATACAACAGAGTTGGTCACCCACATGGCCCAGGTTGATGTCAACGGCACCGTATACGAGCTCGACCCAGCGGACGTTGGCCTCTCGTTCGACAGCCCGGGCGCCGTCGACGTCGCTCTTCATGTTCAGAAGGACGGCATCTCTGAGTGGTTCGCGGCGTTCACCGAAGAAATCGACGTTCCACTGGCTGCATCCCTCGACCCAGATCTGGTTGAGATGGTTGTCAGAGCTTGGGAGCAGGACGCGATCCCAGATCCTGCGTACGAAGGCTCCATCGACATCTCAAACAGCATCGTCACATACGAATACCCTCGATCGGGCGAAGCTATCGACCGCGACCAGGCGGCGGTATTGCTGCTCGAAGCGCTCGAGTTTGGGACAGAAGAGATTGTCGTCCTACCGATCATCGAGTCCACCCCAGAGCTCACCGATGCCGACATCGACGCAGGAGTTGAAGAGGCGAACGCGATCATCGCTCGCGGTGTTGTGCTGACCAACGAGGAATATGGATTCGAATTCCACGTCAAACCAGCGCAGCTCGGCAGGGCCCTCGAGACAACTGTCGTGACCGAGGGCGGCAGCCCGACCATCGAGTTCGCCGTGAACGCGGCGGCCATTGCTCCGCTTGTCGAGGCCGTCAGAGAAGGGCTTGAGATCGCCCCGATCGACGCCCGCTGGGAGACGTTTCTCGTTGACGACTTCGAGGACCATGACGAGAACTACGAGATCAAGGACTCCCCCGAAGAAGACCTCACCGATGCGGAGAGAGCGGCGCTTCCGGAGAACGACACGATCTCGCTGATTCCTGGACTGAACGGGACAACCGTCGACGCGGCAGACATCGCAGCCGCCGTTGAAACGGCTGCGCTCGGAAATGGCAAAGGCGAACTCCCGATCGTCAAGAACGCACAGCCGGAGTTCACAACCGAGATGGCGGAAGCTTTTGGGGATCTGTACGAGCTCTCCGAATTCACTACTTGGACACCGGGCACAAACCGCGTTCACAACATCCATCTGATGGCCGACTACGTTGACGAAACCATCGTCATGCCTGGCGAAGAGTTCTCCGTGAACGAGGTGGTCGGTCGCCGAACGCTCGACATGGGCTTCA
>PVMK01132678.1_pt1 | contig 23210 bp, 23 predicted proteins | sample 1853481 | NCBI WGS metagenome assembly PVMK01 (sample SAMN08533507, study PRJNA380276) | Marine sediment metagenome, whole genome shotgun sequencing project. | reverse complement strand
GTGCACTTGGTTTTAATACATTTTCACATTTAAAATCTTCTTTACTTTTATCTCTCTTTGTTCCACAATCAATAAAATCTATAAATTCTTTTAAAGTAATATCAGATTCATCAGCTACTCCGTTATATTTATTATCTTCCCTTGGTGGTAATCCACCTGTTCCATATATCGTTGATAAAATAGTAGCAAAAATTTTACCAATAGGTGTTCCTGTGGTAAAATTACTTACTGTTAATTTCGCGGGTAAACCAAATAATCGTCTAAGTCTTATTCCATCATCATCCTTTGCTGTTAAACAACGAATCAATGATTTTTTGTTAAATACATCATTTTTTTTATATTTATCATACATACTTAATAATTCACTATTTGTAAATGGCACATCATCCTTTTTTTCTTCAGAAGGTTGTTCTGGGCCATCAGATTTTAAGTCAGCTGTTAATCCAGGATACATATGTTCTGCATTTTCTATATATATATCAATTGCTGTAATAATAGAATCGAGACACTCAGCATTATTTTTCAGTCCTTCGTCTAAAAGTAATGTATCATATCGTTTTATTTTATCCAATGCTTCTTTTTTATTGTTAATAGGAACAAAATTATAATCAAGCTCTTCTTTTTCGAATAACTTCCTACAATTTGGACTTATTACACCTTCTTTAAGTCTTTCTCCAAATTTTTTTTCATAAGCATCAAGAAATTCATCTCGTCTCAATAAGAATTCTATATCGGATAACTCATTGGGACCCTTGTTAATACAAGCAATCAAATTATCATCTATTGTTTTTAATTTCTGTTTAGATTCTTCTTTAGTGTCTGGAACATCAATATTTAGATTATCCGGGTCACAATCATATTTATTAAGATTCTCAGCCGCATCTTTAGATGCTGGTCCTAGTCCTGGTGCTGGTCCTGTTGATGAAGACTTGGAACTATCAGACGGTGCTGGTGCTGGTCCTGTTGATGGTCCTGTTGATGGTCCTGTTGATGGTCCTGTTGATGGTCCTGTTGATGGTCCTGGTGTTGGCGCTGTTGATGAAGACTTGGAACCATCAGCTGGTAAATTAATTAAACTTTCATAATGTGTTCCTGTATGATTGTATATATAAATACTAGTATCCTTATTACCCATATCAGAATTGCTTTCATTAATTGTACTACCAACACCCGTATTAGTATATTTCATTATTGTCTTATTATCTACATCGTAAACAAATATAAATACATTAAATAATCTGGCTAATAAAGATATTTCAATATCTGTTAACCAACCGTCTGAATCCTTTGTTCCACTAGCAGGAAGATTATTATTATCAAGTCTTGCTAATGATTTATCTAATTGATTTTTAGTAATTGATGTATCATTAAGAATTTGTTGACTATTGGCACAAACATAATGTTGTAATACTTGTCGTAAATTTCCTAGATAGCCAACTTTTCCACCATCCTTTCTCTCTTCAGGAACCCATCCTTGTATATTTTTCCAATTACCTTTTTCACTAAACAGAATATCAAATACTACTGAATCACCTAGACAATCACCTCTACTGGTTATATCAACCTTATAAATATTGTTTCCAAATTGAGGTATATCAACTTTCCCTCCGGCTTTGATGAGCGCATCATTATCTTCAGAATACTTTGCTTTTATTACATTTGATAATGCTACAACTCTAGCTTCATCTGATTTTGGTAATTTTATATTAGATGTAATAGCTTGACAAGATTTTTTAAATGACTCATCGGTAGCTTTATTAGACTCTTCCATTTTTGTTTTGCTTCTTTTCGCAGCCTCATCTTCTTCTTTCTTGGACATTTTTGGATTGGTGACACCAGTTATTTTTCCTGTAATATTTGAATAATCTATATTATATTTATCAGCTTCTGTTCTAGGCATAGCTGCTAATTCGGCACTACCATTCCATACCCTAAGTAATTCTCTAACATTTCTTGTTTTAGTTACATCAGCATCCTTAGTTTTATTATAATATGTTTTAAGTAACAGTTGGAGCGCCTCTTTAGCATCACCTAAACAGTTTTGATTTTTAGAAACCTGAAAATATCTATTAACCCAGTTTACTCTTTCCAGTTGACTAATCTTTATTAATGTAGTAGCAAACTGTACTTTATCTTTATAAGCACAACCTTGATTCTTATTTTCTTTTTTACTAGATGATGGACCAAAATTAGGTTTCGTTGTGGTCTTAGGGATAGTATCAGCACCTCCTACATATATTTTAAGAGTTTTATTTTTAAGATTAGGATGTCTATGATGTTTCTTTTGAGTATTCTGATGACTTCTTTTATTTTTTCTAAAAACCTTTTTTCTTTTGGAACCGTTCTTCTTCCTTTTAATTCTATGTAATCTATTTTTAGAAAGTTTCATATATATATAATACTTTAAGAAAAAGTATTATGTGTTATTTATTTTATTAAGATATATTAATGGCAACTAGAATTAATATAATTGAATGTCCGAATGCGACATCACCAGTAAATATAGATATGAAAGGTATTACTGGTCCATGTGTTTTAAAATGTGACTATAATTATAAATATGGAACATACTCCCCAAATATGACAAATAAAGATAATTATTTATCGTTAAACTATTCAGGAAAAGCAAATCCAGTAAAATATAATGACCAAAATTATACTGTTCAAGAAGTAAGAATATGTCAACCTTCATTACATCAATTTGGAGGTGCTCATACGGATGGTGAAATAATGATAATTCATACTGGTCCTGGAAAAAATTTAATTGTATGTGTTCCATTTGTTTCAGGTGGAAAAACAGATAAAGGATCCACACAATTAGGATTATTAGTAGAGGAAGCAGCCCTAAGAATTCCCGAATGTAAATGAATCAGTTACTAATTCAAGTGGAGATTTTTCTTTAGATAATTTTGTTCCTAGTAGAAAAGGCTATTTTGCTTATAGCGGAACATTACCATATGATCCATGTAACGGAGATTATTCATATGTAGTTTATAAAAAAGAAGATGGTTTACATATTAGTTCTACAGGATTAACTAAACTTAAAAAAATAATAAAAAAACAATCTCAACAGTTAAAAAAAATTCAGTATTTTATAATAAAGAAGGGGCAAATGCAAAACATAATAGCAATGATATTTATATAGATTGTCAACCGGTTGATGCTAATGGACAAATATTAGTTCAAGAAGGACCTGGTGGAGCAAATACCGATACAAGTTCTATGGGAGGAGAGATTGATATGGAAACAAAATCGAACCATTTTTATATGTAATTTTGGCATTAGGTTTAGCGGTCGGAATATCATATGCTTGGGATTATGTTGTTAAAAAATTAAAAAAAGAGTAATCAAATTAATATAAAATAATAATTAATTTGATTTTTTAAATGACAGATGTAGTATTATGAACATTCATAGCATTATGTGTATCATCCATAACAGGTTTGTAATGAAGACTGTTAGGTCCTCCACTGCTAATAAGTGGTGCCATATCTTTAACAACCTCTTCTTCTAAAGTAACAGGGAATTGATTAAAGGCTGATAGATGAACACCTTTTTTCATTTCTGATGGTAGAAATTTTTGAATAGCGGTAGTTCCAGTAGAGTGACTAGATCTCTTGATTAATTCATAAGCGGCAAATAGAGCAATAACACCTACAATAGGATTGGAGTTAGCTAATAAATAAAACGCGCATAATATAACAGCAATATTACCATAAATATTATCAATTAAATGAGCTAATGTTGGAGGAGTTTGAATATTTAACACAATGTATAAAATCAGAACAACTAATAGTAATAGTTGGTGACGATGACTCTTATGAAATATTTGATAAGGTTCCATATACCATATTATTATATTTTTTTATTTTCAATACCATTTCTAAATGATTTTAATAAAAATTGAATAAATATAATCTAATAATAATTACTATAATACAATAATGAGCTATTTGGGAAAAAAAGGATATTCAATATTAAAATCAGATTTAACAATCAAAGAGGAATTATTTATACGAAATGAATTAACTGTAAAGGCTTTTGTGCCTAAATCGCCAGTTCAACCAGAAGCATTTCCTGTATATCGCGAATCACCCAAAAAATTTTATATGCCAAGATATTTTGGTGTTAATACTTTTGGTGACTTTACAGAAAATAAATTATCATTAGGAGAAGATATAAATTTAGAATTTCAAGGAGAATTGAGAGAATATCAAGTTAATATTGTTAACAAATATATTAATGCTGTAAAAGATAGTGGTGGTGGATTATTAGATGTAGATCCTGGAAAAGGAAAAACTGTAATGGCATTGGATATAATTGCGAAATTGAAAAAGAAAACATTAGTTATTGTTCATAAATCATTCCTTTTAAATCAATGGATAGAGAGAATTCAACAATTCTTACCAACTGCTAGAGTAGGAAAAATTCAAGGACAAATAATTGACATTGAAAATAAAGATATTGTTATAGGAATGTTACAATCACTTTCACAAAAAGAATACCCTGAAGATCTATTTGATTGTTTTGGTCTTTCTATATATGATGAAACCCATCATCTTGGTGCTGAAGTATTCAGTAGATGTATGATGAGAACAATAACAAACTATACACTCGGATTATCAGGAACTATGCAAAGAAAAGATGGATTAACAAAAGTATTTAAAATGTTTCTAGGTGATGTTGTTCATAAAGAAAAAAGTAATACATCTGAACATAAAGTAATTGTGAAGGCAATCAATTATTCTGTAGAAGATGATGAATTTAATGAAATGAAATATGATTATAGAGGAAATCCGTTATATAGCACAATGATATCAAAGTTATGTAATTATAATCATCGTTCTGAGTTTATCATTAAAGTATTACAAACAGAGCTGAGTAGAAATAATGAACAGCAAATAATGATATTAGCTCATAATAAAACTTTAATTACCTATTTATTTAAAGCTATTGAGCATAGAAATATTGCTACAGTAGGTTATTATATTGGAGGAATGAAAGAGGAGGAATTAAAGAAAAGTGAAAGTAAAAAAGTTATTATTGCTACATACGCAATGGCATCAGAAGGATTAGATATAAAAACATTAACGAGTTTAATTATGGCATCACCCAAAACGGATGTTTGTCAATCTGTGGGAAGAATCTTAAGAACAAAACATACTAGTCCGTTAGTAGTAGATATTATTGATTCACATGATATATTTGAAAAGCAATGGAAAAAAAGAAAACAATATTATATTAAACAAAAATATCATATTATTTCATCCAATATGGATGATTATGTAAAAGATAAATGGGAAACATTATACGACCCGTTAAAAAGTGATGAATGTATTAAAAAAATTAAAAAGAAAGAACAACCATTAAAAGGGGTATGTTTGATAAAAATATAGATTATTTACTTATAAACTTCATTATAAGGAGGCATATCACCTAGATGTTTCCAAGTATTTAAACAATCATTTTTTGGTGTGTAAGGAGGAGGATTAGCTAATGCTGAAGCAGTATGATCTAATCTTCCTCCTGTGGAATAAATATGCGCGTTGGCTATGTTATTCATAAATTGACCACTTCCACCTCTCTGTCTTCTCTTGACACTTTTTCTTTTCTTGGAACCCTTTCTCTTCTTAGAACCCTTTCTCTTCTTAGTTCCCTTTCTCTTCTTGGAACCTTTTCTAGATTTTCTTCGTTTTCCACCACACTGGCTATTTAATCCTCTAGAAATAGGAGGATATCCTGAACCGGCAAAAACAGAAAGATTTTCTCCAGGTGATGGCTTGTAAGAATAAAATGGATAACCTCCAGTTCCATATGAATAACCTGAAGAATTACCTCCACTTTGTTTGGAAGCATTCATATTGGTTATGGCATTTTGTCCACTATTTTGATAACGAGAAAATCCGGCTAAATGAACAGAACCGTTACCATTGACACCAGAAGTGCCAGCAATCACTTGGTCTTTAGAAAAACCATAACCATTACCACCTTTGTATTTTCTTTTACGACTTTTGCCGTGTTTTTTTCCTCTACCTCCGGTCTTAAACATTTGATAAAGACCTTTTTGTTGTAATGATAAGGCACTATCTCCAGCTCCACAGCCAGATACAGCTCCTACTTTACTTGACATACCTGGGTCTCTAAAATGGGCATTTGGACTATTTACATTTGGGGATTGTTGAAGTATTGACATATATATATACTTCTTATAAAAAAGTATATTTCTATTTTTTAAAATCTATTATATGCTTTTGTGTAACAATTCCATTATGGACAACTTTAATAGGAACATATTTATTAAATTTCTTATTAAAAATACATTCCATTTTAACGCATTTTTCTAAATCAACAAATTTATCATCATTCATATTTTTTTATTCCTCTTCATCATCACTTTCCTCTAAAGCGTCAAGATTATCATTCTCCTTTATATTTCTAAATAATTTATTCATCATAGTACTTGTTTGGTAGTCAGGAATGTAAGCAATATCATATTTTTCTAAATTGTTATAATTATTAACATATAAATGATAGATATCATTTTGAATATCAGGTCTAATTGAGAAGATATATTTTGTATCATCATACTCATAATTTTTATATAAAGTGGAATTAAATTTATTTGTATTGTTATTCAGATTTCTATTTTGAATTGAATATACAGTATAAGGCAATTGTTTGGCTACTGAAATAGATTCTTCAAAACTTCCTGTAATTACCGGTAAACCTATACCAATTCCATTTCTACCTATAATTATTTGTTTAATTTCACTTGACAATATGTCTTTGATAAGATTTAGTTTAAACAATTCATTTTGCTCTTCAATATTTTTACCTTTATAAAAATGAATGCTTTCAATAGAAAATAACTTCTTGTCTTTTGATTCAATTAATGTTCCATAAAAAACAGTTCCTAGAACGATCTTCTTATTAAATGTCTGTGGAACAACAAATAAATTTTTAATCATTTTTTTAGAACCAGGATTTATTTCAATAAAAATACAGACCTTTTTATCTTTGATATAGGTAAACCATACTAAATGCTTTTTCCCTTTTGGGATGATATAATATAATTCGCTTAAAACTTTCTTATGGATATTTTCATAAGGAAGTTTCAGATTAGGAAGTCTTTTTAATATTTGACTTTTATCTTCGTATGATAATTTCATAGTATAATTATATTATGACCTTACCTTTAATACATTTAAAAAGAAGAATAATTACTAGATGAGAAAGCACCGTCAGATGACATCAATCCTCCCATATCATTGACCTCTTTAATACCATTAACTGTATTGGTATTATTATTATTATTATTTCCTTTATTTTTATCACTTAATTCTTTAAGATAATTTTTAAGTTCAGTTTTCATACTTTCATTATCAGATGAATTATTTTGTGGTTTGGGTTGTTCTCTCATTGTATTATATAATACTTCATATTGTTCTTGAGGCTTATTTACTAAATCTTTTACTTTTGGTATTGTCAAATTTGTCATAAAAAATGTAAATAAATAATGAACTAGAATAATTAATATTAATGATATTATACTCATTTGAATAATCCAGGGAAGCATATTATATATATATTTACATAGTTTTAATAAAGATACAACGTAGACATATATATTAACATAAACCACTTAAAACTATTCCTAGGTTTCTAATTATTATTAATGGTTAATATTATATTAGTAGATAAGTCAGGAGATTTAAAATTATGTAAATATAATGTAGATAAAGGAGATGAATTATATAAAAAATGTAAGTTTAAAAAACAAGATAATTTTGAAAAAAGAACTACCTGGAAAACTAAAAAAAATAAATATGATTTTAGTTCAGTTTCATTATACTCACGCGATACTGGTAAGGCGAATACCGAAAATAAATATGATTTTCCACCACCTGTAGACACTCCGTTATATTTTGGTGTTTGTGCTCTTGTTGCTAATGATGAAAATGATGATTGTATTGATTTATCAATTGAAGCATGGGAAACATTTTATGAAGAATTATTTGGTGGATTTGAAAATTTGGCTGATACAGCAGCTGAAGATAATAATGAAGAAGATGAACTAGAGAGTATTCCAGCAGAAATGAAAACAAAAAGTGGATATTTAAAAGACGATTTTGTAGTGGAAGATAACCAAGTAGAAAATGGTTCTACCGAGAGCGATGAAGAAGAATATGATGATGATTCAGCTGAATTGGAATTAGAAGAATATTCATATAGTGATGAAGAGGAATCTAATTAATATATAAAAAAATTGATTAAAGAAATTTATATATATATATAATTAATAATAACAATGCGCAAGGTAATTGAAAATCCAAATGAATTCAGAAATAATATTTCTAATAAATTAAATAAAATATTATTAAATGAAAAGATTTCTGTGAATCTTGAAAAAGGAATATATAATTATAGTCTAGAACATGCGACTAAGTTAAATGTAGTTAAAAAATGGGATAATAGTTATTTTGTCAAAATATATTTGGATCGTGTTAGAACAATTTATATTAATTTAAAAGATGACGCTGTTAAAAATATGATTCAAAATAAATTAGTTCAGGCTCATAAATTAGCATATATGACACATCAACAAATGCGACCTGATAAATGGGATGCCTTAATTCAGGATAAGAAGATTCGTGATGATAATAAATATGAACCAAAGGTAGAAGCATCTACAGATAATTTCAAATGTTGGAAATGTAAATCAAAAAAATGTACATACTATCAATTACAAACTAGATCAGCTGATGAACCTATGACAACATTTGTTAATTGTCTAGATTGCGGTAATAGATGGAAATGCTAATTTATACAGGAGTAATTTTATTGAATTTTAATTCTGGAGAAACTTTATTTTTTTGATTCATAAAAAACCATAATGATAAAGATAATAATATAAATACTAATCCAAATGATCCAAATACTTCCTTTGTTTTAAAAATACAGCATTGGGAACGATCATTAGAACAACATTTAATAGTATCTCCCAAATTACACGCTGTATTATCGTCTATTTTTTCAAAAATATTACATTTATCTAAATAAAATTCTTTACTACATCCATTTTGTAAACATTCCGAATAGGGGGATAATGTAGGACTATTTGTAGGAGGAAATGTATAATATTCCTTTATACAACATTCTTCTGGCGAATCTGCACAACAATCTGTCCATTTCCAACACGACTCACAACTAGTATATATATTTATTCTCTCTTCTGGATGACAACTAATATTATAGTTTGGTGAATAGTTGTAATTATCCTTATGATATATACACCATTGGAAATAATATTTTTGTTTCCCCCCTTTACACATTTCATTTGTTAAACAAGTATTCATTTTTTACATTTGATAAAAAATTAATATTATTTTAAAAATCAATTTTCTTTTTATTATATATATGACATCATGTCCTTTTTCACAGTATAGTAATATTTTCGGAAAACCGAATACAGGAGTTCACAGTATTAAATTTATGAATGTAGCAGTATTCGATTATACTCTCACTATTATATTAGCATTTTTTATTACATATATAACAAATATACCAGCTGAACTAACCACTATTTTTTGCTTTATTCTTGGTATAATAAGTCACACACTATTTGGTGTTAAAACCAATACAACAAAATTTCTACATATCGATTGTTAGTAATTAATTATAATAAAAAATCGTATTATTTTTATTATAATTATTCTAGAAACGCTTCAAGATTAGATAATTTCCAAATCTTTTAAATGCCAATATTCCGATGACCCATTTGGTAAAGGTCTTCTAATAATAACAGGAATGTTTTTTTTCTTCTAATTCTTTTAAAGCAATTAAATATCCATCCATTACATTATCTGGAACCTTAGTCGTCGGTCTGGCTCCATTATTAATTTGTTTTGCTCGAATACCCAAGACTCTTGTTTTTTCATATTTTGTTAAAATAGGAACAGTCTTATGTAACTCATCAATAACAATATTATCTTTATTTCTAACAACCTTTGCCAAATTATAAATTTCTTCATAGTTATGAACCATAGACTCTGGATGTTGTTCTTGTATGTAATTTTCTCTCATTTCCTTATCAAATTTTTGTAAATATTCATCATCTTCTTCATCATCATCATCAGAGTCATAATCAGAATCATTCTTATCAATATTATTAGGAAGTGAAATAGTAGTAGTAGGAAGTTCTTCAATATTTTTGGAAGATTTCTTTATCACTTTTTCTGAAACAGGTGGTTCTGCTATATTTCCTTCTTCGTCAACACTAAAATCATCTTGGTCGTCATCCATTTCACTTTCAACATCTTCAACATCTTCATCATCATAACCTGTGTCAACCACCTCTCCTTCTTCAAGATCTTTTACTTCAATTGATTCAGGATTTTTTTTCCTGGAAAATGTTGGTTGTTCAGTATCTTCTTGCGAAGTAGTAGATAACTCATCGTCACTAATGTTTTCCAAATCAGATTGTTCTAAATCGCTCATTCTTATAATTATATATTATTATTACTTTTTAAATAGAATCAATTTTATTTAAAAAATAATATAAAAAATAAATTAAATTAATAGATATTTATAGTTTTTTTGATTTTAAGCATTACCATCAGTTCTCCATACAGTATCACATTTCGCACATAAATATATATACAATTGATTCATATCGTCATATCGAATATAAATCACTTCTCTATCACCCTTTTCTTTATTACTACTACATTCATTATTAGGACAACTTATTGTGTTTATTCTGGGTAATGTGGGATCCAACTTTGTATATTCGTTAATAATATGATTATATTTCTGTTCACTTCTTTTTAATTGTGTTTTCGAAACGCAGATATTGTCCTTAGTTAATTCGGTATCTTCATGTCCACAATTTCGACAATAATATATTAATTTGTTTTCATCATCAGTGGAAATTCTGATGTAGTACATGTTGTCGCATTTATTACAAAAGTGCATCTTCTTTGAATAATATATATATTTTTATTTATTACATTTCAATTTTATATTTTAATTTTAATAAAATTATTATATGTTTCACCCCAGTTAATTTTTATATTTAAATTATATATTCCTGTTTTAACCCCATAAGAATCCTCGTCTTTGTTTTTTTCTAAAATAGCCAATAATTCAGGTTGTTTCTTTTTGAATTCACAGACAATATTATCCTTAAATAAATTATTAAACATATAGTCTTCGTTACTTAGGTTTTGAATAATATTATTCACAGAGTAATCTATATTTCTATATAATATAATTTTATTATACTTCTCAACATCTTGATGTTTCATAGTAAATCCTGGTTCATGTAATAATGGAAATTTATCCATTATGCTTATTATAGTTAATAATATAGTTCGAATACTCTGGCATCCTGTCCATTGATCACCGCGCCATGTATTTAATACAGATAAACACATTTTTCCATTTCTATACATATTCGGATGGAACCGTGTAACTCCATCATGTGTCATAAATTGGACTTTCGGAGGTTGATGCGGATAATCTGAAGGAAAATTAAATTTGAAAAAATAATTACCCCCAACATATTGTGACTCAGATGGACCAGATATATAAGCATATCCTTCTAGAATATTGCTTTCATCGTGTTTATAATAAATTCCATCCTCATCCAGCGGATTTTTAATCATTTCTCTAACATCTTTTATTAATCTTTTGGTGGTTTCTCTCGATAATACTACAGTATCAGTAGACATGTTATAGATTATATAATAATATATTTATGTGGTATTGAATTAATATATAATATTTTATGACTTCATCATAATATTAATAAAATCAATATATTTTAGAGAAAATACTTAAAATTATCTCTCAAAAATAAAGAATACATATTCAGTTTATACATTTTTAGAATTCTTAAGATATTTATAAAAAAATTGACCTAAATATAATGTTTATAATATATACAATATACTATGTCTAAAATGAAACAATCATTTGACGCTTATTTAAAATCACATTATTCACAAAAGGGTGAGGGGTTTACTCACACCAGGATAGGAGATAACAATTTAAATATTAAAGCGGGAAGTTACACTCTCGATGACTTAGACGAATTTTATGCCAAATATTATAAACATGTTTTTCAAGATGGTAAATTTGAGTTTCTTACGGAAAAACAAAACCGTGACATCGGACCAATTATGTTGGATTTCGATTTCAGATATTCCACTGATGTTGAAGAAAAGCAACACACCGAGGAGGATATAAATGAAATGGTTAATTTGTATTTTCAGGAAATATCCGAACTTATTGATATCCCAACTAGAACTGTTATTCCAGTATTTATTTTTGAAAAAGAAAATGTTAATATGTTAGATAATACTACTAAGGATGGTATTCATATGATTATAGGAATTCATATGGAAAGAGGTCTTCAAATTATTCTTAGAAATAGAATGGTATCTAAGTTAAAGGAGGTATGGGGAGAATTACCCCTCGAAAATACATGGGAAGAAGTATTAGACGAGGGCGTAACAAAAGCAACTGTTAATTGGCAATTATATGGTTCAAGAAAACCTGGAAATGAAAGTTATGTTCTTAAATATCATTATGACTTAGAAGTAGACGAAGATAATGATTGGACTCTTAGTATTAATGATGTCAAAAAATTTGATATGAAAACCGATTTTAAATTATTAAGTGCGCAATATGAAGGACATCAATCATTTGAAATGAAAGATTCTATCAAAGCCGAATTTGAAGCTGTTAAAACTAAGAAGAAAAGTAAAAGTAAATTAAAAATTGTTGATAAAAATAAGTTGGAGGATATCACACAAATCACAAATCAAGATGAATTGGATACACTTGTTCAACATTTTGTTGACCATATCGAATCTAATGAATATACATTAAAAGAAACTCATATGTATACTATGTGTTTAACTGATAAATATTATATTCCATATGATAAATGGATTCGTGTCGGTTGGGCTCTTAAGAATACAAGTGATAAATTGTTTATTACTTGGATTGCATTCAGTGCTCAATCACCTAGTTTCGAATTCGATAAAATATCCGATTTCTATGATATGTGGTGCCGTTTTGAAACCGCAAATGAGGATTGTCTTACATTTAAGTCTATTATTTATTGGGCTAAAAATGATAATCCTGAAAAATATGACGAAATTAGACAAGAAACTATTAGCTATTTTATTGAAAAAACTATAGATAATCAAACTGATTTTGATTTTGCCCTAGTTCTTTATCAAATGTATAAGGATAGATTTACTTGTGTTTCTATTAAAAAGGATGCTTGGTATATTTATAGAAATCATAGATGGGAGGAAAATGAAGGTGGCACTGATTTAAGAATGGCTATTTCTCAAGAATTATTTCAAATATATTTTAATAAGCAAATGGAACTTGTTAAACAGATTAGCAGTGGAACCACTGATCCTACAAGCGAAAAACATAAGGACTTACAGTCTAGAGCTAAAAAAATTGCTGACTTGTCCAATAACCTTAAAAGAAGAGGAGTCAAAGATAATATTATGCGTGAGGCTAAAGAAATATTTTATGATAGTAGCTTTGTTGACAAGGTAGACGCAAATCCTAGATTAATGTGTTTTGCTAACGGTGTTTATGATTTTGATATTAAATGTTTTCGTAATGGTAAACCAGACGACTATATTTCAAAAACTACAAATATTGCTTATAACACTCTCGACCCCAAGAAACATAAGAAACAAATTGACGAAATTAATGATTTTATGATGAAGTTATTTCCTGAAAAGGAGCTTCGAGATTATATGTGGGAACATTTGGCATCAACACTAATTGGTGAAAATAACGATCAAACATTTAATATATATAATGGTAATGGTAGTAATGGTAAATCAAAACTTGTTGAATTAATGTCTATGTGTTTGGGTGACTATAAAGCTACTGTTCCTATTACTCTTATAGCAGCAAAAAGAAATTCTATCGGTAGCACATCTTCCGAAGTGGCTCAACTTAAAGGTATCCGTTATGCTGTTATGCAAGAGCCTTCCAAGGGCGACCGCATCAATGAGGGTATTATGAAGGAAATCACTGGTGGTGACCCTCTACAAGCCAGAGCATTATTCAAAGACAGTATCACATTTATTCCTCAATTTAAATTGGTCGTCTGTACTAATACATTATTGGATGTCGGAAGTAATGATGAGGGAACTTGGAGAAGAATTTGTGTTTGCGAATTTATTTCCAAATTCTGCCCTAAAGCCGAATTTGATGATGAGCGAAAATATCAATTCGAATTAGATAAGAAACTTGATAAGAAGTTTGCTGCTTGGGCTCCTGTCTTTATCTCTATGTTAGTTCTCAAAGCTGTTCAAACAGATGGTCTTGTCAATATTTGTTCAGCTGTTAAAGCTAGTAGCTCTAATTATAGAAATACACAGGACTATTACAGTGAATTTGCTGCTGACAAGATTAAGAAGTATCCTGGTGGAAAGATTAGAGAAACCACTTTATACGAAGTATTTAAAGTATGGTATCAGTTACATCACGGTAAAAATGTTCCAAAGGGTCGTGATTTATTCGAATTTATTAACAAGAAATTTGGAAAAAAACAACGTGGTGTATGGAATGGATTATCCATTGTATATGATGATTTTGACCCCACACTAGATGGTGATGAATATGAAGAAGATGATTAAAATTAAAATCCAATAAATAAAAAATCTAATAATTTATTTTTTATTTATTTTTATTTATTTAAAATTGATTTACAATTTAATAATTATATTATTACATCACTCATAATAACTTTATCAAAAAATGAACTCAATTTCGCCATACGATTTGGAAACTGGACATACATATTATATTGAAAGCTATAATGAAGGTGTTCGTACAAACAAATATCGTGGCGTTATTAATAATTTGAACGCATGTACCTGGTATGGACATAATGTACTTGAATTTGGAAATATGATTGAATATGTAAACGGACAAGAAACCACATCGACTGATCGGGGTTCTCCAATCTTTCCCGGAAATATCTTTTATGTACATGTAGGTACTAACGCAACAGAACCCCAATATTGGTTATTTTATAAACCCGTTGCTGATTATTTAATGACTACACAAGTGCTTAGACAATGTACTCGCTTGGATAAAGTAAGTATTTGGGGGTTATATAAACAGCATTTGGGCAAAGCCCTGGGGGAGGGCGCAACATCTGGTGGAACCCCACCGCTGCGACGCGTTTGGTATGATTATTTGTACCGAATAAAAAGGGTGTGATACAACTAAAGGATGCGTATCTAACCCCAGAAGAAAAAAATTGAAAAGTGAGCAATGGCGTTTTAGATGTGCAAAGGTGTAAATAAATAAAAAATATTTATATAATTTTTATGATTATATAAATATTTTTTATTATTTTACTTATACATCTACATCTCTTATTTCCATCCAAATATTTCCTAACTTATTACCTCCTAACAAAACCCCATCAACAACCCTACCCTCCCACCATCTACTCTTTACTTTCTCATCATTACATCTCATAGCCGGATGAACCAAAACTTTACCCCTACTACTCTCTAATACATCTTTTACAACCTCATAATTATCATACTTATATCTACAAATTTTTTTCTGAACTATTACCCCCATTCTATTCCATACACCAATTTCATATTCATTTAACATCATTCCTTTCTTTCCCCCTTTTTTCTTTAATTCACCTCCATTCATACTACCAAATTCCCCATCTATTTCAAACTTCCTACCATACTCTTCTAACCTACTTTTTCTTTCTCCTTCATTCACTTTACTTACCTCAATATATTTATTTCCATGAAATGCACCCTCACCAGAACCATATACCCTACCATCCACTTCTATTCTTCCTTCCCAGAAATTACTTAATTCTTTTCCTTCTTTCTTTTTTCCAAAAAAGGTAAATACTTTCATTTTAATAACGATAACAATCAGATAGATAACACTAAGTAGAAGTAAAAAAAAACTTCAATTTTTTTTCACTTCTACTTTTTTTTTCAAAATAGTTCAAAATTGATCTACAATTTAATTGTGTAAAGGTGTATACAACTACACTCATCATTTACAAATAGTTATTCTTTATTTCTTCGTCTATATATACTTTATTCCCAATAGCACTTATTATCTTTTTTGTTTCTTTTTCGTTATTCTCTATGTCTGTCATTACATTAAATATTAATGTTGTTAATTTTGTTTGAATATTTTCCTCTGTTTCCCATCCTTCGTTGGCTTCTTGCCATTTATTTATTAACATTCTTTGTTTTGACGCTATTTGCTGTATAGCTTCTAATAATTTATTTAATTCTTTATCTTTTTCCCAAATATCTGCTTCCTTTACATATAATGTTTTTCGTTTTGTATCAGTACAATGTATTGGTCTATCCAGTATATCTAATTCTTTTAATCCATTCACCATCATATTCGTTATTGTCTTTGTTAATCCATTTTCTATTGTATCATCGTATGTTTTATTTGTTATAGGTAGTGATTCAATGAAATCTGTTAAATTCATCGCATTTTTACAATGCTCGTTTAAAAACATATTGATATTAAATTGATTGTTAGTAGTATTGTGACTATTTGTATTGTTATTGGTAGTATTTCCTATTTGAGGCATTACTTCCATCATTTTCTCCATAAACATATTCATAAATTCATGATTATGTGTCATAACAGTTTCAATCATTTTTTGGGTAAATTCTTGATTTACTTCGGTTGAATTTTCCTTTATTTTTACTATATGGTCTATATCATTTTCTTCCGGTTGAATAATGGAACAGATCTTTTTATGTCTCCATAATGTTGTTCTACTATTAAATGTATTTTCACAAAATTCACATTCATATTTTTTTTGGCATTTTATGTCCTTTTTTTGTTCCAAATTTGTTTCATTTGTTTCATTATTATGCTTCAATGTCATTGTGTGTTTTATCCAGTTACTTTCTTTGCTACAGGTAAAGTGACATTTTTCACAATAAAATTTTTTGGCATTTTTTGGCATCAAAATTGTTTCACTTTGTTTCATATATATGAAACAGAAAATAATGCCTAAATACTTTCACAAATACTTTAAAAATTAACAATCACAAATGAAAATTTTATAAAATCGAAATCAAACCTTTATGCTCTCAAGCACTTTTTCACCAACTTTTCCAATCCTATTTCCAATATTTGAAAATGGACATACTTTTTTGATGTCCTTTTTTGATTTTCCGATTTAGGTCTGTGAAAAAAAGTAAAAATGAAAAATACTACATATATCAAACGCAAACCACTTTTTATTACCTGTATTTTCTCTCTTCATATGTAGGGACTATACATTATATCAACAACCAGATACATTTTTGGCGTTTTTTGGCGAGTATTTTTGTTTCAAAATTGTAATTCATTGTCATTATCATAAATACTTTCTTCATCTTCAGGATTCCAATCATATTCCCATGATGGTTTATTACCCCAACATTCCCAAGCAATTCTTGGTTGTATATGAGTCATTATTGATGCCATATCTTTAATATCAGTCAAAACATTTTTTAGTAATTTACGGTGTGATGGTTTACAATATTTATTATAATCATGATAATCAGCAATGATATCTACAAGCTCAAATGGAAGATGACGTGGAATTTTCATACTCTATATTAGTAATTATATATATCTTAAAGAATATTAATTATAATCAATTTTTTTAATAAAGGAAATAGATTTAAACCAATGATGGTATAATTGTTTATATTATGAATAACATAGAGTTAAATATTTCTAATGAAAATGAAAATGATAAAGAAATATATTTAAAAAACTTAGGCAACGAAGCACTTGAATATTACTTCTTATATATGACTGATTATAAATATAATACTAGATTAGTAACATACACTATAATACCGATAATAATTATATCAACATTTACAGGAACTGCTACTATATTTCAACCTTATATAAATCCAGATAATCATTCAATATATTTAATTATAATAGGTTGTTGTAATATTATAGCTGGACTATTGACATTATTAAAAGAATATTCTAGAATAATTCACATGGAACAAAATATTAGTTATGTAGCTTATCCATATAAGCAATTAGGCAGAGAAATACAATTACATTTATGTCTTAAAAAAAATCAAAGAGACGACGATAAAGAGTTTGCTGTAAAATGTAAAGAACGAATGGATAGAATGCATGAATCAACACCAGGTGTTAGTGAATACGCATATAAAAAATTAAAAGAATTAAAAAAACCATCCAATAACAATAAACAAGATATTTCTGAAGAGATTAGTAGTCAGCCATAAGAAGTAATATAATATGGAAACATATTTAAACCAATGATGGTATAAATAATTATCTATAGATATGTCTTACGAATGTATTTATTGCGATTTTAAAGTGCCTACAAAGACAAGATTGAACCGTCATTTAGCTACACAAAAACATATGACAAATTTTGAAAAATGTGAATTGGAAGTAAAAAATACGAATATTGTGCCTGAAATAACAGAAGAATTGAACCAAAATAAAGAAACCGTTAAATTATGTGTGAATATGGATTGTGAAAGATATCCACCTGACTGGGATTTTGAAGAAGATACCGAAGATACTTATCAACAAGGCCAGTGGAAAAAATGTTGCTTATGTGATGGATATTTTGATGATGATGGAATGGGAGATATTTTATATGTACAAGAAGAGCCAAATAATCAAGAAGCCGAGTGTGATTTATGTGGAAAAACTGAAGATATAGTTCAAATGAAAGGTTGTGGACAATATCTTTGTGGAAATGCTTGTGATGAATCAGATGATGAATAATAATAATAATTTTAAGTTGCGGATGTAATTTCTTTCATTTTAAACGCATTATAAACAGCAGCATATTTAATATTGTGATTTTTAATTAGAACAGTTTTATTTCTATTTTTGAAAAATGTATTATTGAATATAATAATATTATACTTTTTCTTATTTCCTAATTTATTTTTGTTATACATTTCTCTCATCTGTTCATCTGTCAATTCTCCTTTGAATCCCTTTTGACCATGAATTCTCATATAACTAATATCACTGTTGGGGTTTCCAAAATTTAATCCATTGGGCATAGTTCCTACCCAATTTGGTGTTTTTTCATCTTTAATAATATAAGTTCCACATATGTTGATTTTATATTTATCCATTTCATCATAGACATAAGAATTAATCCATGATTTATTGCGAAATTCTATAATCATATTAATATCTTTGGGGAAATACTCTTTTAATTCACGAATTCTAGATAAATTAATCTCTGAGAAATTAAATGATGGAGGTAATTGAAATAATATTGATACTATTTTCTCTCTACAACATTGAATCTTGTTCCATAATGTATCCCAGGCTTCTTTTACATCTTTCAATCTTTTAATATGTGTTATATACTTGGATGCCTTGATACTTAATTTAACATTTGATGGATAATTATTCCATGCCTTAACTAATGTTTCAGTTGGAAGGCGATAAAATGTAGTATTTATTTCAATACAATTTAAATCTAATTCGAACCATTTTTTGCTTCCAACCATAAATCCAGCTGTTCCCAGTTAAATAGGTCATTGTTAATTTAATAATATTTAATCTTTTAGAAACTAAATATTATAATTCAATTTTATTACATATTTGTATGTAAATATACCAATCTAGAATTAGAACGAATCCATTTGAATATTCCTATAATAAAGTTTAAAACAACAAAGGCAATACTAGGATATAAAGCGAGAGCAGCAACAATGGCCCATAATTTAAGTTCTGTGTATCTTTTAGTAATTATGATGGCCAATATCAATAATATAATAAGGTATTTATATTTATTTTGAAAATGATGGGACCACCAACCAGCGGTTCCATTTTGTTCATTTTCATAATAGGCCTTTCTATCAGAAATTTCAATAACATGAATTTGTTTTTCAACTTGTTTTTTAAGGAGAGCATTTTGTTTAGTTAACATTTCATATAGTTCTTTGGTATGTTCTGTATTTTGAATTTGACTAGTAAGTAATCTATGTTCTCTATTTAACACTTTCATATGATTTTCATGTTTTTCTACCATTTTACGACGGACTTCCATAGCTGTTTGTTTGTATCTATTTTGGTCTAGAGAAGCACCGCGATTGGCTCGTTTATCTTTAATGTCTTGTTGTTCTTTAATATAAGAATCAACAAAATCAGTAACTTTACTAGCAGTATTATTCATCATTTTATTAAATTTTGCTATATTCAAATGCTTACCCAAATCATCAGCTTGAATACATTTACTAGGGTCTGATTCAGTAGCATTTTGTTGTTCATTAATATTAGGATCATAATCAGATGCGCTTGACATTATATTAATATATCAAAATATTTAAAAAGTAGCAAAACTGGTATTATCCATATCACTATATCCCTTAACTCCTTTACTATTAGTTTCAAAAACATTAACATTAAAATCTGATTTACCGAAAGAATTTTGTAAGCATTTGGATCCTACAAATCCTTCACTTTGACTATCTTTATAACTAGGAGTAACACATTTTTTGTTAGTATTATCCCAAACAGTTCCATAGTCATTACCTTCAGGGCAACAAGCCTCAGCAGCACAAGACATAGTTCTGTCTTGTTGTTTTGGCTGATCATCATCATTACTGTCACTATCTAAATCAACATTTTCAGAGTCAAATGGGAAATTATACTCAGAAAATACCATATTATTTCGTCTAGCGAGGTCGATTGCTTGATAAACTACTACAACAATTGCTAATCCTACTAAAATACCAATAAGTGCCAAAGAAATATTTTTTGAAAGAATTTCTTTTTTCATTAAAATTCCTAAAATTAATATTGGAATACAAAAGTAGACAATAGTTTTCATTACATTTGTTTGTGCTCCATATTTCTCACTATAATAGTTGTTAATTTCAGCCATTCTTACTTTATTATATCTAGCTTGCTCTAAAGCAGAAAGATTTTTGGTGGCATTTTGTAATTCTTTACCAACAACGCCAGTAACAGCAATTTCGTCGACCAAACTATTTCTAGATTCAGCAACATTTGCTTGATTTGAAGCATAACTAGCACTGACTGATGTATACAAACTAGATTTAAGTGCTTGTAATTGTTGAATTTGTTGTAAAAGAGCATTTTGTTTATTAACATCAGGATTTGTTTGAACACTTAATGCTTCTAAATTATTATAAATACTTTGAATTTGAGCATCTATTTGACCAATCGTCTGTAATGTTTGATCATCTCTTTGTAATTCTTGTTGAATCATTTGACTATCCATTATATATTATCACGAGAGATAATATATAATTATGGTAATTTATTTATTTCATAAATTTAAGAGCTCCAGCTGTTATTCCCATAGCAGCTATACTCCATAATAAGAATTTTTTATCATTACTTAACATATTAAGAGTAGCATCTTCTTCTAAGGCGGCATCGTGTTTTGTTAGTTTACTAGTTTTTTCAATACTACTATAAACTTGTTCGTATTTTTGTAATCTATTTTTCAAGAGATTAAATTCACTCATAAGTCTGTTATTTAATTGAATATCTTCAGATCCTAGTTGAACGATTTTGGCGTGTATTTTTTCTAAGATAGTATTTAAATTTTTATATTGAAGATTAACATTTTGTAAATCTCTGGATGATATTGTCCCTAGAGCACAAGTGGTAGAACTATTCATTGTGGGACCCAGACTATAATTAAATTCATTCTGAGATATAGGAGTTACAGTTGAACTACAACTACTTTCTAAAGAAGTAGCAGGCATTCTTACATAAAGATTATATGCGGAATCTTTTATTCTACTATTACTAGCACCAGGCCACATATTACCAGATTTTAAGGAGTATGAACTACCTTGTGTTTCAAATCCAGCACAACCATTAGTCTCTCTACATAAATTTTTAACATCATCAATATTTGTAAATGTTCCCTGACTAATAATATTGCCAGGAGACCTGTATCCATAAATCAATTGAAAATCCCCAGGAGCATTAACAACACCTTTTCGTGCCATACTAACTGGAATTCTTTTTGCTTCAAGATTATCAGTAATATGAAATGTTTGATTTAAATTACCATTTTCGGCACCTGCTGTAGTGTATTTTGAGAAAGTTGGAACTGGAGGATGATATGTATGATGAGTTCTTCCCAAAAAACTTTTATGTGAAGTTGTATATCCTGGAATCTCTCCACCTAATCGTTGACCATTTCCATTGCTAGTACAATATTTATTATCATCTACTACATTACTAGCGTTTCCACCAACATAACATGGCGCTACTCCATTTGAACCAACTTGTTTTCCAAATATAAATGTATTATTCCCCATATCCGCAGCTCTTTGTTTACATTGTTCAAAAGTACTATCACCTATATTACTTTGATATTCTCCAGGATTACCACTAAAACAACCATTATATGTTAGTTTGCTAATAGTATTTGGCTCGGTTACAAAGACATTTTCTCCGGTGTGTTCACATGATTGATTATTTATCATATTTGTTCCTTTAACTAGCTCAACACCATTTGTTTTAACTATTTCTCCCATAGGAGCTTGTCCTATACTAAATTGCTCCCCTTCATCAGGAGTAGTTTTTGTAGAACTGGACGACCATCCATTAGGACACCCATTCTTTCCTTGAATAGCGTTTCCGATTGTTGGATTTGGTAACCATTTATATGTTCCACGTTCTGTAACATATCCAGTTTGTCCTGTTTTATCATCTGAAATCCATTTATTTGCGAATTTATTATTCGATTTATTACTAGCACTGATATATTTTCGAGAATTATCTAATCTATCTTCAATGGCCTGATTATAAGCCTGTAATTCTCTGTTATATTGTGTCTGAAGCTCTTTTAGTTCTTGGAAATCATCAAGATTTTTTTCGATAACTGGTCCTCCACAACTTTGTTTTGTTAACTTAATATTAAATTCTTGTCTTCTATTTGAGTTTAATGTAGTGCTCCACGCAGTATTTTGATTTCTATCAATCAAAGAAACAGTTGTTCCATTTAATCGTTCTTGACAACAGTCAGGGCGATTATAAATAACAATTTTTTTAACATTTACTAATTTACCTAAATCAACTTCCCACCATCCACCACTTGTTGATGAAGAGCAAGCACTATTAGGCCATGCTTCCGTTGCTGAAAC